>Ga0265294_10004318_pt1 | contig 17832 bp, 15 predicted proteins | sample MunlanPumphouse3_FD_192504 | JGI IMG/M metagenome (GOLD analysis project Ga0265294, IMG submission 192504) | Groundwater microbial communities from a municipal landfill in Southern Ontario, Canada - Pumphouse #3 | ecosystem: Environmental > Aquatic > Deep subsurface > Groundwater | place...
ATGCCCGCGTTTTGGATTTTATCTATCTCAATGTCTTTCCAGCCCATCAGCCTTAGACATTCCCTGGGCGTAAGTTTCCTTATACGGACATTTTCGGTAATTACAGCGTTACCGTCACCGGTAGTGAGTGTATGCGCCAAGCCTTTTCCCACTCTGCCGCGCTTGGTGTTAGAGTTTGGGTATGTAATGTTTACATAATCACCCTCAGCCGCTTCGTCATAGCCTTTTTTGGTAGCGACTTTTATCTTTAAATATGACTGCTGGGTCTGACCTGCGCTTGCTTGGAGCGCCGGGCATATTTCTGTTTCCCTGCGCTTTCGGGTACTCGTACCATCGCCCGCTTTATGTGACCAGTTGTCGGGAGCGAGCAATGTTACATCGTCCGTTTCTAGTTTTAGCACGGCGGAGCTGCCCGATGCCGCGTTGCACTGGGTTGTAAGAGTCGGTGCTATATCCTTTATTTCTTGACTGTTGTACGCCACGAACATCTCGGGTATATATCCTTTTTTCTCTATAAACTCGCCGTATTTACGGCTTACAAAATCCCCTTCCATTACAAGGTTATCTTTTTGCACGGTGGTTATAGCGTTGGTAGTTCCCTTAGTATTTTCTTCAAAGCGTTGCTTAAACTTACCGCCCGCTGTCCTATCCGATGGGTTATCAGGGTTGCGTCCGCGCATAGCTACTATCTTAAGCTCGGTATTTCCTCCCCCGGCACAGTGGACGGTCGGCGAAATACCGTCGGGCGAAAAGACCCTTTTGCTCATCTTGTAGACCTTATCCCACTTACCGCCGATCAAATCGCCTACCTTTACACACTGCGGCTCGTGAAAATCTCGTTGCCTTAGGCAAGCGGCTAAACCCTCGGGGTCTCTTATACTATCGCGCCTGGAGTTGTACTTGGACGTGAGTATGCTGTTTATGGTGCTTTCTTTAAGGTAATATTTATCATCGACCGTTCGGTCTATCATATCTTTCAGCCTTAGCGTCAATTCCTTTTTCTCGGGGAAAACATACGGCATATGTTCCCCTAATATCGACACCACAAACACCCGCTCCCTGTTTTGCGGTATACCGTAATCTTTGGCATTCAGTACTTGCCAGTAGTTGGTATACCCTAGCGATGATAAAAAATTAAGCCAACTGTCAAAGTCGGCTTTAAATTTCTTTGATATTAAGTTTTTTACATTTTCTAGTAGCAGATGTTTTGGAAGTATGTTGTCTACCTTCGCTATATTCAGCAGCCGCTCCACTTCCCAAAGTAGCCCTGACCGAGTCCCGCTGTCTTTTGAGAGCCCTTTACCCTTTCCGGCAACCGATATATCCTGACAAGGAAAGGAATATGTCCATAGGTCCGCTTGTGGGAGTTTCGGTATTTTTGTTATGTCGCCTAAGTTGTTAACCGCGCCGTGCATTGCCTCGTAACTTTTAATCGCGTATTTATCTATCTCGGATATCGCTGTTACCTTATGCTCTATGCCTATATTATTTAGAGCTTGAGTCTGGCTGCCTATCCCCGCGAACAAATCTATTATCTTTAACATTTATCCTCCAAAAATGGCAACAAAAAAAGAGCGTTTCCGCTCCTGTACCGTGCCGATAATAATAGTTTTTAATCTTTGCCTTTTAATAGTCTTATCATTACATCGTCAGCCGGGTTATGGTCACCTACCGCGACACTGCTGTTTTCCCTAACAATTTGGAATATCTGCCCCCAAAGGATATTCGCCTGCTTTAGAAAATTAAGGCCCATTGATACATACGGGCTTGCAATCGGCGAGCCCGTTGTCGGGTGCTTTGCTAATAGTCCAAAAGAATTTATACCCTCCTCGCACTGCACCCACCTTGCTATGTATAAGGCGTATTGCTCAATAAGCTCCGGCTTTACAAACTGCTCACAACTTCTAGCTTTTAGCCACTGCCAGGTCTTTTGATAAATCTCAGGAGCTATATTTTCGTTGGTATTCTTTGTCATTTTTTTAAGATATTCAGATACCGGCGGCATATCATCGCCGGATATGTCCGGCACTATGCTTTTAGGAATTTCTTTTGCCGGTATAGGTTCTTTAAGCTTTGTTACCTTGTGATGACCGTTGCCGGCTAGTAACACCTTTTCCGCAAGCGGCTTTCGCTTTCTGCCCGCGCCGGGTCTTGCTCCACCATGTCCGCCAGCCATAATCCCTCCTATTTATATAAATGATTCAAGCATTTAAATGTTTTTACCATATTTTTAACGATTTTAATGCTTAACTTGAAAAGTTTTGCGTTTATTTCAAAATCTATCTTGATTGTTTATGCGCCATTTATGCGTTATTTAATACCTTAACGAATAAAAACCAATCTTTTATTCGTTAATTCTAAGTATTACGAATAATTTTAGGGGGTTAATACCCCTCTTGAAAAGTGGGGGATAATGCGCGCGGCTGCCCACCCGCTGTAAGAACTGAAAGGCACAGACTAAAACACCCCCCTGGCGGCGCAGGACGCGTTTTAAGGCACTTTAGCTTTTTTACCACACCCGGATGCCTATTAAACTCCTTTTATCCTTAACTTGAAAATGAGGTGCCCTATGTTTTTTGTTGTAATTCAAGTTACGGGTTATTACCCCACCTGCTGCCTTCTTTAGCTGACTTTCTGCTGTGGCAGCTACCGCATAGGCTTTGTAGGTTGTCTATATCGAGTTTTGCACCGCCTTGCTTTATCGGTATGATGTGGTCGGCTATGTTTGCTTTTATGTATCTGCCGTGTTTTAGGCACTCTTCACATAATGGCTGAATAGACAACTGCTTTTTTCTCAGAGTTCTCCATTCATAGGTTTTGTAAAAGCTTTTAGTAGGGTTATCCCGTTGGTATCTATTGTAGTTTTTATCGGTTAGTTTTTTATGACCGTCACAGTATCTGCCGTCAACAAGCTTTGGGCAACCGGGATAACTACAAGGCCTTAACGGTTTCCTTGGCATTTATCTAACTCCTTTTCTCCGGCAATTGAAAAGGAGCGGTTGTCTGCCGCTCCCTTTGGTACTATCCAACCGACTTGGTTTGAGCCGTACCCGCTCCTTTGTCTTTTGCCTTTTTTATTTTACCCTATACTTATATTATAACGCCGATTTGTTTTACTTTGACTAGACACGGTGTACAGTTTGTATAGACTTTTGCTTAAAGCGTGTTGTTTGCGAGATATTCGATTTCTTTATAGGCTATATTTAGCCGATAATACACCCCTTGCCTTGACATATACACGCTAGACGCTATTGTATGAACATCATAACCGTCAAAGTATTTCATTCGCATAATCTCTTTACTCACATCATCTAGCATTCTTATTTTTGATTCTATTGTTTCGAGCTTTTTTGATAGTTCGGTATCTTTGTCTTTTAAAGTGATGGCTTTGTAAAAATGCCATTTCTTTAGCAGTTTCTTTATCTCGCTCACATTCAAATGCATCTTGCACCTCCTGTAATATATCGTTAATAAATATGGTTTCGGTGTATTGTAATATCTTGTTGACTCTCAGTGCGACAACCCAATCTTCTCCGCCTTGCAGATATTCTATACCGGTTTTCAGCCAAGCTCTTACTTTACCGTCGTCTTCTATATCTTCATCCCAATGCTCCGCTTGGCAAATCCCGGCTATTTCCCATAACTGCATAAGACCCAGCCTGTTTTTTCGGTACACGAACACCCTCAGCATTTGACCTAAAATATCATCGTAATACTTGCAATGAAAATAATGCTTTTCTCTCAGCCTGTCATTTAGTCCTATATACTCTTCAAGCTCATTTTTAAGGGTATATTTATCTAACTTGCCAAGCCCTATGCACTCTTCATAGTCAAACACCGCCTCCGGTGAGATATTTACCTTATGTATCAGTTTCATAGCATTGCCCTTACCGCATCCATAAGTGCCGACTGGCTTTTATCTTTTTTTTGAAGGACTTTTAAGATTCGCTCGTCTATCGTGCTTTCGGTGATTATGTGATGTATAACCACTGTATCTTTTTGACCTTGCCTCCACAGTCTCGCGTTTGCCTGTTGATATAATTCTAGACTCCATGTAAGGCCATACCAAATAATTGTATTGCCGCCCGCTTGCAGGTTAAGGCCGTGACCGGTAGATGCCGGGTGTACTACTGCCGCTTTTATCTTACCCTCGTTCCAGTCGGCTATGTCCGTTGAAGTGTCAAGTGTTCTTGTGTCATTGCCTATAAGCGCTATTATTCTATCCCTGTCATGCTTATAGGTATAAAATATTAGTACGGGTTTGCCGTTTGCCGACTCATATAAGTCCTCTAATGCTTCAAGCTTTTGGTAGTGGATATGCCTTACCGTTTTATTTTCATCGTAAACAGCGCCGTTCGCCATCTGCAGTAATTTATTCGCAAGGACCGCCGCATTCACAGCGTCTATATCACCGCCACTGAACGGAAGAAGTGCATCTCTTTCCAACCTGTCATACATAGCTTTTTCGTTATCCGACATGGTTACCCTTATGTAATTATCCACACGCTCTGGCATTGTGATATAGTCTTTGGATTTCATGCTTACGCAGATATCGCTTATCTTTTCATAAATCTGTTTCTCCGCGTTAGGCTTTGACTTATATGAGAATATTGTCTGACCGTTTCTTTTATCCGGCACAAAGTATTCATTCCTGTATGCCGTTATATACCTTCCTAACCTATTGCCCGTATCTAGCAGGTACACCTGTGGCCACAGGTCAAGCAAGCCGTTTGGTGCAGGTGTGCCAGTTAGACCTACTACCCTTTTGACAAGAGGTCTTACGCTTTTCATAGCCCTGAACCTTTTTGAGCTTGCGCTTTTAAAGCTTGATAGCTCGTCCAGAACAACCATATCGTAGGGAAAGTTTTTGCCGTAGCGCCGCACTAGCCACACAAGGTTTTCTCTGTTGATAATATAAATATCCGCGCTTTTGTTTATGGCACGTATGCGTTCGGTTTCAGTTCCGAGTATTAGTGATAGCTTTAAATGCCTTAAGTGTTTCCACTTTTTACACTCACTTCCCCAGGTATCCCTTGCGACTCTCAGCGGTGCCACAACAAGCACCCTAGACACCTCAAACCTATTGTGCATAAGCTCCTCAATTGCCGTTAAGGTTATAATTGTCTTGCCTAGCCCTGGTTCGAGCAGTAGGCCGGCGTAGCTATTGTTTAGCAAAAAGTTTATTGAATATGTTTGGTAGTTATGTAAATCTTTTTTTGTAAGCATCTAACACCTCATCTATTTTCTCGTAACTGTCCACTCGGTAAACCGAAAACCCCAACTTCTCTAGTTGACCTTTCCTCTTTAACTGCTGCGCGGTCAGCTTTCTCCCTGGGGCTTTCAGTTCTATAAATACCGTGACACTGCCGGGAAGTAATACCAACCTGTCAGGAAGCCCCGACATTGTTGTAAGTTTTATTGCTAGACCGCCCAAAGCTTTCACCTTAGAGCATAGCCTTTGTTCTATCTGTTTTTCTGTCATATGTTCCGGTTCCATGATTTCCTCGCGCGTGTATATATATCCGTGTATATGCGTTTATGCGCTTGGTTTCTCTATATATTTATATATTTCATAATTAATAGTATTTATTGGAACAGTGGAACAAGTTAGTGTTTTTACTGTACCTGTATGCCGAATACCGCTGTTCCAAGAAGTTGTTCCGTAACAGTTCTATGGAACAAAATCTTCTTATTGGAACAGTTTTTTGTTCCGTAAACCCTTATTTGTTCCGTAATGTTCCGTACTATTTGTCCTTTGGAACATATATCCACTGCGGTCCGTACAACGGTAGCCGCTCTTTTTTTTCGCTTTTTTCCCAGGTAGATATGCGCGACATTATAGCCGAAATATTGTTGCTTTCCATTTTGTTTAAACTCGACCTATCTTTGCCGAAGCACTCGCACCATATCTCTATATTTGAAACTGACCCGCGTTTTTCTGTGCCAACTTTCCCCGCTGCGCCAAAATCATTGCCGTTTAGGAAGTCGCGCCTTTCATGAAGGTCCATGCTAAGCCACCCTTCAGGCAGCAAAGTTTCTAAGTATTCGTGTACTAACCCTTCACGCTCATCGCCTTCCATTGCCTCGCGCTGCTCTGATTTAGCTAAAGTGTCTAGGTCTTTATCGAGATATAGCGGCTCGCCCTTTTTCACATAGACAAGGGTTTCCGCCCATATTTGGTCTATATCCGATTGGGATAATTGCCAAGCATTTTTATTAGCGGAACCCGGCGTCTTGACAGGCCAGAACCTGCGGTTACCGGTAGTGTCGCGCAAATAACCTTTTTCAGCGTTTGTAGTGCCGAAGAATATGCACTGACGCAGGTGCGGCGTGGCTCTTTTGCCAAAGCTCGCTCGATAGATATCGTTTTGCCTTGATAAAAAACTCCTAAGAGTTTCTATTTCAGCTTTCTTTAATCCGGCGAGCTCACCTATCTCGAGTATCCAATAGCCTTGAAGTTTCTCAGCGGCGGTTTTATCTTTGGTGTCACCGAGGTTTAGACTGTCTGAGAACCATTCACCCGCTAGCTTTGATATAAGTGTGCTTTTGCCTATGCCTTGTGGTCCGTTAAGCACCAGCATAGAATCGAATTTACAACCCGGGTTAAGCACCCTCGCGATTGCCGCGCATAATGTTTTCCTTGTTACAGCCCTTACATATTCGTTGTCGTCCGCCCCTAGATACTCAATTAGTAGCGTCTCTACACGCATACGGCTGTCCCACTCAGGCAAGGATTTTATATACTCCCTTATCGGATGGTATGAGCGGTCATCGGTTACCGCGGTAACAGCGATATCATAATTCCTTTTTGTAAAACCACCGTACGAGAATTCTATATATTTAATTAGCTGAGCGTCGTCGGCGTCCCGCCAAAATTTTGACGGTGTTTTCCAAGGAACTTTACCCCGTATCTCCATCCCATCAAGCAATTGGTTGAAAACTATTCCTTTTAAATTTTCATCGTTCTCTAATATCAGTATTAGGTTCTGCAAGGTGTTTTTAACATTACCGGCTTTGTCGAGCACTAACGCCGTCTTCCAGTCAGAAAAATCTTTGCTTGCCTGCTCTTGCTTTTCTGATAACACCTGCTTTTTTACATTCTCGTCGTTTATAGCAAGCTCTTGCATTGCTATGTATGACGGTAGTTTTGATACCGAAGCGCCTTCTTTAACGGCACTATCTCTATCGCCGAACCTATGCAGCCTTACAAGGTCAAAGGCGTTGCACAGTTTACCACTCACAGGGTCGCTAGCGTGATGTGAGAACGCGAATTTATCATCATAGATAACCACGCCCGCTGTACTGTCCGCAGGTATATAGTCGTACCTGCCATCCATAACAGACGGCTTATATATGTCGCTTAGAAACACATCTATCGCGTCCTGTATGCTATAAGCCTTACAAAAACTGCCTATTATTCCATCCTTTAATAGCGGGTCTGACTGCTTCTCAAGGCTTCTTTTCACCGTTTCTGTCTGCCTTGAAGACACGGGCCACTCAGCGGTATTTATCCAGTCGCTGTATTTTTTTAAGTAATCGTCAGGATTTAAGAGTGTGCCGCTCTGGCTTTTGAACACAAATTCACCGTTTGCTGACACCGACGGCCAATACATAAGCCTTGCCGACTCATGAGTGGTGTCGTCAAACTGCTCTATTCCTATCTCCTCCGCTACCTTCCGTGAGACCGCGCCGTACTCTTCGGCGGTTATTGTCCGCGATAGCGGTAACAACAACCTAAGTCTTGGCTTTTTTGATGTATGTTTTCTGGTTGAGTATATACAGCATGTATAATCAAACAGCAAGGTGTATTTATCCCAAAAGTCTTGCTCGGCATAGTCCATATCAAGGGTCAACATTGACCTATGCTCTACATATCCGTTTTTTCGTAAACCGTCCTTTAACTTCCCGCCCACAAATCCGCCTACATCTTTTAAATCGTCTTGTTTTGATTTAGAAAGTTTATGGTACTCTGCAATCGTTTCTGCCGTTTTGAACGGTTTGGAAACTCGTTCTAAAAACTCTTCCCAAGTTATTTCTATATTTTTCCATAGCTTTTCTTTGCGGCTATTAGCCACTGATATTATCATAACTATTACCCCTTCTTGTAATATTCGCATTCAAAGCCTTCGGCGGATAGCGGCAAATCTTTTGCCCACTTCGGTGGTTTTGACATTATTTCGCACACTTCGTCCACTGAGCCAAAGCCTATAGGCGTGTCCGTTATAATCTCATCGTGACAATGCATTACTATTCTGTAGCCCGCCCTATCGATATTTAGCATGGACTCAGCGAGTATATCTCTTGCGGTTGCTTGTACAATATTCTCTACAAGCTTTCCACCGTAGGTATTTAGCCGCGTCCAGCTCTTTTGGTCGATGCCTTCGTATGTAATGCATTCACGGTTAAAGCGTGGGTCTATTTCAAGCCGGGGCTTTATGTACGCAAGCCGCCTGCCCGATGGCAACTCTATAAACAGAATACCGCTTTCATAGCTAAACTTCACATTTCCGCAATTTACGACAGTCTTATCTTTTATTGCCTGTTTGGCCGCTTTTTCGGCAGCGTACCAAAACTTTACTATATTCGGATTAGCGGCGCGCCAAGCGTAAACCAAGCATTTCATATCATCTTCGCTTATATCCGCGCCCATAGCTTTCAGCGCGCCTACACCGCCTTGATAGCCGCAAGCTAGTACTGCTTGTTTGCCTTTTTGTCTGTAATCATAGTTAGGGTTACCTTTAACAATGGTATCTTCCGGTATGCCATACATCCTCGCCGCCGTAGCCTCGTAAATGCCCTTGCCGTCTCTAAAAGTGTCCAGCACCCAAACTTCACCCGCAAGCCACGCCACCACCCTGGCCTCTATCGCTGAAAAGTCAGCCACAATAAACCTATGGTTTTTCGACGGGACAAAGGCTGTGCGTATAAGCTCTGACAGCACTACCGGTGTGCTTTCGTAAAATATTTCGATGTCGGATAGCCTGCCTTCCTTAACCAGTTCTCTCGCTAAGGATAAATCGTCTAATTTGTTTTGCGGAAGATTTTGCACCTGAACTAATCTGCCGGCCCACCTACCCGTGCGGTTTGCGCCGTAAAATTTAAGCAGTCCTCTAACCCTGCCGTCAGGGCAAACTGAACGCTCTATCGCCTCATATTTTTTAACTGAAGTCTTAGATAGCTGTTGACGCAGTTTCAATAATTTTGCGATGTTCCCACTCGTCTCGTCTATTAACTGTGACACCGTTTCCTTTGATAGATTGTCCGCCTCGACGCCATTTTCATAAAGCCATTCCTTTAGCTGCTTTACGCTGTTTGGGTTATCTAAGCCTGTTATTTTTTGGGCTTTTCCCATAGCCTGCTCGCTATGCTGTTTTTCAATGTCTATCGCTTGACGCGTGAGGCACATATCTACTTGTAAGCCCCTATCGTTTATCTCTTGGTCTAGGATAAATATAGCCTTTTCCCTTTCAGGTATTTGAAACCTTAACAGCTTTTGTCTAATAGCTCTTTCCACCTCAACGTCTCGTATACAGTAGTTTTTGAATAACTGCCATTTATCAAGATAGTCTTTAGGCATATTCCTACTATCGTTTTTATTGGGTTTGGAGAATAAGCGGATTAGGTCTTTACCTTCTTTCAATTTTTGCTGTTCTAACCTTAGAACTTTCGCGACATCCTCTAAGCTGTGCGGCAGTCCTATCATACTCGCTTGTACCGCCGTGCATTGCCAGGAGTTTGGCTTTAGATTTATATTTAAATGCCGTGACAAGCACACTCTTTCAAACTGCGCGTTGAACGCTGTTTTTATAATATCTTCGCTTTTCATAACAGATATAATATTTGGTGGGATTTGCTCGCCGCTTGCAATGTCTATGATATTTACCGGCTCATGGTCAAACGCGTACGCAAGTAGTAGGACTTTAAAGTCCGGGGCGCATGTATACGCATACACCCCTGACTTTATTAAATCCACACTGCTATATGTCTCAATATCTATTGCGAGTGTTCTCATGCCAGAAAGTCATCATCGCTTTCAAACGAGCCGAAATCATCTTCCGCTTTTGCCTTGCCGCCTAAAGGTTCGCCGTCAGCTAGCTTTTGAAGGTTCTGAAGTCCGCAGGCAATGCCCTTATTTCCGTTCTGGTTAAAGGCATAGAACACTACGCTCGCCCTGCCGTAACAGCCTGAATATAATTCGCTTTGGTCTAGGATAGGTTTTACATCCTTATCCACTACGCCCGGCTTGGTTGTGCTGTTCGCGTTTACAAAATAACTATTTGCGTATGCTTCGTCATCGGGCCTGTCTATGTCTCCGTCCCTTAAGGGCAGTTTTAGGTTGGCGGGAATTTTACCGCCGAACTTCTGCGCGCCGTCCTTTTTAGCCTGCTCTATAGCTGATTTTATTTCGGCTATGTTTTTAGTGTCGCTTTTGGGTATTATGAGCGATACTGAGTACTTTGGTGTGCCGCCCTCGATTGACTTAGGCTCCCATGCGTTTAGGTAACTGAATCTTACTTTGTTGGTTACTACTTTTGACATAATGTTTCTCCTTTAAAATCCGCCTCTGCGGTATTAATTGTATTTATTGCCGGTCTTTTATCGCTGTCCGGCACAAGCGTTGGTTTGCCTTGCGGTTTTTCTATAAGACCGCTAAGCAGCTCTTGGAATATTTTTTTACCGATTTTCCGTTCCATTTCCGTTATTCCTAATAAACTATGTTTGTAAATATCGGTATGCCCTGCTGATTTTAATGTATCGGCAACTTTGGTTTCGTCTGAGTATTTTCTGTTTGACCTGCCTGCGACAAGCTTGTACCCGTGCCACTCTTTACCCTGATTAATTGCCGTATCCGTCGCATACGCCCAAACATCCGCCGCCCAAGACGCTAGGGAATTAGCTTTGGTTAAAATTTCCGCTATCTCGTCGTCATCTAACAAGTGGGGCAGCTTGAAATCATGCTTTGCCGCTTCAAGGAAACTATCGGCTCTTGCGCGGCATTTATGCTTTGCCTTACAGAACCTGCAATGGTCGCCTGCGTTAAACTCGCCTTCGCCGTTTATAGCAAGGTTAGCTCTTTCTTTTAGCTCAGTTTCCGCCCAAGTAAGCAACTCTTCCGGAGCCACTTCATAAGTCGATATGTTCTCCAACCTCGGCTGGCATATGCTCATTCGCACTGTTTTTATGTCATACAAGCTATTGAACAAGGTTAACGCGCCTAACGCATAGAGTTTCATTTGCGGATTATCTACAGCCGACACCGCAATCCCCTTGCCGTATTTTAAGTCGCATATATCTAGCACGCCGTCGGACACCACTACAAGGTCACCTGTGCCAAAGCCTTTAGGGACATAGTTAGAAAAGTCCAGTCTTTGCTCAATAAGTATTACAGGGTCTTTGCACCTGCCTTTTGCCTCAGCGATTAAGCTAATGGCGTAATCTATGTAATCGTCTGTGTACTCATCAAGTTCATCGCTGTCATACTTGCTTTGTGGCCGTTTGCAGTTCTGCCCTAAAAATGTTTTAAGCTTGCACTCGGCAAGGTCATGCGCGGCAGTACCTTCTTCCGCGAACACTGAGGTTTGGTCGCTAAACTGCTCTTCTAACCGTGGCGCCGGCGTGCATTTAAGCCACCTATGCGCCGAGCTTGCCGATAGTAGCGCGTGTTGTCCCATTACATTGCCTCCGCCGCTGAGATAAGGCTCTCAAAGTGTTTTGGGTCGATGTCCGTCAGCTTATCTGCGCCGCGCTCTTTAATTAAAGCCCTAATCTCTTCGCTGAAGCCCGCCTTGCTCTTTTCCGCTAAAACCGCGCGCACCTGTTCAAGCGATATTTCTTTGGGCTTAACAGCTCCGGATTTAATAACCGCTTCAAGGTTTTCAACCGCGTGTTTAACATCGTCTAAAGCTGCTGAAAGTAATTTTTCCATTTGTATCCTCCAAATATTTAATAATTTTTCCAAGCGATTTAGCCGCCTGTAGTTCCTGTTTCATGCCTAATGTAAGCTTATTGCCAAATACCCAGAACTCATCGCAGCGCTTTAAGATTTCAATGCCTAGCTCAATTGCCGCCTTGCGCTGGTCAATGCTGTCCTCATCTAAAAACGCTGGGTTGTGTAGGTGCGGCGCATACGGTACGCTGCCATGCTTATACACAAACCTACAATATCGCTTAGCGTTTTCAGTGTTGTTTTTGATGTCGCCCTTGTACGGGCTGCATATAAATATTAGTTTGATTTTACTGTCCTCCTATCTTATTTTTTGGGTTAGAAAAACTCTTTAGGATATCTTGCATTAACTCAAGGTCTTTACCCTTTATTGTTTTTGATAATCTTTCTAGCAAATCCTTTTGACTAGGCTTTAAATACTTGCGCCCTATGTAAAAACCGTCTGAGACATAAACACCACCTCCATTGCCTTGCACTGTAGAAATCGGATAGTCAAGTGACAGCGTTTCAATGTCGTAGCGTATTGTTCTTCTACTAACTTTGAATGCGAATGCCAGATTGTCTATAGTGTCTTGGCGGCTGTTACATAGACTTTCTAAAATTGCTAATCGCCTTTCATTTGCTGTCACTTTTTACCTCCTTTTGGCCTTAATAGCCTTATTCTAAAACTCAAACGGGCAAGGTTTTTGCCCATTTGAAAAAATAATTATTTTTATCTGTGTAAACTTAAGTTTCGTACAAGAGTATAAAAATAGCCGGATGAAAATCCTTTCTTGGATTTCATCCGGCTATTTGGTCGCACGATTGGCTACGGCGCTCTTGCACGGAATGTGCTATTCATTTGTTAGGCTTTACTATGCAGGTTTTTCACTTCTCCACACAATTCGCTGCTCCTTCCCGCAATGCTTACACTTTATATAAAGCACCGCAAATTCAGAATCAATATCCAATACGCGCTTTTGACAAATCGGACATTTTATGATTACCCTATTTTCCATTATTCTCTCCTACTCTTTGACAATATATAATATATATTCTAATTGTCTATAATATTAGCATAAAACAATTGACATTGCAAGTTCTTTATGGCACAATATAATAGAAACTTAAGATTCGAATTTTCTATTTTTTTGATTGTCTATTGTCTAAGGAGGCTAAAACATGATAGTTAAATTCTTACCAAACAATACAGTTGAATTTCATAGCGGTCATTGGTTTAACGGAGCATACACACAGGAAGGTGTTTTCCCTTTAGGTGAACTTTCTCTATCCGTTCTCGATTATGATTATGGCGATATTCTTGACGCTATGTCTACCTTTGTTGATAAACTTAAATACTACAATTATTCTGAATGCACAAGCGAAAGTGTTGCAAGCTTTTTAGCAAGACTAAAACCGCTTGAAGATGAGTATTTAAGTCTTTTCGAGCCGATTAAATCCACGCCTTTGTTTAGATTTACCGATGATTATGAATTTTTATATCGTTACAGAGACCTCTTTGATTTTTTTTACGACAAAGCTGAGGATGAACTAACAATCAACGATGTTCTTGATATGTATGCCAACGATGAGTTTATTAAAGAGGCGGAAAGTGGATTTCAAGACATCTTGGACTTTCAAAAACAATGGCGAGCTACTGTCGACTCTATAGACACGTTTAAAACCCTATATGAGTTTCTTTACATTGAGCGACCTAAAATTTCGTTGGGTGAAAAAATAGCGGAATACGGCTTAGAGAAATTTAATAAATTGCTCTATTCCAAACACAAAATTGATTCCGAATTTGGTATTGAATTGAACAATAACGAATTAGTTTTTGCCGAAACCCTCGCATTAAACTTTCCTCACCATGTCGGCGAAACGGTACTACCCTTTTTTCTGCGTCGCGAGATAATAAAAATACTTCAAGCTGACCTGAGAGTTAAGCGCTGTAAAAACTGTAATCGAATGTTTATAATCAGTGGAGGCTATGATAATCTTTACTGTTCTAATGTTCCCGATGGCGAAACACAAGCATGCAATATAATTGGCCCACATCGTCAATATGTACAACGAACTTATGACGACCCACATATGCAAATCTATAAGCGTGTATATAAACGCCTTTACGCTCGACGTAAAAATGACAAACAAAAAGGTATTGCCTTCCTAAATTGGAGCGAATCAGCTAGTAAGCTTAAAGATGAGCCAGAATCAAAAGCACTCTCTCTTGAGGCGTTTGAATCTTTGTTACTAAGTGAAGCAGCTAAACATGGCTTGTAATTTTATTTCGTTAAAATAATGCACCTCCTCTGCTTTCTTCTGACCTTAAGAAATAATATAAATATGTATTAAACTAAAATTGGGTCAAAAAAACAGCCCCCGTTCGGCACATTCAACGGAGGCAAAATAACTTTTCATATCGATACAAAGATAGATTCTTGTCATGCTTGTATTATATATTATAAAACTTTTGTTTGCCAGGTTTGAGTGACATCAAAAAAGACACAAGCTATTTGCCTGTGTCTAATGTTTATCTGCCTATTACTCTTGCACGCTTGCGCCAATCGGGTAATTCTAAACTCAAAAATATTTATATATCTGTTTAGAATTCTTGTGACCACTTAATCTCTTGATAGAAATTTCCGGCCATTTTCTCCGCTTGTCGCATTACTATGGCCATAGCCTTTTCCGCCTGATTTGGTGGATAATCATATTTTTTAAGAAGTCTTTTTATAACGCGTCGCATATTAGCTCTTGCGCTTTTGCGAACGCTCCAATCAACAGTAATATTATTTCTAATAGCCGTCGTTAACTCTTGCGCAATCTTTTTAAGCGTTTCGTCTTCCATAATCTCTTTTACAATATCATCAGCAGTAAGCGCATCATAAAAGGCAATTTCATCGTCATTTAACCCTAGTTCTGACTCTTGTTCACGCATTTTTTTAATGTCAAATGCCATTTTAATAAGCTCTTCGATTACTTCAGCGTTTGTTAGCGCTTGGTTTCTATACTTATTTAGAGCCATTGCCAGTCTTTCAGAAAACTTTTCGGATTTAACAAGGTTTCGCCTTTCCATAGTCTTTATATCGCCTTCTAATAATTTTCTAAGCATCTCCACGGCTAAATTCTTTTGTTTTAAATCCTGTACTTCTTTTAAAAACTCTTCAGATAAGATTGAGATTTCCGGTCTTTCTAACCCCATAGCATCAAATACATCAATAACATCTTCAGAGATTATAGAACGCTCAAGCATTTGATGAACTCTTGCTTCAATTTCTCTTTGAGAATACGGCATTTTGTCTTTTTCTTTAAGTTTAATAAGGCTTGCCTTAACAGCTTTAAAATAACTGATTTCAAGGGCATTTTCTTTCCCTTTATCCGTTGGAGCACATAAAGCATGAGCCTTGCCAAGTTCTACAGCTGTTTTTTTGAATTCTTTTTGAACCTCTTCAGATTTTCCAAGCACAAAATCCATACCGCCAACGATGGCACGCATTCGCCCTACTTGAGAACTACCCATATAATCTGAATAGTCATAGCCATGCATCATATCTCTTAAAACTTCTAATTTCTCAAGCATAACAGCAACGGCAACGCTTGTGTCTATGCCTGTATTTTGACGGTCGGTATTAGTGTATTGATTTAGCGCACTCTTTAAACTCTCTAAAATGCCTATATAGTCAACTACTACACCGCCTGACTTTTCTTTAAATACTCGGTTAACTCTAGCAATAGCTTGCATCAAGTTATGCCCTTTCATTGGCTTGTCAATATACATTGTATGCATGGACGGAACATCAAAACCAGTCAACCACATATCCCTTACAATAACTAGTTTGAGCTCGTCATTATTATCCTTCATACGCTTTGCAAGTAAATCTCTGCGCTGCTTGCCGCCTAAATGATTTTGCAGTTTTTCATTATCTGCCGCACTGCCTGTCATAACGACTTTAATTTTTCCTTTATCAATGTCATCGCTGTGCCAATCAGGCCTCAGCTCCATTATAGCATCATAAAGTTCAACACAAATTCTACGGCTCATACACACAATCATAGCTTTACCGTCTATGCTCTTTGATTTTTCTTCGTAGTGGCCTACTATATCCTCAGCAAGTTTTTTAATGCGGTTTGGAGAACCAACAATTGCCTCTACCCTAGACCATTTGGCTTTGCTTTTTTGTTTCTCAAACTCTTCCTGCCCCTCTGTAATCTCTTCGAATTCATCATCAATTTTTTTCAACTCCTCCTCATCAGTCTCAAGTTTAATAATGCGATTTTCATAATAAACCCGAACAGTAGCCTCGTCCTCTACCGCCTGTGTCATGTCGTATGTATCAATTGTATGACCAAATATAGCTACGGTTGACCTATCTTCAAGGTCAATAGGTGTACCCGTAAAGCCGATAAAAGAAGCATTGGGCAGTGCATCTCTTAAATATTTTGCATAGCCATAGTTAACCGCACCGGTTGCAGTGTCCACCTTTGCCTCTAATCCGTACTGGCTTCTTTTACCCACAGCAGAAGATAATTGATTATAATTTGAACCAGTCATAGAAATTAAAATATCATTATAGTTCAATTGATATTTTTCACTCGACTCATACAACTCTTGAGAAACATAAACTGCGTCATCTTTTGTTACACATGGTGGTACAATGTTTTTAATTTTAATTACCGGAACTCCATTATCAATGAAGTCTTTGCTTTTAAATGCAAATCCAGATAATACATCTGCTACATCTCCCAGTTTAGCAACATCCCAATCTAATGGTATTTTGCCTATTTCTGTTTCCTTAAAGCTCATAGCCTATCCCCTTTAAGTTCTGTTTAATCTCGCCCTCTAATTTTTTGGATTTGGCAAAAAGTTCAGCTAGCTCTGCTGTCATATTTTCCATTTTTTCATTAAATGGTATTCCGTCGTCTTCTATATCCTCAATACCCACATATCTGCCGGGTGTTAGTATATACTCATGCTCTCTAATCTCTTCAATCTTGGCTGACTTGCAAAAGCCTTTAATATCTTCATAATTACCGTCTTTATTACGCCAGTTATGGTAAGTTTCTGCTATCTTGCTTATATCTTCTTCTGTTAGCTCTCTATGGCGTCTGTCTATCATTACTCCTAATTGTCTTGCGTCTATAAAAAGGATTTCATGTTTTCTTGACCTATAGTTTGGATTGTCCTTTTTGTTTCTGTTTAGTATCCAAAGCGAAACGGGAATACCTGTCGAATAAAACAGTCTATCAGGAAGTGCCACTATTGCGTCTACTAAATCTTCTTCTAATAAGTTTTTTCTTATCTCGCCTTCGTTTGATGTATTTGTACTAAGTGAGCCATTCGCAAGCACGATTCCTGCACAGCCATTAGGCGCTAAGTGATAAACCATATGCTGCAGCCAAGCATAGTTAGCATTGCCTGCAGGCGGTATGCCATATCTCCATCTAACATCCTCTGTTAATTGGTTGCCGCCCCAATCGCTGATATTAAATGGCGGGTTTGCAAGTATATAATCTGCTTTTAATGTCTTATGTAAATCATTATGAAAAGTATCGGCGTGATGAACCCCAAGATTTGCCTCTAACCCTCTAATTGCTAAATTCATTTTACATAATTTCCATGTAGTAGAGTTTAACTCTTGACCGTAAATAGATAGGTTTTCCACTCTACCTTGATGGTCTTCTACAAACTTTTCGCTCTGTACAAACATACCGCCTGAACCGCAGCAAGGGTCTATCACGACACCATTCTTAATACAACAAACTTTTTAGAGTGAATACAATTTAACATATATAATAAGAAAAGTTTTGTAAGTGAATAGGATTTAAAGGCACAAAAATAAGAGCCTTTCGGCTCCTATTATCTTTACCCTATAAATTGTAATTTGTTGCCCTCTTTATAATTTTGA
>Ga0265294_10004319_pt1 | contig 17831 bp, 18 predicted proteins | sample MunlanPumphouse3_FD_192504 | JGI IMG/M metagenome (GOLD analysis project Ga0265294, IMG submission 192504) | Groundwater microbial communities from a municipal landfill in Southern Ontario, Canada - Pumphouse #3 | ecosystem: Environmental > Aquatic > Deep subsurface > Groundwater | place...
GGGTAAGCTGGTATCATAGTTATTTTTATCAATACATCCAGAACTCAGTACAATTGCAATTATAACAAGTATAATTACTGGGTAAATAAAACTTTTTTTCATACATATATATTTTACACTTTTTTTTCATTTATGTCAACTTTTTGTAATATATTAACAATAATTACAATTTTTTATAATATATGATACCTCAAAAAACAAAATAGGATAACTTAAAAATTAAGTTATCCTAAACAATTTTTTTATATTCAAGAGTATAATCTAATGTCATATTAATATATCTATGACACTCTGTTTCATCATAAATTGTATAATATATACTCATATCAGCAACATGATTTTGAGAATAATATCCTACTCCATGCTTTTCTGTTCCATCAATGATATAATACTGTTTACCTTTATAATCCACATATGTAATGCAATTTTTATTGTTATATGGCTGAACATCACTTACAATACTTGTTAAATGATTCGATTGGATTAAAACTAATGCATCAAATCCTGCTGTTCTTAACAATGCTGTCAATAATGTTCCTTTACAATCACAATCTCCAGCTCCATTAATTAAAGTTTCAACTGGATATGCCCAATATTCATCCTGACCATGAACATTTATATCATAATCAGATTTAATAGAATTTTGGACAAATGTAATTAATACTTCAGCCAAAAGCTGTCGATCATCAGTTCTAACTTGTTGTTTTACCTGATTTACCACATCTACTAAATAATCATCTTGAACAAAACATTTTTGTACATCGGCAATTCTATAAGTATTTAGTTTATAGTTATTAAGTCTATACCGTGGTACATTTACATTAATAACGTATGATTTACCTTTATATGCAAAACTATATGTTTTTGATACTATTGTTTTGTCATCTGTATCATTAATTGTGTCTGTCAAAACATATACATTTACATCAAATTTATTATTGGGTAGGCTGCTATCGTAATTGTTTTTATCAATACATCCAGAACTCAGTACAATTGTAATTATAACAAGTATAATTACTGGGTAAATAAAACTTTTTTTCATACATATATATTTTACATTTTTTTCATTTATGTCAACTTTTTCTATGTAATATCCCTTACTATTATGAAAATATAAAAATAAAAGCAATAATAAAATTACTTTTACTTTTATCCTTAATTATATATATTCTTTCAATCAATTTTGTTTCATCAAATATTTCACATTTTAAAAATGCTAGTAACCATTATTTTAAAGTGCTCCCCACAAAGCTGTACGGAACGAAACGCCGTCACGCGCTACAACCTCATCAGGGCTAAATCCAAACAAACCTGCCGCCTCACCAATGCCATAAAATCCAGCACGTCCATGAAACGTAAGAGTCGAATTTAGAAAACTAGAAATATCTCCATACCATGATGTATTACCAGATGAGCTTGTTGATGTCTCATATACCGCATCTCCATATCTATCTCCATATGATGTATAAGCATCATAATATTCCACATTTGCACTTCCAAACGTATTTGCTACATTTGTACTTAATCCTGCTGCAACATATTCCCATGCTCCTCCATTCATGTCAAAAACTCCATATTTATTTCCTGTTGTACTTTGTGTTACACTTGCTCCTGTTATGAAGTTTGAACTATTCATTCCAACTTGCATTCCATGTCTACCATATTTACTTTGTGCTAAATATGCTACAGCTCCCCATTCACAATTTCTAATTAAGTGACTGTTATACTGTGTATACATATTTTTAGATTTCGTAAAACAATCTGCTACCGTTATACTTCTCCAACTCGCTATTCCTGGTTTTGACTGTGGTACATTACTACCATTATTACTCATTTCATATTTTGCTACCCATATTCCTGCTAATTTCTTTTCTGTTCCATCATTATATCTAAATGCTGGATGTATATTCCAATTTCCTTGACCTAATGCATTTTGGAATAATATTCTTCCTGTTTTTGATTCATCTGCTAATCCTTTCATAAATTCTATATCTATTTTTCCTGAATTATTACTTTCTCTTGCTTGATCATGATATCCACTTGTTATACTATATGCATACCTTGGTATCCATACCCAATAACTTCCATCTGGTGTTTTAGCATTTGCCCATTTGCTTGATGTATAATCTGTTGCAAATAATGCTGTACTTCCTGTATAATCATACCAATCATTATATACAAAATTAGAGTTTAATACTCCTTCATTATATTGTGCTATTTCATTTCCATTTGTATCCCAATATACTGCTATCATTCCAGTATCTAGTTTTGGGCTATTTACTCCTTTATCTGCATTATATGTTCCATCCATTATTTCTGTATCCTCTAATGTTGTTGTTGAACACACACTAGACTCTGTTGTATTATCCAAACTATCTATCGCCATTACTTTTATACTATACTCTGTTTCTGGATCTAAATTTTCAAATGTATAATTGGGACTTGTTGTTCCTCCTTCTGGTTCCCAAGTTAATCCTCCATCCTTACTATATTTATATCTTACAGAATTTACTGATACCATTATTTTTTTACTTTCAGGTGTTATTACTGGCACTAAACTTCCCAATGCAATATTTCCGCCTTCACTGTTTCCTGCACTTGGTGTTCCTATTCCTATTGTATCTTTATCATAATAGATATTTCCTTCATATTCAAATCCTTGATAATATACTTTTCCAGTTGGTGTTACATAATACTTTGATACCTCTGTTTCGCTTATTGATAAATTATTTTTTAAACTTTCATCTATTGATAATACATCTTTCCCTGCTATTTGTAATACCGATTCTGGTAATGCATCATTATTTTCTGCATTTGTTTCTGTATATCCCTGTATTACTCTTACCCATTTATATTTTTCCAAGTCACCTTCTGTTGTTGCATATTTAGCCATATTATTTAACATTTTTATATTTACTGCTTCTTGCACCGTTGATATATTATTTAAAAATACTGCTAACTGTGCATTTTTTTGGTGTGTTTACTCCTGTTATTACAACTGCCCCAGTTAATATTATTAACACTATTATTGTTATTATTAGCGCTACTAAACTTATTCCTTTTTTCATATTGCAACACCTTTCTTTTATAACAAAAATATAAAATAAGATTTATTTATTATCTTTTAAAACTTACTACAAACAAAGTCATTATATATACTATTCCTAAACAAACTACTATACTTGCTCCAGTAGGTATTGAAAAATAATATGACACTATTAAACCAATTACACTTAAAACAATACAACTAATAACAGAAATAATTATATATTGTTTCATATTTTTTGATATCATCTTAGATATTGCACCAGGTAAAATAAACAATGCACTTACTAATAATATACCAACAATATTAATTGACATTGCAACAGTTATTGCAACCATACTTGTAAAAATTATTTCATACAACATCGGACTAATATTTTTACTTTTTGCTAAAGATTCATCAACGCTTATCAAAACTAGTTTTTTGTATATAAATAAAAATATAATAATTAAAATTATTGCTAATATAGCTAATGGTAATAATTGATTTTGAGCAACTAATAAAATATCTCCTACTAGTAATTGAGAAAATTTCTGCAATCCACCAAAACCAGTTAAGATAATTATACCTAAAGCTACACTTATTGATGCAATTATTCCAATAATAGTATCTGGTACTTCACCATATCTTCTTTTAATAACAACTAATAATACTGCAAATATAACTGAAAATATTACTACAGGTAACACATTATTAATTGCTATACCTAATAGTAATCCAATACCGATTCCTAAATATGCACTATGGCCTAATGCATCAGAAAAATATGCAAGTCTATTATTTAACACCATCGTACTTAATAAACCAAATAATGGCGATATAATCAATATAAGTATCATTGCATTTTGCATAAATTCATACTCAAACATTTATATCACCTACTTCAAATATTTTTTTAAATTCATCACTATCATAAACTTCTTTGGGACTTCCTTGTTTTAAAACTTTCTTATTCATTAAAATAACATTATCAGCATAATTATACATACTTTCTAAATCATGTGATACAACAATTATTGCTATATCAAAATTTTCTCTTAATGTAGATATTATTTTATAAACTTGCATTATACCAATTCTATCGATGTTAGCAACCGGCTCATCCAATAATAATATATCTGGAAATGGATTCATTGCTAATGCAATTAGAACTTTTTGAACTTCACCACCAGATAGCTCACCCATTTTTTTGTTTAACAAATCTGAAATTTTTAATATATCTATTACTTTTTTATAAACATTATTATTTATATCTATTTTCGCAATATCCAAAACATCTTTAACAGATATAGGAATATTTTTTTCTAAAGATATTTTTTGTGGCACATAACCAATAATTGGTTTTGAAGTAATGTCATCATTTTTATTTAAATATGAAATACTTCCAGCATGCTTCATCATACCTAATATAGATTTCAATAAAGTAGATTTACCAGCTCCATTAGGTCCTATAATACATGTTATTTCACCACAATGCATATGAATATTAATATCATCAAGAATAATTCTATTATCAATTTTTACACTAATATTATTTATTTTTACACAACACAATCCACAAGAATTGTGTTTTGCAATATGAATTTTCCTTTCAGAATTATTTTCCATATTCAATCGCTTCCTTTAAAACATTTATATTACTTTGCATTGATTCAATATATTGATTTAAATTATCTGTTGGTTCAACTATTAAGTCTATAACAAATATTTTTGCATCGGTATTACTATTTAACATTTCTATTAAGGCTATATTTTCTTTATTAGTTTCACTATCTATTAATATAACTTTTGTATTTGTAGTATTAATATTATCAATAAAACTCGCTATATCGCTTGCAACATAATTTTCCTCATGTATAGATAATAATTCTGCTGAAATATTAAAAATACCATCATTAGCAAAATATTTAAATGCATCATTTGTTATTGCAATATTAGTTTGACTAGCTACATTATTATATTCTTGCTTTAGCGCTAGCAATTTAGATATATATGAATCCATATTATCATAATAAATATTTTGATTAAAAGGATCCTTCTCAATTATTTTTTCAGATATTAGCATAACTTGTGAAATATAATTGTCAATATTCATCCAACAATGTTTAGATACATTAACATTAGGAATATTACTACTAGAATCAAATATTTCAAAATTATTAAAATATTCTTTATCTAAGAATACTTCTATTCCTTGTCCATTCTTAATGATTAAATCAGCTTTTTCAAAAGTTTTCATATCTTTAGCTGTAAAATCATATTCATGAATACATCCTCCAACATTTTGAGATATATTAATACTATTTACACCCTCAACATTTTGTATTAGATTATTTACAATTAATTGTACCGGATAAAATGTTGTTACTATATCCAAATCTATATTTATAGGTTCATAATTACTATTATTTAAAAAACTATTAACAGCTACAATTAACAGTACGCCAAAAATAATTAATATTATTACTGGCAATATTATTTTTTTATATTTTATCATATTTTTCCACCCACCATTTTGCAATTTGTTTTTTACTTAAACTTTTTATTTCATCAATATCTGTAATTGCATCATCTTTTTCAATTTCATTTGGAAGATTGCCCTCGATAATGCAATTAAACTCTCTAACTAATCTAGTTATTTCTTGACTCATCTCCAATAATTTAATCCATTCTTTTGTTACATCATCAAGTCCTTTATACAAACCTAATATTTGGCCAACTAATGTAGCTATATTATTTCCATAACAACTATTATTTGATGCAAACAATAATGCTTTTGATATATCATCTTTATATACTAAAGATGCATATAATGCTGCGCCTAAAACTTCATGTGATTCATCGCATAATCCAAAGTCATCAAACTTTTCTGGATAATGCGTTTTATCTTTAGACATTTTTATTGCTAATTCTATTTTTTCTACAACTTGTTCAGAATCTTCTAAATCTTTTATAGCTATTAATGCATTCTCTATACTTTTTTCTAATATCTCACCATTAGCAATACTAGCTATAATGACAGAATATGCACCAGATGATAAATATGCTCTTGGATCATTATGAGTTAATTTTGCAATACTAACAGACATATCAAAAGCTAATTTCATCTCTTTTCGAAATACAATTCCAAATGGCATAGCTTTTGTTATTGCAGCGAATCCTGAATTATAATTTAATTCTGTAATTTCTTTTTCACTATAAACTTCATTTTCAAGTATATTTATCATTCTTTGTTCTGGACATCTTTCACTCTTAATTTCTTGAATAGAATTCAAATAACTATCTTCTATCATTTTCATATCTATATATTTATTATATTCTCGATTTTGATAAACTTGCCATCTTAAATAATTATTATATGTAATTTTTCTAGTTATATCTGTTTCTCTATGAATATGGTATCTAGTATAAGCTCTAATTAATGCATCAATAGTAAATATAGTTAATTGAGTATTAGCTGTAATTCTTGCTCTTGAATCACAATCTAAAACTAAATCAGTTATTCCTTTTTTACCATAATCATCAATTATTAAATCAAAAGATAAATCTCTAACCGGATAACCTAAAGCATCGCCAATTGCTCCACCAAATATACAATTATATATATTATTAATATCTAATTTTCTCATACTACCTCTCTTTCAATAAAATATTATACACCATATATTTCAAAATTTGTATACATTTTTAAATATTTTAATTATCTTTAATTATTATATATTGAAAGAAATATGTAATTATGATATAATAAAATAGTGATAACTACTTTATCTACTAAGCAACCTGTTTCACTTATTGGTATGGGTTTCAATGAAATATGTGAAATGCATATTAACGGTAATGACGTAACGGAAAGTTTAAAAAAACTAAATTCTTTCATAGCTAATGATTACATCATTAGCTATGATATGTTTTTAACATGTTGTAACACCGTACAAAAAATAAAGAATAAGATTATTGCTGATTCATATAATGAACCAATTGAAGTCGAATTCAAATATTGTTGTATTGATTTGATTCCTAATGAAAAAGACTTAATGTCACAGATGATTCCTATTGCATTAAATGCATATGGATTATACCTCAAAAACATTACTGGAAAAGAAATCTTGCCAAATGATAAAATTTCTTTTCATCATTTCAATTCTTATATAATCAGTTTAACTAAATAAACAAGGAAAATTTTCCTTGTTTATTTTCATATTATTTAATATATACATATTAGCTTCATAATCATTTATCTATTATATTTTTATTACCCTGTTTTACAATAAAACACGCTATTACTATTCCTAATAATACTATTAAAACTGATACTATTTGTGAAATTTTGAAATCGCAAATTAATAATGAATCAGCTCTGAAAGATTCAACGATAAATCTGCCTACACCATAAACAATTAAATATATAGATAGTAACTGCCCATCGATTTTTTTTGTTTTACGCTTAATAAATAAATATATAAACAATGACAAAGTTATTAACATTTCATATAAAAATGTTGGATGAACATTTATATATCCACCATTGCTAAATATACTCATCTTCCAAAATACATCAGTTTGAATTCCATATGCTTCCTGATTTATAAAATTACCAATTCTACCAATACATTGTCCTAAACAAATATATGGAATAACTAAATCTGCTATTTTTAAAAAACTATACTTAAATTTTTTACATAATAAATATACAGTCAATGCGCCAACTATTAATCCACCATATATTGCTAAACCACCACTTCGAAAATCTAAAATATTTGCAAATGTTAATTCTAATGGTGAAAAAGCAATATAAAATAAACGTGCACCAAACACCCCCAAAACAGTTGTAGAAACAATTAGAATAATAACATTATCTACATTTAGCTTTAATTTTTTTGTATCAATTATTATTAAAATTACAGCTAACAAATAGGCTAATGCAATTATTATTCCATACCAATATATATCTATATTACATATTGGAAAAGCAATTCTATCTATTGTTATCCATAAATTAAAATTAGGAAATCCTATAGGCATTATTATTTCTCCTTCTTTTCTACAATTGAAACACACATATTCTCTTCTGTAAACAACTCATTGAAAACTTGCTTTACATCATCAAAACTTATTTTCTCATAATTTTCTGAATAATCTAATGTATTTATACCTCTCATATAATCAGCAAAAACCGTCATTCCAATATTTGAAATACTATTAAACTCTTTAATATATTCTCCATATAATGTTTTTCTAATTCTTTGAAATGTATTTTCATCAAAAGAAATACTTTTCATTTCATTTTTTAATTTTTCAATTACTAATTCTGGATTTGTAGTAGACATTTGCATTATTGCATATGCTACATCTTTCACATATAAATATTCCAAGGTTAACCTACCAGGTAATAAATTATCATAATATAACTCTTTATATAAATTAGAACTCTTACCCAATAACATATCCATAACAATTTGAACAGATATATCATACTTTATTCTTTCATCATTATTTCGTAATGATATATTGGAATCTTTAAATCCAATTGCCAACAATGGTGTATGTATATCCATTTTTGCTACTATCTTTTTTTGAAGTATCTTTTTTGGTTCTACAGGAGATAATTTTTTCAAATCAACTTTTTGAATTTTATTTGGGATTAAGCTACCAATAAAACTTATTGTTTCATCAATATCTACATCTCCGCAAACACATACAACCATGTTAGACACATTATAAAATGAATTATAACATTTATATAATATATCTTTATCGATATTTTTTACTGAATCAACAGTCCCTCCTATATCAATTCTAATAGGATGATTAGAATACATACTTTCTAAAAGATTCATATACACTTTTGAATTTTCATCATCGTTATACATTTGTAATTCTTGTGTTATTACATCTCTTTCATTATTTATACCATCTTCTGAAAAATGTGGTGATTGAACACATTTAAATAATATTTTTGCACATTCTTCATAATTATCTATAGTGTCAAAAAAATATGTTGTATGATCATATGTTGTATAGGCATTGGTTAATGCGCCTAATGCAGATAATTTAGCTAATACTACGCTATTATCTTTTTCTTCAAATACCTTATGTTCTAAAAAATGTGCTATTCCATCAGGCAATTCAACTTTTTCCCCATTTATAACAAATTTATTATCTATTGAACCAAATCGTGTACCAAACATTAACAATTTATTAATAAAACCTTTTTTAGGTATAATTAACAATTCAAGTCCATTACCATATTTATGTATATATACTTTTTCCTTTATAATTTTATCTTCAAGTATTTTCATTTAGCACCTCTATTCTTTAAAAAATAGATTGTATTTAGCTTGATTGCCTTAGCAACATTAATAACATTTTTTAATTTAATATTATTTATTTTATTTATTGCTTCTTCTATAGTTATATTAGTATTCATAATTGATTGATTAGCATAATAACTAATTGTCCTAAAAGCAGAATCATTAGTAGTTTTATATAATGTCATTAAAACATTTTTTGAACCATTGAATTCTTCTTTTGTTATATTGCCTTTTTCCAAATCATTTAATTGTTTTTTTATAACTGTTATAGCCTTATCATAACTAACTATATCTATACCTGTCTCAACTAATAATACATTTGTATTACGAATAAAAGCAGAAATTGCCTCATATGCTAAATGTTCTTTTTCTACAACAAAACGATACAATTTAGAATTAGATTCTATTCCTAAAATCGTATTCAACAATAAAATATCATATGTGTCAAATTTTTCTATTTCTTTAATAGTTAATCCTAATACTAATTTCCCTTGAATAACATCCAATTCTTCTACAATATTTTTTTCATTATTTGTACTCGAAATATATGTAGCCTTAGGTTGATATATTATATTTCTAAATTTTAATATTTCATAATTCAACCTATCCTTTACACATTTTAGAACATATTTTTCATCCATATCTGAAGAAATCAAAATATCTATTTTAGCATTTTTTAAAATATACATATACTGATTATACAATATTGCATTATTCACATCTATTAAGTCATTAATATATCCTAAACTATATAACCCATAATTTTCTTCTTCACATACTTCTTCAATACATCTATTAAAAGCATAATTCATTTTATCATTTATTTTATTTTCAATTGCAATTTTTAATAGTTCTTTTTCTTGTTGCACATATTCTTGCTTAAATGTACCATTTTCAAGATATGGCTCAAATATTAAACCCAAAAAAGAATCTAATGATTTTTCAAAAATATTATCATTTACTATACTATCTTTAACTGTTTCTATATAAAACTTTAAAACTTGATTATTACCAAATTTGTCCACCGAAGTACCAAAACTTGCTCCATATAAATTTTCTAAGCTTATTTCTATTGCTTGTAAATCTTGATATTTTTGTGTTCCTCTTTTTAAAATTGAAGGAATCAAAACATTTAATGTTACTGATTCTCTTAATAAAGGAACTGTTAAAAACATAGATATAACATTGGATTTATATTTATCATCTTTTAAGTAATGAAAAGTTATATTATTCTCTATATCATATTTTTTTAGTTGCATATTTCCTCCTTGATTATTTTACATTATACACCATTTGTTTTTATTGTCAAATAAAAAATAATATAAATAATTATTTATGCATAACCATTTATATTGAAAAAATACAAGAGGAATACTCTTGTATTTTTATACTATGCTAATTGTTGTTTTACTATTTCATTAATTGTTTTACCATCAGCTACACCAGCTGTTTTAGCTTTTACAGCTTGCATTACTTTTCCCATATCTTTCATATCTTTTGCTTCAACTTCAAGAATAGTATCTTTTACTATTTGTTCGACTTCTTGATATGTTAATTGTTCAGGTAAATATTCTTTAACAACTTCTATCTCTTGTTTTAAGCCATCAATTAAATCTTGTCTTCCACTTTTTTCAAAGTCAACCATTGCATCTTTTCTTTTTTTCAACTCTTTAGATATTATTTCTATAATACCATTATCGTCTAATTCAATCTTTTGATCTTTTTCGATTTGTAAAATTGCAGCTCTTATCAATGTAATAGTATTCTTTTTGACAACATCCTTATTTCTCATGGCAACTTTAAGATCATCCATTAATCTTTCCTTTAAAGCCATCTGCATCACCCATTTCTAAAATTTTCTTTTCCTTGCAGCTTCAGATTTCTTTTTTCTCTTAATACTAGGTTTTTCATAATGCTCTCTTTTTTTATATTCAGCCATTACGCCATTTTTAGCGCATTGTCTTTTAAATCTTTTTAATACATTATCGAAATTTTCATTTTCTCTTACTTTTATTTCAGACATTTATGTTTCCCCTCCTCTCGGATACTACATGGTATAAATACACACCATAAAGATATATATATTATATATTATACTGCCTCTTCTGTCAATTAAAAAATTGCTTTTTAAAGCATTTTTCGTTTTTTTATGTATATTACTTGAAAAATAGATTATAACATGTTAAAATAGTGAAGTAAAAATATGCAAAGTAAGTATAAGGAGGTGCATTATAAATGCCAAATATTAAATCTTCAATAAAAAGAGTAAAAACAACAGTAGTAAAAACAGCTCAAAATACAGTTAATAAAACTGAATATAAAACAGCTGTTAAAAAATTTGAAGCTAACCCAAATGAAACAAGCTTTAGAACTGCAGTAAAAGCAATTGATACAGCTTGTGCAAAAAGTATTTTAAAGAAAAATACTGCTAGCAGAAAAAAATCTTCATTAGCTAAAAAATTAAAAGTTGCTAAATAATAAATTTATTTACTTTAAAAAATAGCCTCTTAATATGTTATTATTAACTTATTGAGAGGTATTTTTTATGAATAAATTTATTATTTTTTATTATAATCTTTAAAAATTTTTAGTTAAAAAAATATAATGCAAATAACACAACAAAAAAAAGAGCATAAACTCTTTTTTTATTTAAATAATTATTATTAATCTCCAAAAGATATTCCTATTGCTCTTGCAGCTTTCATCATATCTCCATTTAAATCTACTTTTCTTAAATTAGTTCTTTCTGTAAAACCTGAGGCAGCACCAATTTCTGTATTATTGCCAACCACATTATCTAATGGCACAAAATCCAATCTCCCATTTTGTTGTACAACTAATACATTAAATACACCTTCAGATGCTAACTCTAATGCTTTATACCCATACTCAGTTGATAGAATTCTATCTGTAGCTGTAGGAACTCCTCCTCTTTGTACATATCCTAAAGTAGTATTACGTGTAACTTGTCCTGTCATATCTTCTATTTGAATAGCTAATTGCTCACCTATTCCACCAAGTCTAATACTATCTAATCCAGGGGTTGTTTCTAACACCCTTTTTACAGATATTTCTCCATTTTTAGGTTTAGCACCTTCAGATACTACAACAAGTGAAAAATTTTTTCCTATTTTATTTCTTGTCTCTATTTTTTCAATAACTTTTTTAATATCATATGATATTTCAGGTATTAAAATTACATCTGCTCCACCTGCAAGCCCTGATGCTAAAGCAATCCATCCAGCATATCTTCCCATTACTTCAAGTATCATAACTCTCTCATGAGATTCTGCAGTTGTATGTAATCTATCTAATGCATCAGTAGCAGTTTGAACTGCTGTATTAAATCCAAATGTGACTTCTGTACAAGGTACATCATTATCTATTGTCTTTGGTATTCCAATAATGTTAACTCCTCTTTTGGTAAAATCTCTTGCAGATTTTTGAGTACCATCTCCACCCAAAGTAAATAAACAATCAATTTTTAATTTTTTTAAATTTTTAATACATTGTTCAGATTTATCTACATATGTTATTTTACCTTTAACAACTTTTTTCATTCTAAAAACATTAATATCATTTGATGAACCAATTATTGTTCCACCTTTATTTAATAATCCTGAACTCCTTTTACTATTATTTAATTTAACATAGTCATTTTCCAATAATCCTTTATAACCATTTATAAATCCATAGCACTCTATATTCTTTTGTTCAGCAGATCTAATAATAGCTCTTATAACAGCATTTAACCCTGGGCAATCGCCACCATTAGTTAAAATAGCTACTCTTTTTACCATATATTTATTCCTCCTTAGTAATTTCACTTACATTTTAATATTTATACACCTAAATGTCAATAAATAATAAAAAGATAAATAAAGATATTCAAGTTCTATTTTTTTATAAATTTTATGTTTAATATCTGTATTTAGCGCAAAAAATACATTTTTTAGACTTTTTCTTCAGTTACATAATTTGACTTTTACTAGTATATTATATATAATTAATAAACATTAAATATGAAAGGAAATAATAATAATATGCTATGTTCAGATTGCAAAAAAAATCAAGCAATAATTTTTATAAATAAACAAGTTGAAGACAAAAACGAATTAACTGGTCTATGTTTTTCTTGCGCGCAAAAAAGAGGAATTAACCCAGTAGAAACTTTAATGAAACAAAGTGGAATTAATCAAGAAACTCTATCTAAATTTGCTGAGCAAATTGAAGGAAATATAGATAATTTCGATGAAAATAATAAATTATCTGAATTAAATATAGATAATTTAGAATCTGTAGATATGAATTCAGATGAAATGAAAAACAACCCATTTGCAAATATATTTTCACAATTTATGAGTGGTAATCCAAATAATGCTATAGAATCAGAATCAAAAATTGGTACTAAAGAAAAAGCTAAAACAAAAATTGAAAAAAAGAAAAAATATTTAAGTGCTTTTGCAGTTAATATAAATAAACTTGCTGAAGAAGGAAAATTAGATAATCTAATCGGTAGAGATTTAGAGTTAGGACGTGTCGTTCAAATACTAAACAGAAGAACAAAGAATAATCCAGTTCTAATCGGAGAACCTGGTGTTGGTAAAACAGCAATTGCTAATGGTCTTGCGCTAAAAATAATAAACAAAGAAGTACCTGCCAAATTACTAAAATCCGAGTTATATCTTTTAGATCTTACTGCATTAGTTTCTGGCACTCAATTTAGAGGACAATTTGAAGCACGAATTAAAGGTATTGTAGACGAATGTAAACAATTCGGAAATATTATTCTTGTAATAGATGAAATCCATAATTTAGTTGGAGCTGGCAATGCTGAAAATGCAATGAGTGCAGCTAATATATTAAAACCAGCATTATCTAATGGTAGTATTCAAGTAATCGGTACTACAACATTAAACGAATATAGAAAACATATTGAAAAAGATTCTGCTTTAGAAAGAAGATTTCAACCAGTTATTATTGATGAACCAGATATTAAAGCTTCAGTTGAAATATTAAAAGGTATCAAAAAATATTATGAAATTTACCATAACATTACTGTTCCAGATGATATACTTCAAAAAATTGTAATGATGTCTGAAAAATATATTCATGATAGATTTTTACCAGACAAAGCAATAGATATTCTTGATGAATCATGTTCAAATGTTAATCTTCATGATAAAAAACTATCTAAAATTACAATATTAAAAAATAGATTATCAGAAATACAAGCACAAAAAGATGATGCTATAGAAAATGATTCAAGTGAAGATTACCAAAAAGCAGCACAATTAAAAACTGATGAATGCAGTTTAATTGCAGAAATTAAAACACTAGAAAAAAATTATAAACCAAATGAATTAACATTACATGATATAGCCCAAACTATTGAAACATGGACAAAAATTCCTGCAACAAAAATTTCTGAAGAAGAAAGTGAAAAACTTTTACATTTAGAAGAAAATTTACACAAAAGAATTATATCTCAAGATAATGCTGTAAATGCAGTTTCAAATGCTATAAGAAGAAATAGAGCTGGATTAAAAACAAGGAAAGCTCCTCCTTCATTTATATTTATTGGGCCTACAGGTGTTGGTAAAACTGAATTAGTTAAAGCTTTATCTGTAGAATTATTTGGTAATGAAAAATCAATAATTCGCATGGACATGTCAGAATATATGGAACAACATAGTGTATCAAAATTAATTGGTGCACCTCCAGGATATGCTGGATATGATGAAGCTGGTCAATTAACTGAAAAAGTTAGACGTAACCCATATTCAATAGTATTATTTGATGAAATAGAAAAAGCACATAAAGATGTTTTCAATATATTATTACAAATATTAGATGAAGGACATTTAACTGATTCACAAGGTCGATCTGTTTCATTTGAAAATACAATTATTATTATGACATCAAATGCTGGTTCAGATTATTCAAATAGTTCAATAGGCTTTAGCCAAAATGAACAAATACGTAATGAGAATAAAGTTATGAATAGTTTAAAAGAAATATTTAGACCAGAATTTTTAAATAGAATTGATGAGATAATTACATTCCAGAATTTAACAAAAGATGATTTATTAAAAATTATATCTCTAATGTTAAAAGAAGTAGAAGATGTTTTATTAGATAAAAATATTATATTTAAAACAACAGATAAGGTTAACCAATATATTTTAGAAAATGGTTATGATGAAAAATTCGGAGCTAGACCATTAAGAAGATGTATACAGAAAACAATTGAAAATCCTATTTCTGAAAAATTATTAAAAGAAGAAATAAAATATAATTCAACAGTTATTGTCGATGTCAAAGATAAAGAATTAACATTTGAAATAAAATAATAACAAACAAAAACAAACTTTAAAATAAAGTTTGTTTTTATTTCTATATAATTTTACTTATTAAAATTCCATACCTTAATTTTATTTGCACTTTCAACTAATACCATACTATCTTTTATAAATTCAATATTAGTAATATAATTATAATCATTACCAGTTAATTCATAAGTATTAAGTTTTTGTTTAGTATTTACATTATATACATCTACATAAACTTTATTCTTTTCTGGATTTGAATAATCTTCAACTACTAACGCGATATATTTTGCATCAGGAGATAAATATGATACATAATGTAATTTTTCATTTTCTGTTTGTTCTACATTAAATACTTCTGTTTGTTCTAATGTATCAATATTTAATTTCATCAATGGCATATTTTCATATACATCAACATAATATATTGATGATGTATTATCATATAATAAATAGCCAGCATCATTTATAGGAACGAACTTATTATTTGTACCATCCATATTAATAATACCAACGCCCTTAACCCATTCATAACCACATTTTAAATATATTATTTTATCACCAATAAAATCACTAGGATGACATGATTCTGAATCTCTAATATCATCATTGCTAATCATTGTTTTAAATAATATTTTAGGATTTTCAAAACAAGGTTCAGATACAAATAATCCTTCATCTGTATTATATGCCCAATACTTATTATCTGAAGATATTTTTATATTATATTTATAACCTACATCTTCACTAGTATTCTCAAGTTGCATTGTTTTATAATTTATATTATATAAATATGTTGGATATACATTAGCTCCATATAATTCTTCATGATAATAATCTGTGCCAATAAAATATGCAATATCTTTTGACTTATCTAACCCAATAAAATAACAACCATTATCTATTTTTATGCCATTTTTATTGAAACCAGTATCCAAGTTATATTTATAAATTTCAACTGTTACACTTACATTATTATCATCATAACCAGCTATTTGTTTAATCTCTCTATACTGTAAAAGAAAATTTTTATCATCAATTTTTGTTACAGCATCAATTACCAAATTTCCCGATTTTGCTATATCCTCTGTATTAAATGTTCTGAATTCTTCAACTGGTTTATTAAATATATTAGCTACATATAATAATACAATTATTACTATTAAAACCAATAAAACATAAATAAGTTTTTTCATACTATCACCTCAATGAGATTATATCATACAAAGCATATTCGATTCAATAGAATATTATTTTTTATATAAATTAATTTCATTATCTAAAAATATGCAAACATATAAATATAAATTAGATAAAAAAATAAAAAATAAAGTAATATATAATTATATATATTACTTCATTTAGCATAAAATATTAAATCTGGTTCAAATCCTATAATTGTATAATCTGCTCCAGCAAAATATTCTTCACTACTAAAATTTAGTGTTGGCAAAAATGCTCTAAACCCATCCTGGACAGAACCATCAAAACAAGAAAGCGTATTCTTGTATTTTTCAGATAGATTATTATGTCGATGTGCCTTTAATAAGAAGCTTTTTATAAAAGCAATTAGTAATTCCTCAGTTACAGCGAATTCTGGCATAATTGGCTTAAATCCTTCTTCCTGACTCCATCCCAAATACAATTTATTCTCCTGACGAGCATAATACGATGGTAAGTCTTTGCTTTCGGATAGACGTATAGCACAATCAAGTATAATACCTAATTCTTCATCTGTGCATCCATTAATCTCAAATTTTTGTTCGGAACTATACATTATAGTCACCTTTTGTAAATAACTTATTTACGCAATGATTATATCATAAAAGACTATATTATGCAATAATAATAAAATTACGAACATAAAAAAAGAGTTCAGCAAGTGAACTCATTTTTTTTATTCTAAAAATCCTTTATAATTTCTCATTAACATTTGTGATTCTAATTGTCTTGAAAATTCAAGAGCAACACCAACGATAATTAATACCGCTGTACCACCAAATGATACTGGTAATCCTGTTAATTGGAATGCAATTGGAACAATTGCAACTAATCCTAGGAATAAAGATCCAAACCATGTTAAATTATTTGTAATAGCTTTTAAATAATCTGTTGTTGGTTTTCCAGGTCTAATACCAGGAA
>Ga0265294_10004320_pt1 | contig 17830 bp, 16 predicted proteins | sample MunlanPumphouse3_FD_192504 | JGI IMG/M metagenome (GOLD analysis project Ga0265294, IMG submission 192504) | Groundwater microbial communities from a municipal landfill in Southern Ontario, Canada - Pumphouse #3 | ecosystem: Environmental > Aquatic > Deep subsurface > Groundwater | place...
CTAATTCTTCACCGTAAGTTGGCAGTAAAAGTTCAATAGCCGCTGTAAAGAAACCTAAACCGTGGTTTAAGCTTTGGACGCCATATTCCCCATAGACGCCTTTAATAGCCATCATTGCCATTAAAACTTGAGTATCCGTAATTAAAGCAGGATCTCTTGTAAATAATGGTTCAATATAAAATGGCTTAGGAGATTCTATAACAAAATCAATCCAACCAGCAGGAATATCAACTCTAGTAACCTTATCAACAATCTTATTTACTTGTGCAATCACTATGCCTTGTTTAAATGCAGTTGCTTCTACAATAACCGGGGTATCTTCGGTATTAAAACCAGTATAAAGATTACCTTCCTTATCAGCTTCAAAAGCAACTACCAAAGCGACTCTTGGAACTAAATCTGCATAATACCTCGCAAATAATTCTAAATAAGTATGAATAGATCCTAATTCAAGCTTACCATCCTTAACAAATTCAGCTAAGCGACCTGCCTGTGTACCAGAAAATGAATAGTCAAGTTTTTTTGCAATACCCTTCTCAAATACATCCAAATGACTTTTTAAAGCTATTACTGATTGCACCATATGCAAATCATATATTTTCTTTGGATCTACCTTGCATAAACAATCAGCTAAAAAATCAGCCTGTTTCTGGTTGTTACCTTCTAGATTTACTTTATCACCAGGCTTTATAACCCCCTCTAATAAAGCAACAGTATCTTTAGCAGCTACAACCTTCCCTTCTTTGACCAAATTTTTCACTTGCCCGATTCTTTCTTCCTTGTCTCTTTTTAAAGTATCCCACACTTTTACATTCTCTTGTTCCATGGACTACGCTCCTTTCTTTAGTTGTATTTTATGAATAAAAAAAAGGGACAACCAAGGCATACATATAGCCTTATTATTGTCCCTGTTTCGCCACTATTTTATTCCTTGAACTTGCATTTTAGTTCTTCACACACATTAAATATGCATAACTCCTAATCCAGCCCTCATATGATTCGTAATTGGATGAATCGCCGATTGACCAAAATCGCTACCGCTATCCATTTTTCATTACGAACTATAGCTACTTTAGTAGCTATGCTTGTACTTGTAGACGCATTTACTATGAATCCCTTTTTTGCTTCTTCAGTTGCATGTAACACAGCATGAACTTGAGACGTCTCTTTTTTAATATAGTTTTTTAACTCACACGCTCCTCAGTCTCTCGCTTTCTCAATTTCTCAATCTAGCAAATTTACATTACATAATCATTTGGATTGTTGAAATGTACACACCTGCTGCAATTGCAGATACAATTACGCCACTTACTCCAGCTCCCATGGCAAGAGGCATAATAACAGCAAATGGATTCTCGGCCATTACAGTTTTTTGAGCAATTTTCGCTGTTGTCGGTAAGCAAGAGATACCCGCAATACCAATAACAGGATTATAATTCTTAGTAACCCAATAAACTATCCATCCTCCCAATAGTCCACCTGCGCCAGATATTGCAAGAGCTACAATGCCTAATATTACCAATATACCAACTTTAGGATCCATTATTGTTTGTGCTTCACAGAGCGTTCCTAAGATAAAGCCCAAAAACAGGGTAGCTCCATAGGTTAAAGGTCCTTCCAAAAATTCCTGATATGCAGTAATTTCCGCTTCCTTTATCGCAACACCTAAGAAGAAGGAAACAACTAATGGTGCAGCCACTGGGAGTAGAAAACATAAAACACCACAAATTACTACAGTGGATACAAACTTTGTTTTTTTAGAAACATTAGGAACAGGAACTTCAACATCTATACCTCTATATTTTTTAGGTACCATCAATTTTATCAAATAAGGATACCCTGCATAAGTTAAGCTAAGATACAAATATGAAATTATGGCTATTGGAACAAACAAATCTTTAGCTAGCATAAGAGATGTAAATAAAACCATCGGACCATCCGCTCCGCCTATAACAGCTACTGAAGCAGCTTCATTTGGCATTAAACCAAATTTTATTCCTAAAATTAAAGTAACGAAAGTACCAAGCTCAGCAAATAATGCAACAAAAATACTTGCCCAAGGTCTAGCCAAAATAAAACCAATTTCACTCATGGCACCTATACCAAAAAACACAAGACAAGCTATGAGACCATTACTAAATGTAAAATTATAAATCGGTTGTAGCCAGTTTACTTGCATCATATTCATTAATTCAGCTGGGTCAGAAATCATAGGATCTAAAAAAATAGTTCCAATGCCTCCTGTTTCTAAAAATAATACACCTGCATTTATTGCTATCATACCAATACCCATAGGAACCATGATCAAAGGTTCTAATACTCTCTTGAAACCCATATATGCTAAAGTAAATCCTAATAATATTAAAACAATCCTTGCAATAGCAACAGATGGTTCTTGAATAAACAAACTACTTATTGCAGGAAATAAATGAGTTAATGAATCTGCCATCTAACTACACCCCTTCTTTAATTATATAATTTGTATTTTACTCATTTTAGGAATTATTGCCCCTAGACATGACTTTGTTTATCATTACAATCAAGCCTACCACTAATAACGATATAACTGCTGTTAAAGCATAAGCAAACAATGCGTACTGAACAACGTTCAATCTTCACACCTCCTTTCAATCAAGACTTTTTTTCATTTACCATCTCTCTAAAACCAACCACTTGCAATTGGAAATTTGGTAATAAAAAAGGACATATTAGGTATGTCTCTACCTAATATGTCCCTCAATCACCTTAATTATTTTCTCATGTTACTTATGTTTATGTGTATTTCACTCTTATTATCAAGGATAATATTCTCTTAGTTCACATTTAGTTTAACATCGCATGTCAGCAATGTCAATCCTTATTTCATCATATTATGATGTTACGAACAATCTTTCATCACACTGGCACAACGTGTACATAAAGTTGGATGTTCCTCATTAATTCCTACTGTTTCGGAATAAATCCAACAACGTTCACACTTTTCACCCAGTGCCTTTTCTACAATAACTCCCAATCCTTCCATATCTTCACTTGTATATGCTTCATCTGGAATATTAGCACATTTATGAAGAACAACACTTGAAGTTATAAAGAGATTAGGTAATTTATCCTCAATATCCTTTAGAAAATCGTACCAGGTATCTGTAGCATAGATATTCACGCACGCATCAAGAGAATGACCTATAAATTTCTTTTGACGTGCTTCTTCTAATGGCTTAGCTACAAATTCCCTGACATTAAGAATTTTATCCCATTTTTCTTCTACTTCTTGATTAAAATATTTCTCATTATATTCAGGCCAACTTGCAACCTGAACTGTACATTCCTCTTCACTATGGGGAAGATACTGCCATATTTCCTCAGCTGTAAAAGCCAAGATTGGCGTAAGCATTCGTACAAGTGCATTAATAATATCATACATAACTGTTTGTGCACTTCTTCTCGCCACTGAGTCAGGAATAGATGTATAAACCCTATCCTTAATTATATCCAAATAAATAGAACTCATATCTAACGTACAAAAGTTGTGAACAATATGATGTACCGTATGAAATTCGTAGTTCTGGTAGGATTCAGTAACTTTTTTAATTAATTTATGAAGTCTAAGTAATGCCCATTTGTCAATTTCCAACATTTGTTCATACTGAACACTGTCGGTTTCTGGATTAAAGTCATAAAGATTGCTCAATAAATATCTACTAGTATTACGAATTTTGCGATATGCTTCAGTTATTTGTTTTAATATATTGGGTGATAATGCTATATCACTACGATAATCTACTGAAGATACCCACAATCTGAGGATATCTGCTCCCATTCTTTCAATTACGTCTAATGGGTCAATCCCGTTACCCAATGACTTTGACATCTTCTTCCCTTTTTCATCTACAAGGAACCCATGAGTCAAAACAGCTTTATATGGTGCTACACCTCTAACTGCTACAGAAGTAGATAGTGATGAATTAAACCATCCCCTATACTGATCACTTCCTTCAATATAAAGATCTGCTGGCCATCTAAGCTCATCCCTTGTTTCCAATACTCCAAAATGACTAGAACCAGAATCAAACCATACATCCATAATATCCATTTCTTTGCGGAATTTTTCACATCCACATTCAGGACATTTCAATCCTTTAGGAATAAGTTCTTCTGTTTCACGTGCCCACCATACATCTGAGCCATACTCTTTAATGAGGTTTTGAATACAACTAATAGTTTCATCATTAATAATTTCTTTATTACAATCTTGGCAATAAAAAATTGGAATAGGAACACCCCAAGTGCGTTGACGAGATATACACCAATCACCACGATCGGCAATCATATTGTGAATTCTTTCTTCTCCCCAGGATGGTATCCATTTTACATTTTTAATTGCTTCCAAAGCCTCTTCACGAAAACCATCAATAGAAGCAAACCACTGCTCTGTTGCCCTAAACATAATAGGTTTTCTGCAACGCCAGCAATGCGGATATTGATGTTTAATAACACTTTTAGAAATGAGCATACCTCTATCCTCAAGTTCTTTAACTACAGCTTCATTTCCATCATAAATAGACATCCCTTCAAAATGTCCAGCTTCTTTGGTAAACATACCCTTATTATCTACCGGAGAGAGAATTTCTAATTCGTATTTTTTACCAACTTCAAAGTCTTCTACCCCATGACCAGGTGCTGTATGAACACAACCTGTCCCTTGCTCTGTTGTCACGTGTTCTCCTAAAATCACAATAGAATCTCTTTCAAAAATAGGATGTTTACAAACAATACCTTCTAACGCTTCACCTAGAAATGATTTTTCTACGGTATATTGTGGTTTCCCTAACACCTCTAAAAATGATTCCTGTAACTCATCCGCTACTACATATTTCTCTCTATCTACTACTAAAATATTGTATTCCAATTCAGGATTAAGACAAATAGCCATATTAGCAGGAATTGTCCAAGGTGTAGTCGTCCAAATAACAAAAAACGTATTCTCTATTTCTATCTTGCCCTTCCCATCAACTACTGGAAACTTCACATAAATAGATGTAGATTTTTTCTCTGCATACTCAATTTCTGCTTCAGCCAAAGCTGTTTCACAATGAGGGCACCAATAAACAGGCTTCAGTCCTTTATATATATATCCTTTTTTAGCCATCTCACCAAATACACCTATTTGTACAGCTTCAAATTTAGGATCTAGAGTTACATAAGGATTTTCCCAATCTGCTCTTACTCCCAATCTCTTGAATTGTTCTCTTTGAATACCCACATATTTCAAAGCATATTCACGACAGTGTCTTCTGAACGCTACAAGATCCTGTGAATGTCTATTCAGACCTAATGCTTTTATAGCTTGTTGTTCAATAGGAAGCCCATGAGTATCCCATCCTGGAATATATGGTGTATCATATCCCTGCATACTATGAAACTTTACAATAATATCCTTTAATATCTTGTTTAAAGTATGACCCATATGAATATCTCCATTGGCATAAGGAGGTCCATCATGCAAAATAAACTTAGGCTTACCTTTTGATTTTTCTTGAACCACCTTGTACAAATCCATTTGTTCCCACTTATTCAAAAACTCCGGCTCTTTTTTAGGCAAATTTCCTCTCATCGGAAAATCAGTTTTGGGTAAGTTAAGCGTTTCATTATACATACTTTGTTTTGCCATCACATTTTTCACCTCTATAATTTTATATATTTAAACATATAATAAAAAAACCTCATCCCCTAAAAGGGACGAGAGTTAATTCCCGTGATACCACCCAACTGACAATACAATACAAATATAAGCACTATTACTAAAACATACTATAAAAGTATGTATCGCCTCTCAACAACCTGATATCGGAGGTTATCCGGCAAAACCTACTACTTTCAGTCTAACTACTCAAGAGTGATTTTATTTTAACCTTTCCTACCCGCCTCACACTAACTACGGATTCGCTATAAGTTCCAGTCAAAATACATCTCTTTCATCGTCATTTTTAAATATACTTTGATAAAGTAAAACTCATAAAATGCAATTATTCATCAAGTAATATACACTACATGAATATTAGTATATGATACAAACGCCACAAATGTCAAATACTAAAATTATTAATAATGTCATCTTTCGTTATGCCTTCAATTTCTATTACTTTATAATGACTTGTGATCCCAGTAACAATAGTCACCCTACTTCGAGGTATATTCAAAATATGAGCAATATATTTAATACATACATCATTTGCTTCGCCATCAACAGGTGGAGCTGTAAGTTTGATTTTCAATACGTCACCTTGTACTCCAACTATTTGATTTCTACTTGACCTAGGTTGTACTTTGATTTTAAACTGAACTCCATGATTAATTTCTTTCACTTTCCATTCATTCACTTATGAATGACTCCTTTTATATCTCTGATTTTATTTCCACTTCATCCTTATCTTCAGATGCTGTGTTTACCTCATTTTCTTCCTCTGTTTCTTCATTAACTACTAATTCTGCATCTGTATCTGTATCTGTATCTGTATCTGTATCTGTATCTGTATCTGTATCAGCTTCTATTCCTGTTTCGTTTTCTGTTTGTGTATCATCTTCTGTATCGTTTCCTTCATCCATAACTTCCATATCAATATTATCTATAAGCTCTAATTGAGTAAGTAAAAAGCTTTTTAATTTAATGAATGTTTGTATTTCTAATTCTCTCATTCTCCCTAACTTGCTGTTACTTGCTACTATTTTTCCCTCAGCCTCTACCACAATCTGCTCTGCTTTTTTTGTAGCTTCCCAAGTTATCAAATTGGCTTCCTTTGCAGCATTCTGCTTAACCTCTTCCGAAACCTGTTGAGCTAAAATAATAGTGCTTTTAAGTGAATCCTCCATTTTTTTATACTTCTCAATATTTTCATCCTGTTGTTGTATTTTCTCCCTAAGATCTAGGTTTTCTTTATATAAAGCTTCAAAATCTCTGATTACTTCATCTAAAAATTCGTCAATTTCATTAACGTCATATCCGCGTATACCCCTTTTAAATTCTCTATTATGAATATCCAATGGTGTAAGCATAAAAAACAGCCTCCTTATTTGATTTTTTTTATACAACTAATATAATGTAATCTTTTTTTAAAAATTATATTATATCATTTTTAAAATATTAATAATAACCATTTCTACTAATTGAAGAGCAAGTAAGGCAATAATAGGTGAAATATCTATACCTATTCCATAACCGAACATACCTCTAAAAGGTTTTAAAATAGGCTCTGTAGCTTTATAAATAAAACCCACAACCGGATGATACCGATTATGTGGAACCCATGATAGTAAAACCCTACCTATCACTAACCAAGTATACAACTTAAAAACAACACTAACAAGTTTGATTAATGAATACATTACACACTCTCCTAGCTGTTAACAATACTACTATTATTTAATACTTAATATTTTGCTATAACTCTTCTGCTCTCTTTGCTGCAGCAAGCACTGCTTCCATAATGCTTCCTCTTATTCCGTTTTTTTCTAACTGCAACATTCCATAAATAGTTGTACCAGCAGGAGATGTAACTCTATCTTTTAATTGTGCTGGGTGTAACCCAGTTTCTTCAATCAATTTTGCCGTACCAGCAACAGTCTCTACAGCAAATCTAGTAGCTATATTACGTGGTAGACCTGCCATAACGCCACCATCTGCTAAAGCTTCAATAAAAAGTGCTACAAAAGCTGGTCCGCTACCACTCAAGCCAGTAACAGCATTTAACATCTTTTCCGGTAAAACAGTCGCACTTCCTACACATTGAAAAATATTTAGCGCTACATTTAAGTCCTCTTTTGTAGCAAATTTCCCACCTGCTAAAGCACTAGTTCCCGCTCCAGCCAAAGCAGGTGTATTAGGCATTACCCTTACAATCTTACACTTTTGAGGAAAAAGCTTTTCTAGTCTAGTTGTCGTTACTCCAGCAAGAATGGATATCAATAACTTATTACAATCAAACAAAGACGCAAAACCTTGCACAGCTTCTTCTAAATTCTGCGGTTTAACTGCTAAAATAATAATTTCTGACTCTTGTACAAGACTTTTGTTATCTAATGTTATATTTACGCCATAATTATTTTTAATAAATTCTAACCGTTTCTCATTGTGATCACTAACAAAAATAGTATCTTTTACTCTCCCCCCTGCCAATAGTCCTTTTAAAATAGATTCTCCCATTGCACCTCCACCAATGAAGCCAATACGTTGCAATATAAATTACCTCCTCATATCAAGAATTATTAGTTATCTTACTTATCCAAGCAAATACCTCTTTGGGCTGACTTATATTGGTGATATCGCCAGAAACATCTACATTACTTGGGGCAGCCACAATTATACCAGACCCAACCTTTCGCATACAGCCTCCTATCGCATAAACAGTCCCGCCAACAAAATCAATAACTCTACGAGCCATTGCCATATCTATACTCTCTAAATTTATAATTACAGTTCGTTTATGCCTTAAATCATCAGAAATTTGCTGACAATCATCAAAAGATAATGGTTCAAGCAAAACAACCTTGTTAGAATCTTTGCCTGAACTAAAAGGAAGCACTTGGGCTTTTGTTTTACGATTTTTCCAATTGGAAAGCTCCGATAATTCAGTATCCTCAACATCCATTTCTTCACTACTTTCACTAAATCCCATCACATCAAAAAACTTATCCAACATCTTCATTTCATTATCTATCTCCTTCCTTAATATCTTTCCCCAAATATACGACCACCAACACGTACAAAAGTAGCTCCTTCTTCAATAGCAATCTGAAAGTCTCCACTCATACCCATCGACAACTCCTTCATATCTATCCCCAATATTCCAAGGCAGTCAATATACTCCGCTAATTTCCTAAGCTTTCTAAATACAAGCCGAACCTCCTCAGGATTTTCAACTGCAGGAGCTACCGTCATAAGTCCTCTAACTTTAATTCCGGGTAATTCTTTTATTTCCTCTATTTTTTTTACTATTTCTGTAGTTTCAAAACCATGCTTCGTATCTTCCATAGCAATATTTACTTGTAAAAGAATATTAACAACAATATTCTTTTTTAAAGCCTGTTTACTAATCTCCTTTGCTAAAAGAAGAGAATCTACAGAATGAATGAGCGACACTTTATCTACTATATATTTTACCTTATTACGCTGTAAAGTTCCAATTAAATGCCATTTTATATCAGAAGGTAGTTGAGGTATTTTAATTTCCAATTCTTGTACACGATTTTCACCAAACAAACGTTGCTCATCATCATAGGCCACTTTTATATCTTCAATTGGAAAGGTTTTAGAAACTGCTACAAGCTTTACCGAATCAGGATCTCTTCCTATACTTTTACACACTTCATTAATTTCATTTCGGATATCAATTAAATTTTTTTGAATATGCTTCATTATTATCCCCCTACAATTCAACTCATCTATTTAAATGAAATACTCTTTCTCCTTCAATTACTAAATTAGGATCGGCAATAACCCAAGCATTATCTTCTAACCCCTCCAGTACTACTTTTCCATCAAACTGAGCTGTTTTTTTGGTTTCCTTCCAATTAACCCAACCATTTTTATAAAGGTAAACACCATCTTGTCCATCTTTATTTACCAATACTTTTTCTGGTAACACAACACCCTCATATTTGTAAGAAATAACTTCACCTTTTATTTTACGACTTTGATATACTGTTGAACAATCCAAAGCATCTATTAATATGCCATACTCCCCTTGATATCTTGAAATTTCTATTATTTTACCATTAATGTTCTCATTATTTTTATCAAGACAAATTTTTACTCTATTCCCTTTTTTAATTTTCTCTGGATACGCACCACTGCCATATAAATAGAAATAGCAATCACCTAAATTATCCACAATTTTATAGCAATACTCCCCAGCTTCAACAAAACCATCTGAATTTTTTTCTTTCATTTTTTCCTTATCTAAGTTTTGCAACATATCAAGCTTTGTTAAATCCAACTGTAACCAAGTCTCAGGAGCACATAAACCTTCATAACCATCTGTTTCATAAGAAAGTATCCCTGCTATTGGAGCTTTTATAGTAATAGATGACTTTTTCTCCAAGCTTGTACCCTCTGTTATTTCCAACCTCCCAATTACAGTACCTTTTGCTACTCTATCTCCTTCACTTTTTATCTTAATAAAGCGTCCCTTATATGGTGCAGCAACCGCTTTTTCTTGACGCAATACAATAAATTCCCCTTCTACACTAGACTCTAAAAAAGACGTTCTAGTTGAAATAACCTCAACTGGAAGATATCTATAAGCTACTTTAACCAACACAAAAATAAAAATAGCACTAACTATAACTAAGGGGATTTTACTACGCTTTTTTCTTTTTCTAGCCACTATATCCCCACCCAACATAACACGTGATTATTGTTAATTCTACAACATAGTTATGTAATCCTGCCAGCATTTTATTAATATTATTGACATATTAACAACTCTAGATTTTAGGCAAAATAACGTTAAATGTTGTACCCTTATTTTCTTCTGACTTCACTAAAACATGTCCCTTATGACGTTCCACGATATGCTTAACTAACGATAATCCTAACCCTGTGCCCCCCACTTGACGTGACCTTGCTTTATCAACACGATAAAACCTTTCAAAAATCCGAGGCAAATCTTTTGCTGGAATTCCGATACCCTGATCAACAATTTCTATAATTATTCCTTCTTTATGAGGTGCTATTCTAATTTTAACCAAACCACCTGTATGAGAATATTTAATTGCATTTTCTAATAAATTAATTAAAACCTGTTCAATCATATCTTGATTACCTTGAAAATCCTCAGCACCTAAAATAATTTCTTTAATAATACGGATATCCTCCTTTTGTGCAACAGGTCTCAAGAGATTAATTATGCTATCTAATAACATCTCTGCATTTATATGATTTTTTACAATTTCCATACTTCCCGTCTCTAGCTCGGAAAGATACAATAAATCACTGATCAGGCGATTTAACCGATCTGCTTCCGCATTTATTATCCACAAAAACTTATTAGAAAGCTCTCTATCTTCCAATACTCCATCTAAAAGAGTTTCTACATAACCTTTGATAGAAGTAAGCGGAGTTCTAAGTTCATGAGACACATTAGCAACAAATTCACTTCTCATCTGTTCTAACTTCTTTATCTTCGTTATATTTCTCAAAACCATAATAGCCCCTTGAGAACTTTCATTCATTCCCTTAATAGGAGTAATATAGACACGGTAATATTCTAGATCTGATGGGAATAAACTAACTTCTATCATCTGTCTTTTCCCATCAACTAAGCATTTATTTAAAAGATCAGCCATTTGATAGTTTCTTAATATTTCCAAAAAATAACGACCTTCTAGCTTTTCTTTTTCTACTTCTAACATTTGAACTGCTGTCTCATTAATTAACATCAATTTACCCGTAGCATCAAATGCCAATACTCCTTCTACCATGCTAGCAAGTATCGTCTCCATTTGATCTTTACTTTGTAATGCATCCTTCATATTTTTATTTAAATTTACTGCCATTGCTTTCATCGAATCACTTAATTGTCCTAATTCATCACTAGAATTAAAATATCCTTCCGTTTCAAGCTCTCCCTTTGCAAAGGATAATACCAAATCATTAAGCCTTTTTATTAACTTTGCTTGATTCTCAACCCAATAAGTAAAAGTAAATAAAGATATTGTAAATATCCCTAATATCTCAAGAGACTGTAAATCCCGTTTAAATATGACCGGTAACCCATAAATGAAAAGCAAACCAACCCCTGCTGTAGATATATAAACAGCAACAGCCTTTACCGTAAACTTTTTCATTTCATACTCATCCCTATCCTCTAAATCTATATCCAATTCCTCTAATTGTTTCAATAAGTTCAGGTTGGTCAGAATGTTTTTCTATTTTTTGTCTCAGATGACGTATATGTACATCAACTGTTCTAGAATCTCCAGCAAACTCATATCCCCATATATTTTCAAGTAAAAATTCCCTCGTGTAAACTTTTCCTGGGTTTGTGGTCAACTGTACCAATAATTGATATTCCTTAGGTGTTAAATCTAATAATTTTTCATTTAAATATGCCTCATAGCATTCTGTTATTATTTTAAAATCACCCCTTATAATAACATTCGTATCAATAACATCTTGGGCAACTTGAGAATTCTGACTTCTACGTAAGATAGTCTTAACTCTAGCCACCAATTCGCGTACACTAAATGGTTTAGTAAGATAATCATCTGCCCCTATTTCCAGCCCAACTACACGATCAATTTCCTCGGCACGAGCAGTCAATATAATTACTGGAAGAAGTCTTGTTTTCTCATATTGGCGTATATTACGGCAAACAGCCAATCCATCCATTCCCGGTAACATCAAATCTAATATCAATAAGTCAGGTGGTTTTTCTTTTATTAATTTTAAAGCCTCCGCTCCATCATTCAAACACACCACTTTAAAACCGGCCTTTTCAAGATTAAACTTTAACAGTTCACAAATCCTTTGCTCATCATCAACAACTAAAATCTTAGTCATCATTTCACCTCTACTTTAACATTATTACAGCAGCCTGTCTTCCCATCATATTACCACGATGAGAAAAAAAGTTATCTTGAAAACAATAAGTACATAAACCAGCCACTGTAATATTTTTATCAGAAATACCAACCTCTAATAATTGTATCCTGTTAGCCTCCCAAAGATTTAAATAGGCATACCCATTTTCCTTTTTATCAAATAGGAGCTTTTCTGATTTAGGAAAAGCTTCTGCTACTTTTGCAATAACCGTATGATCTACCTGATAATGACATGGTCCAATACTCGGTCCTATTCCAACTAATATATTCTCTGGTTTTACCCCATAATTCAACTCCAATGCTTTCACAGTCTTAGCAGCAATCTTTGCTACCGTCCCTTTCCAACCTGCATGTGTAACTGCTATAGCTTTCTTAATAGGATCAAGAAACACAACTGGTACACAATCAGCAAAAAAAAGCATTAAGGTAATTCCCTTCTCATTAGTCATCAAAGCATCAGTTGCCGGTATCAATGTATCACGTTCAAATGCTCCTCTGCCTTTATCTTTGATAGTTACTTTATAAATAATATCTTCATGAACCTGTTGGGCATTTACCATACTTTCAGGGGATATCCCTATAGCTGTCGCAAATCTTATTCTATTTTTCATAATGTTTTCCTGCTTATCTTCTGTTAAAAAGCTTAAATTTAAACTGCTATATTTTCCTTTACTAATTCCACCCTTTCTTCCACTGAAAGCATTAACAACTAAATTAGTTTTATCAAAAGAAGGTATACTAAAAAACCCAACACCATTTTTTTCGTGAGAAACAAAAGATTCACTCAAATCCTTTTACCTCCCTAATACACTAACTATTTCTTATTGTATCTTTTACTTATTAAAAATTAAGCAAGTACAGACACTTTGTTTGCACTTGCTTTTTTATTTTCTAAATTTCAGTTTACTGCTTTAACTAATTCTATATCTCTAATCCAGCTTTTTAATTACTCTGGCAATACCTTCATCCATAGCAGCTTTAGCAACACTGTTAGCAACACTAGCACTAACTCTCTTATCAAAAGGATTAGGAATTACATAGTCAGGCGCAAGTTCCTTTTCTGAAACTAAATCTGCAATTGCATAAGCAGCAGCTAACTTCATCCCTTCCGTAATATCCGTAGCTCTAACATCCAAAGCCCCCCTAAATATTCCTGGAAACGCTAGTACATTGTTTATCTGATTAAAACAATCTGAACGACCAGTACCAACAACAATAGCTCCTGCATTTTTAGCATCCTCAGGCATTATTTCCGGTGTTGGATTTGCCATAGCAAAAACAACAGGAGCTTCAGCCATAGATTTAATCATTTCTACATTTACCGTATTAGGTCTTGATAATCCAATAAATATATCCGCACCTCTAAGGGCGTCTTTAAGGTTCCCTTGTATATTCGCCGTATTCGTTTCCGTAAATATTTCCTTGTATTTATTCATACCTTCTAGTCTACCTTTACATATAGCCCCTTTACTGTCACACATTACAATGTTTTGTACACCTAATTTTAGCAACAACTTACCTGTGGCAATTGCTGCAGCACCAGCCCCATTTATGGTTATTTTTATATCGTTTAAATTTTTATTAACTATTTTAAGGGAATTTATCAATGCGGCAACTATTACTATCGCCGTGCCATGCTGATCATCGTGAAAAATGGGAATTCCCATTGTTTTTTTTAGCTTCTCCTCTATTTCAAAACATCTCGGTGCTCCAATATCTTCAAGATTAATACCACCAAAGGTCGGCTCCAACATTTGCACTATTTCAACAATCTTATCAACCTCTTTCGTCTTTAAACAAAGAGGAAATGCATCAACTCCAGCAAAACTTTTAAATAAAACACATTTTCCTTCCATTACAGGCAATCCTGCCTCCGCTCCTATATCCCCCAAGCCCAATACCGCAGTACCATCAGAAACCACAGCAACTAAATTACCCTTCGCTGTATATTCATAAACCTTATCAGGATTAGCTTGGATCCTTCGACAAGGTTCAGCTACCCCAGGTGTATACGCAAGGCTTAAATCCTCCATATTTTCTAATCTTACTTTACTTTCTACTTTTATCTTGCCTCTATTATCACTATGAAGTTTTAAGGATCTTTCATTTAGATTCATCTTCCAACAATCCTTTCTAAATTATGTCTAGCTAAATATCCATCACAACTTAACTCTTTCTTCATTCATCTTTAAATCTCCTGCTGGACCCAATATTATGAAACTTCTTTCAGTAAATGTTTTTTATCCCTCATTGAAAGTTAGTTGAGCCATCTTGTTTCTTGAGTTAAGTTAACAATAAAAAATCATCACCTTTAAGGCGATGATTTTTACTTAGAAAATTCAATGAGACTTGCATTTACCACAAACCTATAAAGTATATGTACTTTGGTTTACACTTTGATTTTCTAACAAAAAAGCAAAATCATTTGTAGTTATTTATAATTTAGTAATGTAAATTAATTTTACGGTTGGGGAGGTGGGCATTGTGCACAACGTCCCGGTTCTAGGTCGGTTTCTTGACAAAAATCATTGCATTTTGATTCCCTTTCAAAGGGTATACATTCACCAGGAGAAATTGGATACGGTAAATCAATACATTCCTTTGCACAAGTGGGAATACATATAATAGAACGACCCGACTCCAAAGCAAAAAACTCTTTTTCCACTGTGAGTTCAATCGCAAAAGGTGAAAAATTACGAGGAAATCCTTCAGGGCGAGGCACCACAACAGCTCTAATGCAATCTAAATTTATTCTTCTAATACACAAATCCACAGCTTCTGGATTGCAAAGTACACAACCTCCATCAATATCTTCTACTGGTACAGCAAGTTCTCTGGTAAAACACTCACTTGCCATTCCAACTTCTAAGCAATTACAAGTGCTATCAAAATATTCAAACCAAACACGTACTTTATATTTAACTGTAAAAACGATACATTCGCCAATTCTTCGCGGACAATTTACTCCACACGGACATAGTTCCTCTCCTATGCCACAAATAGCAAAATTGCTAACAACACAATTAATGGGACAAGCATCTGCTGGTATTGGACATCCTGCCTCCGTCTCAAAAAGATAATGAATATCATGGAAACACTTTCTACCCGACGCACAAACTTTCTCCATAATTACAGGCGTACAATTAAATTTTTTATGAAAACACCGTCGTGCCAGAGCCTGAATTTCCGGATTTGTCCACGCTTCTTTTGCCTTGGTTATAAACTCCATATCATCCATATATTCCATATCAATCCCTCCTATTATTAATATCTTACAAACTAAATATAATTCATCATATGTTTTAACGTAAAAAAGGGTATCTTGGCAAGGAAAATAGGACAAAAATGCGTCACTTTTTTAAAGTGACGCTAAAATAAAATGTTCCTCATTTTAAGGTTGTGGAGGCGGACACTGAGCACAACGTCCCGGTTCTAGATCTGTTTCTTGACAAAACTCGCTACACTTTGCTGGTTTTTCAAAAGGTACACATTCACCTGGAAGAATTGGGAATGGTAAATCAATACACTTTTTCGCACAAGTAGGCATACATATGATAGAACGCCCTGATTCAAGAGCAAAAAATTCTTTTTCTACTGTAACTTCGATAGCATAAGGTGGAAATGTACTTGGGAAACCAGCAGGACGTGGTACTACAACAGCCCTAATACAATCAAAATTAATTCGCCTTACACAGATTTCATTTTCTTCCGGATTACAGAGAACACAACCACCATCAAAATTATTAACCGGGACTGCTAACTCTCTATCAAAACACCCTGCAGCTGTTCCCATCTCAATACTTTCTATTGCAGTATCAAAAAATTCATAAAAAACTCGAACTCTATAACTTACAGTAAAAATAATGCATTCCCCTACACGTCTAGGTGGAGCTCCACCTGGTGGCACGGGAATATTAACCCCTATAATTTTCAAATTTGAGGCTATACAATTAATTGGACAAGCATCTGTCGGTATTGGACATCCAGCTTCGTTCTCAAAAAGATAATGAATATCATGAAAACACTTTCTTCCCGATGCACATACCTTTTCCATAATAACAGGAGTACAAATAAACTTTTTGTGATAACATTTTCCGAAATTATCTTCGAAACCTAAATTTGTAGTATCCTCCCCTGTTTCATCAAAAAAATCATCGTTCAAGATAATCCCTCCTCGATATAAAGTTAAATTTCGTCTAACTTATCATATGACTTTGATGATACAAGAGTTACTAACTTCATAATAAAAAAATGCTCTAAAACTTAAGTTTTAGAGCATTTTTTATCATATTAAATTATCCCCCAAAATGTTGCGTAAACATTTTGCCATAAGATCCTCCATTAACAATTCCTATACCTATATGAATATAGTTTGGATTTAAAATATTTTTACGGTGCCCCTCGCTATTCATTAAAGCATTGTGTGCAGCTTCCACACTTCTATTCCCAGCAAGATTTTCACCAAGATACAAATAATCAGGTGCATAGTTACGAATTAAAGTCGAAAAACTTCCCAATGTTGGTGATGTGTGACTAAAATAATTGTTATCAATCATGTCTTTACTTTTAACCCTAGCGCTTTGCACAATTCTCATATCAATCTCAAGAGGTGCTACCCCTGCTCTAACCCTTTCTTGATTAATTAAACTAAGCATTAATTGTTCATCAGCAGATAAACTTGATCCTTGCTCAATAGTTGGTTCAAGCTGCGGTGTTACCCCTGGTTTAGGTTGTGGCGTCACCTCTGGTTCGGGCTGTGGTTCGGGCTGTGGTGTTGAAGTATCTGGAACACCTACTTTTGCAAAATACTTTGCTTTTAATGTTTCATATGTTTCACTGTCAACAATACCAGTCATTCTCAATTGGTTACCCATCTGAAAATATTTCACAGCATATTTTGTTGTTGTATTATAATAGCTGCTTGAAGTTCCAAAATAATACCCCACTGCCTTTAACATAGATTTAATTTCTTTAACAACAGTACCATAATCTCCAGGTTCGGCTATTATCTGATTGCTTTGAGAATAATTACCTGTTCCTTGTACAGTAGCCCCAAAAACAGGAGTGAAAATAGTAAATACAAAAATCAACATTGTTATTAAAACAATTATTCTACCAGTATTTTTTTTCAATTTTACACCCTCCTTGTGAAATTTTATTTTGTACAGGTCGTATTTACAAGACTAACATGAATTATTCAAAAAATCATCAGGTAAATATAAGCAATAATTAT
>Ga0265294_10004321_pt1 | contig 17829 bp, 13 predicted proteins | sample MunlanPumphouse3_FD_192504 | JGI IMG/M metagenome (GOLD analysis project Ga0265294, IMG submission 192504) | Groundwater microbial communities from a municipal landfill in Southern Ontario, Canada - Pumphouse #3 | ecosystem: Environmental > Aquatic > Deep subsurface > Groundwater | place...
CCCAACGCTTTTGGTCCGTCAGCCAGCAGACCCCCAGACGCTGCTGCTGGCGTGCGTCACAGGAATTCCGGAATTCCAAGGCAAAGGGCAGGGCCGCATCGATATATTTTTTGAGGGTCAGAGGCGGTTCGGGGGAACAATAGAAACAGGGTTCCAGCATCCCGGGGGTCTGCCGTCCATGGATATGAGACTGCGTCCCTGAACGCTGAATCCACCGATGAAGCGGTGTATCGTGATAAATCCGTGCCCCGATGGTATACTCATACCGGCGTAATTGCGAGGGCGCGTACCCCTGCATGAGCTCCAGGGTATGATCCAACGAATCCCAGGTTTCTCCCGGAAGACCAAAAATCAGATCCACCGTATGGTCCAAACCATAGTCACTGCACAGATCCAGGGTGTGAAGGATATCCTTTTGCCTGTAGGACATGCCGTTTTGTTCAAGGACCGAGTCCGCAAAACTATCGCAGGTAAACACAAGGGAAAAGCCCGCTCGGGCCAGAAGCTCGGCCAGTTCCGGAGTGAATGGCCGGGGAAGAAACTGGGAGGCAAAACGGAAATGTTCGTGGAGCCCTGCCTTGAGAATACTCCGCAATAACGTCATGGGATATGTGAGATCCGGGATATTAAATTCCGTATCAATAAAAAAGATCTTGCGCACATCCGGATAGCACTCTGCACTCCTTTGTAATTCCTCCACGACCTCTTTTTCCTCCCGGTGCAGAAATTTGCGTCCTTCAAGGAGAGGTTCGACACAGAAAGAACACCCCTGGTTACACCCACGCTTGAGCTGTACAGGCAGGGCCGCTGTTTCAAATGCATACCGAAATTTACCCTCACGGTGCAGGGGAATATGCGGCGAAAAGTTATAGGGCTTCCGTGGATTTTTTATTATCCTCTCGGCCTTGTCCTGCCATACCAGCCCCGGAATATTTTCTACCAGTTCCTCCCTGGGCCATGCCCGGAGAAATTCCAGCATGGGCAATTCTCCCTCCCCATAAATACCATACTTCAATCCCAATTCTTTAAGTATTGCCTCCGGGGAGATGGTAAATCCCCCTCCTCCTGCAAGAACAGGGATCTCCGGCACATGATCCTCAAGCCAGGTGCAGATATGCTTCACTTGAGGAAGGAAATAACGGGCGGAAAACCCCGGGCCATGAAAGGTGCCATAGGCCTCACAGGCCATGGTCGTATCGATATTTCGGATCCCCAGACCGATGCAATCCGGCCGGGTCCGGCTGATAATCTCTGCCAGATTTTCCTCCAGATCCGGCCCCGGAAGAAAAGGATAGTCCAATTCCACGATAAAACCATGTGAACGCAAAAAATTGGCAATAATATCCAGACCAAAAGGGTAGACCTGTTTCACCAGGTAGTACTCATCGGTATACAACAATAAAATCTTTTTCAGAGGGATATGCGTCATGGGGATTAAAAACGCAGCATTTTTGATGCTGCAGGATGAGTTAAACCAGACCCAGATTGGAAACGTGAGTTTTTATGATGGACGGAACAAAAATTTTTTGCTCAGCACCTTACCAGCTCATGAGCTGATGAGCTCTTAAGCTGGTAAGCATCGCTACCGGAACGTATATCCGTGTGATCAAAAACTATAGGTCTCAAAGTAAGTCTGATTTATCATAAAAAAAGAAGGTGCTCACAAACGGATTAACCATGTGCCCCATCTACGGAGAGGTCCACCTTGTACGGGGTCGCGATTCTGCCACTTGGAATGGTCGCCATATATGGGGTCCTATCTTGCCGAGATTCCCCAGGCAAGAATCATCTTTCCGTGTGACCTAACTAACGCCGCATCCGGACGGAATAGTGGGATACTCAAAATTCTATCACAGATTCAACAGAGCCTGTGGCAACCAGGGTTTTCTCCTTTCCCAAAAAGAAAAAAGGCCGCCTCACAATGAGGCGGCCTTAAGGGAGGGGTGTTTATCCTACCCGGTGTTTAAGAGCCGGGAAGATTTTAGCCAGAGCCTGAGCCCTGTTCATAGTATGGGGTTGTTTGGCCGAAGCCACGGCAAACTTATGATACCAGGACGGGGGATAGATGGAGAGATAGATTGTACTCACATCGTCCGGATCAAGGAGCTGGGCATCGGGATACTTTTTCTTGAGTTCGGTTAACCGTTTTTCCGCCAGAGCAAGCATGTCCTCACGTTCACCAAAATTCATGGTTCCGGTGGGACAAGCCTGGACACAGGCGGGCAAAAGACCGTTTTGCACCCTGTCCAAACACATATCGCATTTGCTCCAAATCCCGGTTATGGGATCACGTCGGGGGATATTATAGGGACAAAGCTCTTCGGGATTCAGATCGCCTATCTTCTTGGTAAAATCCGTAAAGATAACCGCACCGGTCTCGGGATCTTGCACAATGGCCCGTTCGTCATAATCATCGGCCATGCCCTTGCATGGCGGATCAATACAATGACGGCACTGTTCAGGGAAAAAGAGCCACTTCACGCTGTCCTGAACATCATGTTCCGAGTACCGGACCAGTTTATAAGTCGTAAAGGACAAATCCTGAGGGTTCTGATAGCTTCCCACGTTCTTTGTTTTTTCAGCCGGGAGTTTGTGCCACTGCTTACAGGCTATCTGGCAACCCCGACACGCCGTGCACCGAGAGAGGTCTACAAGAAATGCTTTAGGCATTGATCTCACCCTCCTTTGCTTTGCGTACATTGACCATGAACGCCTTGGTTTCCGGGATTCCCGTATTGGGGTCACCAACTGACGGAGTCAGCAGGTTGGCTGCATCGCCACCGCTGCCATCCTCAGGATACTGCCATCCGAAATGCCACGGAATGCCAACCTGATGGACAGTGGTTCCCATGATCTCAAAAGGTTTGAATCGGGAGGTGACCAGTGCCACGGCCCAGAGTTTACCGCGCACACTTTCGATCATGATCTTCTCACCATTCTCAATCCCGCGCAGTTTGGCCAGTTCCTTGCTCATCTCGCAGAACATCTGGGGCTGTGCTTCCAGAAGCCAGGGGGTGTGTCTGGTCATAAGCCCGGTCTGCCAATGTTCCGTGACCCGGTAGGTACTGCAGACAAAGGGATAGCGGGGATCACAGACAGCTTTTTCTTCCTTGGCAAAAGCCATGGCCACGGGACTTCGCAGCTGCTTGGAGAAGGGATTCTTGTCCACGGGACATTCCATGGGCTCATAATGCTCAGGAAAAGGACCATCTTCCCGGCCAGGACCAAATATCTGTCCGAACCCTTCCTTACGCATAATAAAGGCATATTTGCTTCCAGGAGCCCAGCCGCCGTCAGGCACATCACCGTCCCACTTCTGAGTGGTGCTGTTCCAGGCGATAACCGCTTTTTCCGGTGCATAGGGCGTACCCTTCATATCCACAGAGGCACGGTTATAGATGATCCGCCGGTTGACAGGCCAGCACCATGACCACTGGGGATACAGACCGATTTTTTCCTGCATCGGGGTCTGGGTTTTATCCATCCTGGCCGCCATATTTCCTTTTTCTGTAAAGGAGTTGCAATACAGCCAGTTGCCAGACTTGGTGGAACCGTCATCCTGAAGAAAAGCAAAGCTGGGGACCAGGGTCCCTTTTTTGTAGATTTTTCCTTTAATTTCAGTATCTTTAAGAAAGTAACCGTTGATCAATTTGGCAGTATTTACGGCGCTGTAACCGTGTTGATCCTGCCAGCTGTCAATATCCAGGTTCAGGATAGGATCGGCAAAGACACCGCCTTGCGCATACTTTTCCTTGATCTTTTGGGTCAGCTCGCAAATGATGTGACCATCAGATTTAGACTGCCCCAGAGGCTTGGGACCGGGTGTACGCCACTGCATCCAGCGTCCTGAATTGGTGATGGAGCCTTCCTTTTCAATGGAGGTGCAACAGGGCAAGAAAAAAACCTCGGTCTTGATGTCCTTGGGTTTCATACCTGGACCATGCCAGAACGAACCGGTCTCATTGTCGAAGATATTGACATTGACCATCCAGTCCAGTTTGGACAGGGCCTGTCGGGTCTTGTTGGAGTTGGCACCACTGCAGGCGGGATTCTGTCCCCAGGCAAAAAAGCCCTTGAACTCATCCTTGTCCATGGCATCAAAAAGCTGAAGCCAGGTATAGGTCTTGCCTGTATCGGCCTTGGGCAGCCAGGTATAGGAAACGTTCTGATCTGTCTTGGGATACATGGCCCGGAGCAGACTGACCGAATACTTGGGATAATTCTGCCACCAGTTGGCACTCTTGGGATCATTGCAATGGGGCGTATACGCGTCATTGTATTCCTTGAGCGTGGGCAGGTGGGATTTGGGAACACTGAGGTAGCCAGGGATGATGTGCCAGAGGAGGCAATGGTCTGTGGAGCCCTGGACATTGGACTCTCCGCGCAGGGCGTTGACTCCGCCGCCGGCCACACCGATATTTCCGAGCAGCAGCTGGATCATGGCCATGGAACGGATATTCTGGACACCCACGGTATGCTGGGTCCAACCCATGGCGTACATGATGGTCGCAGACTTATCGGGCTTGCCCGTAGCTGAATACGTTTTGTAGACTTCAAGGAGCTTATCTTTGGGCGTACCGGTGACGCTTGAAACCTTGGCGAGATCATAACGTTTGTAATGCTCTTTCAAAAGCTGGAACACGCAACGCTTGTGCTTCAGGCTGACATCTTTCTTGGGGTTCCCGTTTTTGTCCCTTTCAAAGGCCCAGAAGGATTTGTCATATTTGCCTCGGTAGGCACTGTCCGGATCACCTTCCTTGTATCCGGAAAAAAGTCCGTCCTTAAAGGTAAATTTTTTGCTGACAATAAAAGAAGCATTGGTGTAGTTGACCATATACTCCTTGAAATAAAGATTATTATCCAGGATGTATTTGATCATCCCGCCCAGGAAGGCGATGTCGGTGCCGCCCCGGAGAGGGGCATAGATATCCGCCTGGGTCGATGTCTGGGTGAATCGGGGGTCCACGCTGATAAGTTTAGCCCCGTTTTCCTTGGCCCTATTGACCCATTTGAAAGAGATAGGATGATTGGATGCCGCGTTACTGCCCATAACCAGGATGACGTCACTGTTTTTGAGATCAATCCAGTGATTGGTCATTGCACCGCGTCCGAACGACTCTGCCAGAGCCGCAACAGTTGCGCTGTGTCAAATCCGTGCCTGGTGCTCAATCCAGACCAGGCCGAGAGATCTCAACAATGACTGGTACACCCAGCATTCCTCGTTATCCATGGCAGCGGAGCCGACGTTGGCGATTCCGTCACACCTGTTGACCACTTCACCCTTGGTATTTTTTTTGCTGAATGTCGCGTCTCTGGTTTTTTTGACCCGATCGGCGATCTGATCCAGAGCCCATTCCCAGGACACGTTTTCCCATTTATCACTAAAGGGAGCCCGGTACATGGGCTGCAAAACACGGGCATCATTTTCCGTGAGCTGCCAGATGGACGCCCCTTTGGCACACAGGGCACCCTCATTGATGGGATGATCCGGGTTGCCTTCGACATTGATACACCGGTTCTGGCCATCTTTGGCCGTGTGGACCAGGAGTCCGCATCCTACCGCACAATAGCAGCAGATTGATGTCGTTTCCTTGGCCCAGCGAAGCTTGAGAAGTTGCGCCTTGGCTACAGTGGATTTGAGGTTAATCCCCAAGCCACTCAATGCCATGACGGTTCCGGCCATCGCTGAAAATTTAAGGAACACTCTTCGTTTCATATTCCCTCCTTTGGTTGCAGGTCCGGACCTGAACCCAGGTTGTTCTTCCGACATATTTCTCATTTCATCCAAAAATATGCCAAGATTCATTCATGTAACATCTAGTTGCCTCGGCGTATCCCGATTCAAAAATATTGGCAACTACTTTTTCCAAAAAAGTCTATCATTTCCTGCCATTATATCATCAATGGCATATGTGATAATTGTAATCCCCTATTCCTGCATGCTTATATACCGCGGTATTCTTTTTTGGCCGGAAATCCCCGCCCAGCACATGTCCCCCCGGGCATAAAATTATTCTTGCTTTTCCCCCTAAAATAAACCCATCCTTGTTTTCCAGATTTCGTCGTTTTCTCCCACACACACTACAGGAGTGGCCATGCAAAACAGTGCTCTTCATCAGATATACTGCCGTAAATTTTTCCAGGGGACATGGCATGAAATCCAGGATGTTGTTCCTCCCGAGGTCCAGATCCACATCCGATGGCCCGATTCCACGCACAGTCTGTGGGCCTTCCCCCACGAACTGCATGACCTTGCCCTGGGACATGCGGCCTTGGAGCTCTGTGCCCCCCGAGAAGAACCCGTCTATATCAATCACCAGGAAACGACCTTTACCCTGCGGCCGTCTCTATGGGAAGGCAGCCCGGTGTGCACTCCAAGGTATACCCTTTCAGCAGAAACCATCCTTAACATCATGCACTCCTTTCTTGAACGTTCCGGCCTCTGGGAACAGACAGGCTGCTTCCATCGGATGGCTGCCTACGCTCCCCAACCTGCTGAATTTTGTTGTTTTGTCGAAGATATCGGGCGTCACAACTGTGTTGACCGCCTGGCAGGATGGGCTTTAAAGAACGCACAGCACCTGCAGACAACGGTTCTGTTATGTTCCTCGCGCGTAACCGGTTCCTTGATGTCCAAAATTTCCCGCGCCGGATTTCCCATGGTCATCAGCAGATCCGCAACCACCCAGGCCGCCATTCTGCAGGCCCAGGCAAAGGGCATCACCCTGGTCGGCTTTACCAGGGAAAACCGATGTACTGTTTTCTGTGATCCCGACAACCGCGTTGTAAAATAACCAGGGACATTTCAGTTTACTGGTCTTGTCTTCACCAAAAAAACATCTTATCATATCATTTCTGATATATTCTAACATCCATGGCGTATCCGCATATGAAACATGATTTCTTTCACGTTATCTCCCCGGCCCAGTTCAGCAAGCTGTTAAGGAACTTTTCTCCCGTCGAGACAACAACACTCCCCCTGGAAGAGGCCTTTGACCGGATCATGGCCGAGACCATTATTGCTCCGGAAAACCTTCCCCTTGTCAACAGGTCAAGCATGGATGGCTATGCCGTCAGAGCAGCAGACGTATTCGGGGCCAGCGAATCCAATCCGGCCTATCTGGAAAACATGGCTGATTTAAAAATAGATGAGCTGTCCAAGGTCATTCTTCCCCATGGTTCCTGCATGGGTATCACCACGGGGGGGACTTTGCCGGAGAACGCCGACAGCGTCGTCATGATCGAATACTCTCAGGAGCTGGGTTCAGGGACTATTGAAATCCGCAAATCCGTAGCCCCGGGAGAAAATGTCATGCTCAAAGGCGAGGACGTCGCTCTGGGGCAGCCAGTACTCATCAGAGGGGACCGGTTGCGCGCCCAGGAAATCGGCATTCTGGCCGCCCTGGGTATCACCAGTCTGACAGTCTTTCGGCAGCCAAAAGCGGCGATCATTTCCACGGGGGATGAACTTGTCCCCATCCACGCCACACCGCGTCCGGGACAGGTACGGGACGTGAATTCCTCGACCTTGGCCTGTCTCCTTCAGGAAAACCACTCCACTCCAGCCACGTACGGCCTGATTAAAGATGATCTGTCGTCCATTACCTCGGCCCTGGCTACGGCGCTTCAGGCTAACGACGCCGTGTTCATTTCGGGTGGCTCCTCGGTGGGTATCCGGGATCTGACCATCGAGGCGATTTTGTCCCTGCCGGACGCCGAAATTCTGGCCCACGGCGTCTCCGTAAGCCCGGGCAAGCCTACCATTTTAGCCACCGTCAAGGGCAAGCCGGTCATGGGCCTGCCAGGCCAGGTCACCTCGGCTCAGGTGATCATGCTCCTCTTCGGATGTCCGCTGATGCGTCATCTGGGCGGCGATGTCAGAGCCTTTGATACATCCCGACGTCCACGGATTCCAGCACAGCTGACCGCCAACGTCTCCTCCCGACAGGGCCGGGAAGACTATATCCGCGTGGGGCTGGAATTTTCCACTGATCACTCCGTCCTGGCTGTGCCTAAAAAAGGCAAGTCCGGCCTCTTGCGCACCCTGGTCCAATGCGATGGTCTGGTACGCATCCCTGCCGAAAGTGAAGGCCTGATCGCGGGCAGCCATGTAACAGTTTGGATGATTTAACAATTATTACCAAGGGAACCATCATGGAACGAAATATCTATTTAAACCTTGCATCCATTCCCGATGCCATTGGCAAAGCCCAGGCAGCCCTTAACAGAGACGCTCTTATCCTTCCGGAAACCATCCCTTCCCACATGGCCGCGGGCCGGGTGCTGGCCGCACCCGTGTATGCCCGGGCGTCTTCTCCCACCTTTCATTCAGCGGCCATGGACGGCATCGCCGTTCGGGCCGAGGCCACCTTTGCAGCCAGAGAGGGGCGCCCCATCTCGTTGACCAAGGGTACGGACTTTATCCCGGTGAATACGGGCAATCCCCTTCCCCAGGGCATGGATGCGGTGATCATGATCGAAGAGATTCTCAAAGATACCGGTCAGACAGTATCCATCGAAAAAGCCGCCTTTCCCATGCAGCACGTCCGGCGTATCGGCGAAGATATTGTAGCCACGGAATTGTTGCTTCCCCAGAACCGGACTCTTTCGCCCTATGACATCGGAGCCCTGCTCAGTGCAGGTATCTGGGAAGTGCAGGTCTGGGAACAGGTGCGCATGACCATCATCCCCACCGGCGATGAGGTCCTGGATTTCAAAGACCATCCCACCCCCAAACCGGGACAAGTCATTGAGAGCAATTCCCAGGTATTCATGTCCATTGCCCGGCAATGGAACTGCGCCCCCTCGTGCATTCCCCCCATTGCCGACAAGCCTGAAGTTCTGAAAACCGCCATCAACCAGGCCATTGCTGACGGAGCCCATGTGGTTATTGTGGGTGCAGGTTCTTCGGCCGGAAGCAAAGATTTCACCAAATCCGTGATCAAGGACATGGGCGAGGTCCTGATCCACGGCATCTCGGTTATGCCCGGAAAGCCCTCCATTCTGGGTGTCGTGCAGGGACGTCTGATTGTGGGCGCACCAGGATATCCCGTTAGCGCCGTGGTGTGCATGGAAGAGCTGGTGGGCACCCTGGTTGCATGGCTCTCCAGGCGCCACGACAGAGGTCGCGAGGTCGTATCCGTTGAAATGGCTAGGAAGCTGCCCTCAAAACTTGGTCTGGAAGAACGGGTCCGACTGGCCATCGGGCGGGTGGGAAAAAAATATGTTGGTGTGCCTCTGGCACGGGGTGCCGGCATGATCACCACGTTAACCAGGGCCCATGGGATTACCCGTATTCCGACGACCAGCGAAGGTGTCGAACAGGGGACCTTAGTGGATGCTGAGCTGCTGGTACCCCAGGCCGAGCTGGACCAGACCCTGCTCGTCATCGGCAGCCATGACAACACCATCGATCTGCTGGCCAATGAACTTATGGGGAGACAACAGCCCCTGTATCTGGCCTCCAGCCATGTCGGGAGTATGGGCGGACTCATGGCCATTAAATCGGGATCAACCATGGTTGCCGGGTGCCACCTGTTTGATCCGGCAACCAACGACTATAATTTTCCCTTCCTAGACAGATACCTTCCCCATATGGAGCTGGTCCTCGTCAACCTGGCTATCCGCCATCAAGGCTTTATCGTCGCTTCCGGCAACCCCCTTGGAATCCGGGGTATCGACGACGTAATCACCAAAAAGGCCCGTTTCGTAAACCGCCAGCGGGGAGCCGGCACCCGCATCCTGTTTGACCATGCTCTCCAGCAGGCAGGTAAAGGTCCCGAAGATATCCAGGGCTACGCCACCGAGGAATTCACTCATATGGCCCTGGCCGCCAATATCCTCACGGGTGCGGCCGATTGCGGTCTGGGAATTTATGCTGCGGCAAAAGCTCTGGGACTTGATTTCGTCCCTCTGGCCAGAGAACGCTATGACCTGGTCATCCCCAAAATATTTTTTGACGACCCCAAAATCCACACCCTCCTTACCATTGTCCGTCAGGAAACGATCAAGAAAAAAATCGCAGCTCTGGGAGGCTACGAAACCACACTGACCGGCCAGATCATGAAACCCGGCATGGGGCTGGGATAAAAGAGAGGCTTCCCGGCGACCATGTCTTTTGTTATTTGTCTTTATTATTTGTCCACTTATGCACGGCGCGCTTCATACTAACGTCCAACCACACCTTCATAAGGAGATTTACCATGAAAACCATCTGTTTCTGGACAATGGCCCTTACCCTGGGCGTTGTTTTCACCCTGTCCTGTTCTCCGGCCATGGCCGAACCCTCGGGCAAGGTAGTCATCTTCCACGCCGGGAGTCTGACCGTCCCCCTGGTAGAAATCGAAAAAAACTTTGAAAAAAACTACCCCAAAGTGGACGTGCTTCGCGAAGGCGGCGGTTCCACAAAAATGGCCCGGCTCATTTCCGAAGTGGGCAAATATGCCGACATCATGGCCTCAGCCGACTACAAAGTTATCGATAACACCCTGATCCCGAAAAATGCCGACTGGAATATCCGTTTTGCCACCAACCAGCTGGTCCTGTGTTATACAGACCAGAGCCGGTATGCGGATGAGATTAGCGCTGACAATTGGTACAAGATACTCCAGCGCAAAGATGTCATCTGGGGACACTCAGATCCCAATGTCGACCCCTGCGGCTACCGAAGTCTGATGGTCCTTCAGCTGGCAGAAAAATTTTACGGCATCCCCGGCCTGAACCAGAAACTGCTGGACAACCGGCCCATCAAAAATGTGCGCCCCAAATCCGTAGAGCTGGTCAACCTGCTCAAAACAGGGAACATGGACTACGCATGGGAATATCTGTCCGTAGCCGTCCAGCATGGTCTCAAATATATCAAACTGAGCGACCATATCAATCTGGGTAATTACAAGTATGACGACTTCTACAAGATGGCCGAAGTCAAGGTAACCGGCAAAAAGCCCGGCACCTGGAAGACACAAAAAGGCCAATCCTGCACCTACGGCATCACCATGGTCAAGGACAGTACCAATAAAGAGGCCGCTATTGCCTTTTTGCAGTACCTGCTTGACCCCAATGGCGGTCTCAAAGTTCTCAAAGACATGGGTCAGCCTCCGTTCATCCCCTGCCGTGTGACAGATCAGGCCATGTACGACAATTTGCCTGCAGCTCTGAAACCTCTCGTAGAGATCAAGAACTAGAACGTCTCCACGCACAAAGGGACACAGTCAGAGGGCGGGCACATGGCCCGCCCTCCGTTTCTCTTAGCACATCTTCCGCCGCATATGGATTATCATGGGTATACGCATCAATACATTTTCCTGGTCTCTGGCCCTGCTCAGCCTGCCGCTGATAGCGCTCATTGTCCTCCCTCTGACCAAGATGGTCTTCACACCGACCCTGGCCGATCTTTGGGAAAGCCTCCAGGACCCCCTTGTGGTGGGAACCATCGGACGCAGCCTGGGGACCGCTCTGGCGGCCGCTTTGATCTGCTTTATTTTCGGGACCCCTCTGGCCTATCTCATGGCAAGGAAACACTTTCCCGGCAAGAGTGTCGTCGAGGCCGTCATTGATCTCCCCATCATGATCCCCCATCCGGTCATCGGTATCGCTATTTTAAGCCTGGCCGGACGCAATCACCCCATTGGCCGGTTTCTGGCAGACATGGGCATTGAAGTCATGGGCACCCTCACAGGGATCATCGCCGTGCTCACTTTTGTAGGCATGCCCTTTTACATCAACACGGTGAAAGCCGGATTCGAGGCCATTCCCGAGCGGCTGGAAAACGTGTCCCGGAGCCTTGGGGCCTCCATGTGCGCCACCTTTTTCAGGATCACCTTTCCCCTGGCCTGGCGGAGCATAATGCTTGGGATGATCATGTGCACGGCCAGAGCCATCAGTGAATTCGGGGCCGTGATCATCGTGGCCTATCATCCCATGACCGCGCCGGTACTCATCTATGAACGCTTCACCGCCTACGGCCTCAAATATTCCCAGCCCGTATCTGTATGGCTGATCGGTGTCTCCCTGGTCCTCTTTGTAGGCATGCGCTTTTTCTCCAGACCCGGACGGGAGGCGGCATGATCCACATCCAGAATCTCCATCTCTCCCTGCCGGGCTTTGCCCTCAAAGACATCAACCTGGATATTGAAACGGGTGATTTTTTTGCCCTCATCGGCCCTACGGGTGCTGGAAAATCTCTGATTCTGGAAGCCATGCTGGGCATGCTGCCCATGGATTCGGGGCGCATCCTTCTCGAAGACCGGGATATCACTTCCGTGGTCCCTGAAAAACGAGGCCTGGGTATCGTTTATCAGGATTACGCCCTGTTTCCCCATCTCAACGTTCGTAAAAACATTCTGTACGGGATCAAATATCATAACCTGGACCCGAATCAGGTCGCCGAACAGTTTGATTTTCTGGTGCACCAGTTGGGCATCGCCAAGCTTTTACACCGCTATCCAGGCACATTAAGCGGAGGAGAAAAACAACGGGTCGCCCTGGCCAGAGCCCTGATTCTGCGTCCTTCGGCCCTGCTGCTGGACGAACCCCTCTCCGCCCTGGACCCCGTTCTCAAGGAAGAAATCAAGGATCTGCTGCGGACCATCCATCAGGAGCTATCCATGACCATCATCATGGTTTCCCACAGCTTTTCCGATGTCTTCTATCTGGCCAACAAGGTGGCCATCCTCAAAGATGGACGCATCAGGCAACAGGGAAGCGTCAATGACGTCTTTGAACACCCCAATTCCCGGTTCACCGCCGGATTCGTGGGTATGCGCAACATCCTGCGAGCAGGCATCAGGGACAATAGAGGGCTGGTCGAGAAATTGGCCATTACCCTCCCTCCCGGAGCTGATTCCAGCGGAAAATACCTGGCCATCAGGCCCGAAGACATCTGTCCGCTGACATCCGGACACAATGGATTTGAAAACACCTTTTCCGGGACCATCACCCATATTGCCCACCAGGGATTTTATTTCGACATCTGGATGACCATTGAAGGGGTCAAATTCCAGGCCGTATGGGATAAAAATTATGTTCTGGAACACGATATCAGACCGGGAAAAGAACTGGAGGTGGGCTTTTATGCGGACAAGGTGAGGGTGCTCGGGCAATAAGCCCACGCCGCAAGGACGCGGAAGTGCGCAGTGCTCAGTACGCAGGACGCAGTTTGTACAGCGCGATACATGCCGCATTCATTGCCCGATACAACATTTTTGGAACAATGCAGCACCTCAGCTGAAAGGATTCCCAGAGTGCCCATTCACTGCCGATACCACCAAACTGCGCACTGCCGCCTGTGCACTGCGTACTTCTTTTTCGTCCCTTTTGACCAAGGATAAAACCATGCCCATAGCCGTAAACATCGTCGGATTCAAAAAATCAGGTAAAACCACCCTGACAGTGGCCCTGGCCAAACAGCTCAAAGCCATGGGGCACACCGTTGCCGGGGTCAAATTCAGTCACGAACAATTTGATAAACCAGACACCGATACCTGGCAGATTGGCCAGGTTTGTGACCAGGTCATCGGGCTTAGCCCGCATGAAACCACCATGGCCTGGCCCCAGAAAAAATATCTGCCTGATCTTCTTCCCCTGGTGCAAGCGGACATTGTTTTGGTGGAAGGTGGAAAATCCCTCACCTGGCTGCCCAGGATTCTGGTCCTCAGATCACCGGACGAAGCCCAGGATCTTAGTAACGGCCTGGCCCTGGGCACCTGGGGTGACATCACCACCCCCGAGCTCACCCCCTTTACATCGCTGGAAGAACTGGCCAAAGAGGTGCTCGCCCGGGGCTTTACCCTGGCCGGACTGGACTGTGGAACCTGCGGACGCCCGAACTGCCTGACCATGGCCCAGGAAATCGTTCAAGGCAAAGCCACCCCGGCAGACTGCAAGGCTTTTAACACAAAGATGAAAATAACGATCAACGGACACCCCCTGCCCATGAAATCCTTTGTGGAAGACATGATCGAAGGCTCCCTCAAGGCCCAGCTGGCAACGCTTAAGGGATATGTGCCGGGATCAACCATCAAAATTACGTTAACATAAAAAGCTGGATAATAAGCTCTAGGATTCTCAAGGCAGAAAATATTCCTCAATAGAAAAGTACGCATCAAACAGAGCTATATCCTCTATCCATCCTATCATCCTAAAAAAACCATGACTGAATTACATACCGCCATCGTCCTTGTCCGGCCCAAATATCCTGAAAACGTGGGCTCTGTGGCCCGGGCATGCATGAATATGGGCTGCCGGAAAATCATCCTGGTGGAACCCAGAAACTGGGACCTGGACAGGGCCAAACGGTTGGCAACCACGCACAGCTACGGACTGCTGGAAAACATCACCATCGTAGATACTCTGGAGACCGCCCTGGCCCCTTTTTCCGTGGTCTACGGGACAACGGCGCGCACCGGGGGCTGGCGAAAATCCATCATCATCCCGGATGCCGCCGGCAAACGCATCAGTGACCAGCTCCAGACCGGGGAGCGTATCGCCATCGTCTTCGGTCCTGAAGATGCCGGGCTCAACAACCGGGAAGTTGAAATCTGCGGCCAGCTCATCTGCATTCCCACAGACAAGGATATGACCTCCCTGAACCTGGCCCAGGCAGTGCTGATCATTCTCTATGAAGTTTTCAAACAGAGCACTTCCAGCGAAGCGGTCAAAAACGCTCCCCCTGTCAGCCATTCCATCTCCCACAAGGAACAGGAAGTACTGCTGGAACGCATCAAGACCGCCATGCTGGATATCGATTTCCTCCACCCGGACAACCCCGACTATTTTCTCCTCCCCATGCGCAGATTTCTGCAGCGCTTTGAAATGAAACGCCATGAATTCAACCTGCTCATGGGCATCTGCCGGCAGGTGGAATGGGTGGCAGGGAAAAAAGACCCAAAAAAAGTGCCCAGCACACAGGAGCCAGAGCACAGTATGGATGACGAAACATAGAGGTAGGTATCAGCCTTTCATGGAGCGCCAAAAATATATTCAACCCAGCACTCCCAACGTTGGCTCCTTATACCATTCATCACCAACCCCGACATCGCTCCCCCCACATGCCAATGCGCACTGCCGACATCTCCGGAGACAAGGCATGCCTTGTCTCTACAAAGGCCTCCGGTCCTAGACTGCGGACATTGGACTTCTATGACTCTCGTCTCCCGTCCTTGATCCTAAAACATAAAACCTAAACCAAACCACGTTTGAGGGATTGAGTTTTTTTCACCGCGAAGAACGCTAAGAAACGCGAAGAAAAGCAACAAAACAAAGCCCAATCTATCCCAGATTCTTCACCCTTCGCGTCCCTTCGTGCCCTTCGCGGTGAAAAAAGAATTGAACAGTGATAACCTGTTCGAAAACTATGGGTCTGAAACTGGGTTTGGTTTAACACCTAAAACTGTCTCCCGTCTCCCTGTCTCCTTTTTCCCGCCTCCTTTTCTTCCTAAAACCCCGCCCCCTCAGACACCAGCCGGCAAAATGTTTCCACGGCGCGCAGTCCATCCTTGAGGAGCATGACATCATCACGGTCCATCTGATACGGATAGATCACATTGTGAGCCTCCCGCCCGGCACGAATCTGTTCCAGACCGATCTCCAGGCGTTTCCCCTGACACCAGGACCAGAAATCGTGCAATCGCACTTGGAGCTTTTCTCCTATATGTTCCGCACGCCCCAGTTCGTGAATCCGGTCCAGAATGTGATGGGCCTCGATGCCATATTTCAGGGCCAGAATACGAGCAGCGATACCGAGACGCACCTGCCCTGATTTTTTGATATCCAGACCGCCCTGAAAAGGGCCTTTTTTAATGACCATAAAATTGCCCCACATGGTCAGCGGCATACGGTACACAGCCAGCTCTTCAGCCAACAGCTGCAGTACCAGAGGACGGGTACGGACGTACTCCCATAATTCCCGACGCAGGGAAACAGCCGGTTCTTCCGGACCCGCCAGAGGTCTGAAATCCAGCATAAGCCCGTACTGCCAGGGCCCTTTTTCCTGCGGATTGGTCATCCAGGTCTTCAGGCGTTTGCTCCAGCCGTCATGCGTACCCCGCCACTGCTCGGAGGTGATCATCACCCCGCCACGGCAGAGTGGAAGACCAGCCCCGTCCAGGGTCATCACGATATCCTGGGCCACGTCGTCCAGAACATGCCTGTCAGGTGTCTGCGGATAGATAAGTCCGTTGTCCTGATCCGAAGACAATACCTGCTCCCCCCGGCCGCCGGAACCAAATTCCAGCCAGGTACAACCTGTAAGCCAGGGATGGTCCCGGCCAAACATTGCCAAAACAGCACGCACCAGATCCTGGTTGAACCACGACAGCTCCCGGGACACGGCACAGGGATCATCTCCCCCCTCAAGCCCCCGGCTGACCACGTCAATCCTTGCCCGCCGCACCTCACGGCGCTGCCCCCGTTTGATCAGGTCTTCAAGGGCATCCTGCCGCGAGACACCGGGCATATCCAAAAATCCACACATACCATTTGTACCGGGTTACCCATTCATGACACGAAAACTGTTGCTACTCCTCCAATCGTCCTTGCCTACCCGTTCATCCCTCTCTTTGATCCTTTTCCCGCACGTGACGGCTTCTCTTCCTATCCCGATTATGACCATATCACAAACAGCATTCATCCAGAGCACCTTCTGACGTATCTGCTATATTTTTTCTTAGCATGTTCCCAACGGTACATCACCAATGTCGATCGGTACTGATAAAAACATAAAAGGTTTCAAACAGATGCGTCTGACAGCGTCCACCGTTCACCAAATATACATGGCGCATCCTGCTCTACCATGTACAAGAAAATAGACAGACCATCATCTCTACAAGGAGGCTTCCCGTGGACGTCAATACACTGCGCAAAAAACAGCTCAATTTCGCCCTGGCTTTTGCTATCCCCTATTTTACATTCATCATTGCCCTCTACCTCCTTGTATACATCGGAAAGGATTGGATTATACACCAGAGTATAGCCGGTCTGCCCCTGCATTATGTTCTCGTCGGTCTCGTCATCTATCCCCTCACATGGATTATTTTCATCATCTATACCAGAGCGGCCAATGCCATGGAAAATCAGATGCAACACGAACAATCCAAGGAGTAGCATAATGGCAACTGTCTACCAGCTCCCCATAACCGCCATGATCCTCATCGGGGCCATGCTTGTTTTCACCGTGGTCACAACCTGGATGTTCCGGGTGCAGAAAACCGCGGCCGACTATTATCTGGCCGGACGAAAAGTACATTCCTTTATCAATGCATCGGCCATCTCCAGTGACTATCTAAGTGCGGCATCTTTCCTCGGCGTCGCCGGCATCGCTTTTTTGAACGGGTTTGACGGCATCATCTATGCGTTCGGTTTTTTTGTCGGCTATGTCGCCCTGCTTCTGTTTCTGGCCTCACCTCTGCGCAAATTCGGAAAGTACACCGTCCCGGATTTTGTTTCCGAACGTTTCCACTCCAAACACGCCCGGATATGGGGCATTGTCGGGGTTCTTTTTATTTCCATGTTCTATATGGCTCCGCAGATGCTCGGTGCAGGCAAGGTCATGGGTCTGCTCCTGGGGCTCAATTACAGGACGGCCATCGTGGTCATCGCCCTGATCATCACCCTCTATGTGACTGTGGGCGGGATGAAAGGGACCACCATCAACCAGCTGGTGCAATTCTGGATCATGTTCGGGTCCATGTTCCTGCTGGCGTTTATCCCCTTTATGGTCAAAGGATTCACCTACACGGAAATCACGTCCTTTATCCAGGGATTCAATGATCCGGACCCTGTATCCGGAACGATGTTCAACGGGAGCGCCTATCTCGAACCCGGCTACTGGCT
>Ga0265294_10004322_pt1 | contig 17829 bp, 22 predicted proteins | sample MunlanPumphouse3_FD_192504 | JGI IMG/M metagenome (GOLD analysis project Ga0265294, IMG submission 192504) | Groundwater microbial communities from a municipal landfill in Southern Ontario, Canada - Pumphouse #3 | ecosystem: Environmental > Aquatic > Deep subsurface > Groundwater | place...
CTGTCACTTTAATCGCCTCCTCTAATATGTGGGAACATCTCTTACAAACCTTATTAGTGATTTCCCCTTTCACCAACCTCCTCAACAACTTGCCATGACCCTACACTTTTAGGTGAATAAAGCAATTGCATTTTTATTACCCCCTTATTAATATATTATTCTTTAGTCTATTGCATGACATATGTCTCGCTCACCCTGCCACAGTGTTAAATATGTGGCAAAGTACCTACCATTGGGCGTCTTATACAGGTACGTATTGCGCCCACGCCTATCCATATTATGCCCGTCCCAATAACAGTCGTCAGCTATGATATCCGCCTTCTCAGTGTCATACCTTATCCCATCAATGACTACCCTTATTTTTACAGGTTTCATTCCTCATTCCTCCTTTTAAATTTCTTGAATTTCATTTTCGGACAAAGGTATATCATGCCCCAAGTAGACCCAACCATTTTCAGGATCGAGGCGATAAAAGGATTCGCCTCTTCGCATCTTATAAGAAGCGCAAGCTATTAGCGTACCTGGAGCGTATACACCAAATCGACTCTCCGAATTCCCAGGGCCACCAACACTAGATGCAGTGTAAAGCTCATCGCCTTCAATAACTCTATAACCATATCCTGAGCATAGGAAAAGTCCCAACACTCTTTTGTCGTTTGGTCTTGGAGGATTCAAAAATATAAAAGAGTGTTTGCCCTTATCAAGGTACCCAAGACTAGCCTCAACACAGTTGATAGTTTTACCTTCTGTGTTGAGATTAAGTTTGTTGACCACCACCAACCTACGTCGGGTGGCTCCGTTACAAGCCGTCCAAATCCTCTCATTCTCAAAGTTCAACTTTTCTGAAAGCCACACTTTTGCCATTTTATTTCTCCTCCTTTTGTTTTTCTTAATTCTTATTATATTATAGATTATTATATCCATAATGTCAATAGATCAATTCAAAAATTTTTGTTTTTTCTCTTTGTATTTTTTTATCAATTCAGAAAACAGACTTTCCTCGTCGGTTTTTGTCCCATCCAATACCCCATCTAACACTTGTCTTTTCGTATCCAGTAGTTTTGCTATAGTTTCTTCAATTGTATCTTCTGCTATCAGATAGTAGATATTGACAGCATTTTTTTGTCCTATCCTATGGCAACGGTCTTCTGCTTGCATAAGTTCGCCTGGGGTCCAAGGTAACTCAACAAAGGCTACTGAACTTGCTGCAGTAAGAGTTATTGCTACCCCAGCGGCTTGAATGTTGCCTATAAACAATCTAATATTGTCGTTTTGTTGGAATTGTTTGGCAATTTCTGTTCTTTTGTTTTGAGGGATTGAACCATCCAATTTTACAGCTACGTTTTTAAATTCTTTTGCTAAAGCGTCAATAGTTTCCTTATGTACTGCGAAAACTACAAGTTTGCCATCGCTGTCTATAAAGTCTCTAATCCATTCAATAACCTGTTTTATTTTTCCTTTAACAGCAAGTTGTTTCAGTGTTTCGACTTTAACTAACTGTTCTGCACGTTTTGCGCGTTCTGCCTTACTGTCGCTTATATTGTCTTTCAACCAATCGATAAAATTTTCCTCAGCATAAACATATTCATTTCGGTTAGTTATTTCCAACGGAACAAAAGAACGTATTTTGTCTGGTAGTTCAGATAAAACATCCGCTTTTTTTCTTCTTATCATTATGGTATTTGTTAAGATGTCGTGAAGTTCTTTTGTGTTAGAAGCCCCTCGGAAATCCCATCCAAAGCCGTTATGATGAGCATTGCAAAACCTTTCTGCATATTTGAAGAAAGAAGGGAACAGGGAGGGTTCTATCAAACTTATAGCATTGTAACCTTCGGCGGGTCTATTAACGATGAAAGTGCCAGAAAGTGCCAGAAAGTAAGGAACTCCAGACACTAGTTTTTTCAACGCTTTCGTTCGTTGAGCTTTACTGTTTTTTATGTAGTGACACTCATCTATTATTACGCACAAAGGTTTCAATGCTTTCAATTCTTCCAACCAATGTTTCAAAATGTCGTAATTTACTATTACAATATCAGCGTTTATTTTTGACGGTTTTGTTCCATTCAATACTTCAACCCTACCATAATCGCTCATCCAATCCCTGATGTGATTACGCCAAACAAGTTTAGCATTGGCAGGAGTTACAATTGTTACTGGTCTAACATCCTGTCTCAACTGTAGCCAAGCAACGACTTGTACGGTTTTTCCGAGGCCCATCTCATCTCCTATTAACGCTCGGCCATTCCTTCTTTCAATATATGCGACCCCTTGTTTTTGAAATGGAAACAATTGACCTTTCAGTCCGGGTATTTCTATATCAGTAGATAGGTTTTTTACGTTTACTTTTTTGCTATCCAGTTTTTCTTTCAGGGCGGGTTCGATTTCAAAGCCCCATTTTTCTAACAATTCAACAGCCTCGAAAGTTAAAGGACAGGACCAAAATTTGCCTTCTGGATGGAAAGTTCTACCTGAAAGGGTTTTAACAAGTGCTAACGTAGCATAGTCGAAAGGAAATTCTATTTTTATTCTTTCATTCCCTTTAGCAGTTTTAATAAGATAAGCCCTCTTTTTGTAAGGTTTTGACATTTTATTTCCCCTCCCTTTATTTTTAATTGTAGTCTTGCAATGTTGCGATAAGTACATCATTGTCTCCGCCATTGCTTCCGCCTGTCCTGTAAACATGGATGATATCTCCTATGCCTTCTTTGTATTCTAATATAACCCTAACGCCTATGTTCCAGCCTCTCAAGTGCGCTTCAAGCCCGCTTGCCTTGCTCCCTCGCCTTGTTGCGCTTGTTCTCGCTTGCCCTTTTATTTCACCGTAAAAATGTGCCATATCTTTTCTCCCCCTTTTGTTTCAGTTCCTTTGTTTTCTTTCTAATTATATTATAGCTTATAATATTTATTTGTCAATAGGCAATCTAAAAATTTTTGACTTTTTTTTGACTTTTTTTACTTTTGTTTTTGGTACTCTTCGTAAGCTTTAGCACAGAGAATCAAATTGGCTAAACGTATCTCAAAATTTTCTTCCTCATGACAGTATTTTATCAATTCCGCTACATTTTCTTTCAAAGTTGTTTCTTTGTCACTTTCGATAACTTCAAATATGACCTTTATCGCTTCTGTTACAGTTAAGTTTGATTTTTTTACCGCTTCAAATATATCGTCCCTTATGTTACCTTTGTCTTTTTTCCCCACTATTTTTTCAAGAACATCTTTTATTTTTGTTTCTATTATTGTCATTTGTTTTTCCTCCTTTTGTTTTCTTTCTTTCTAGCTATATTATGGATTATTATATTTACAATGTCAATAGGCAAAACAAAAAAATATATGATTTTTTTGCATGAATTTAATATCAAAATCTATTCCTTCTACCAGATTTTCAAAAGAAACCAATAAAAATCAATCTATTCATACTTTCTCTTATAATACTATACATGCCAAAGAGGAGGCTTGTTTCAAATGCTAGAACGAACAAAAAACAAAGGCGGAAGGCCAACTAAATACCATCCTTCAATAATAGATAGAGCCTATAAATTAGCTTTGTTAGGACTACGAAATAAAGACCTGGCTTTAGCATTCAATGTCAGTGAATCAACAATTGACGATTGGTTAGCAAAACATGAGGAGTTCAGGTATGCTGTACTGAGAGGTAGGGAACAAGCTGATGCTGAAGTGGCTAAATCGTTGTATCATAGAGCTACTGGTTATTCCCACGTAGAGGAAAAAGTATTCATATATCAAGGGCAGCCAATAAAAGTAGAGACGGTAAAGCGTTACCCACCCGATACAATGGCAGCTATATTTTGGCTTGAAAACAGACAAAAAGGTTATTGGAGAGATGTCAAGCATTACCGTCATGCAGGCGAAGATGGGGGACCTATAAAATTGGAACATTCAATTGTCGATATTGACTTATCTGATTTTAGCGATCAAGAGCTTGAAATTTTAGAATCAATAGGGCTTAAAATTCAACAAAAACAGAAAAAAGAAGAACAAGAGGAATAACAAATGTCTTCTTTAGTTAGAACAAAAGAGCCAAAAAAAGTAAGAATGCAAAAAGCAATAACAAATGTTTCAATGGTAAAAGCAGAAAGATGCCGTAGATCTTTCTATTACTTTATGAAAGAATTTTGGGATTGTATCTCTCCAGACACCCCATATTGGAATTGGCATATTGAATATTTAGCAAACGAATTACAAAAAATGGCTGAAAGAGTTGCTGAATGGAAGCCTAAAAAGAAAGATTTGATTATCAATATTCCACCAGGCTCAACTAAGTCAATAACCTGTACTATTATGTTTCCAGTTTGGTGTTGGACTAGATGGCCTTGGATGCGTTTTATAGTTTGTTCTTATTCTTCTCAATTGTCCTTAGAGCATGCTGAATACAGTAGAGATTTAGTTCGATCAGAAAAATTCAATCAATTTTTTCCATACCTAGCAATAAAACAAGACAAAGACACAAAATCAAATTTCAGAGTTGTTCAAATATTGCCAGATGGTAAATTGAAAATAGGCGGTAATAGATTTTCAACTTCAGTAGGAGGAACATTGACTGGTTTTCATGGGCATATATTGATTGTTGACGATCCTTTAGATCCAAATAGATCAGCTAGTGAGGTTGAAATAAATAAAGCTAACAGATGGATTGACCAAACTTTATCAACGCGTAAGGTTGACAAGCAAGTCGCCCCAACAGTCCTAATAATGCAAAGGTTACACCAAAACGATCCTTCAGGACATATTCTTTCTAAAAAGAAGAACATTCAACATATTTGCATTCCTGGGGAGATACTAAGTGAAGGGTTTAAAGAAAAAGTCAATCCCCCTGAATTGATTAAGTATTACAATGATGGTTTGATGGACCCAGTTAGAATGCCTTTAGAAGTTCTGAAAGATATGCAAGCTGACTTGGGTCAATATGGTTATGCTGGCCAAGTAGGACAAAACCCTGTTCCTCCAGGTGGCGGAATGTTTAAAGTAGATTTCTTTTCAATTATTGACTCCTTGCCAGATCGATTTGATTTCGATAAGTTCGTTCGATATTGGGATAAAGCTGCCACACCTGATTCAGGGGCTTACACTGTAGGGGTTTTGATGGCAAGATTGAAAAACGGAAAATTTATAGTTGTGGATGTAGTTAGAGGTCAATGGTCAACGGAAAAACGAGAACAAATAATTCGTCAAACCGCTGAAGCTGATTCAACTTGGATAAAAGATTTTGAGATATGGATTGAGCAAGAACCAGGATCAGGAGGCAAAGAATCCGCTGAAGCAACAATTCGCAATTTAGCAGGATTCAAAATCTATGCTGAAAGACCGCAAGGTGATAAAGTGTATAGAGCTGATCCTTATAGCGTACAAGTCAATAATGGTAATGTAATGCTTCTTAGGGAAGAGTGGAACAAAGCTTTTATTGAAGAACATCGCTTCTTCCCATTTGGAATGTACAAAGACCAAGTTGATGCAGCTGCAGGGGCATTCTCAAAATTAGCAAACAGAAAGGTGGCGAGGGTTTTTGGCAGAAGGAAGGAATAACCAATTGAAAACTTTGTCAACATTAGTAGCTCGTTCCATGTTAGCAACAAAATTAGGTTTTCAATATGGCGGCGAACGAGATGTTTACCGAACATTGGGGTATAAAAACACTTTAACTTTTGATGATTATTATTCCTATTACAGGAGACTGGACATCGCTAAAGCTATTATTGATCGACCAGTTGAAGCTACATGGCGAGGCGAATTCGGAATAGTTGAAGCTGATGATAGGGATACTCCATTAGAATTGGCTTGGGCTGAACTAGACAATCGATTAGGATTGAAATCACATTTTGTTAGGCTTGATAAGTTAGCTTGTTTAGGCAATTATGGGGTTTTGTTTTTAGGTTTCGACGATGTGAACAATAGAGAACAATTACGCAATCCTGTTGTACCTAGCAAAAATAGAAAATTACTTTACATAAAGCCACTAGCTCAAAGAAATGCTGAAATAGAAACTTGGGAAACTGATACTACTAGCGAAAGGTATGGTTTACCTAAATTGTATTGTATTAGTATTACAGAGCCTGGAGGTAGCATAACAGAATTACCCGTCCATTACAGTCGAGTCATCCATGTTACCAGAGAACTGTTAGAATCGGAATGCGAAGGTGTTCCAGTGCTGGAAGCTTGTTTCAATCGATTGATGGATTTGGAAAAGCTGTTAGGCGGTTCTGCTGAGATGTTTTGGAGAGGAGGACGACCTGGTTATCATGGTAAGGTTGGAGAAGGTGCTCAGCTAAGCGAGGAAGAGGAAGAAGAGTTAATAGCTCAGTTAGATGAATATGAGCACAACTTGAGACGTTTCCTATTGACCCAAAATATCGATCTACAAACTTTAGCTTCACAAGTTGCTGATCCAACTGCTCATGTCGATATTCAAATACAAATGATATCAGCAGTTACAGGCATACCCAAGCGAATATTGACTGGTTCGGAACGAGGGGAGCTAGCCAGTACTGAAGACAGGAAGAATTGGTTAGACTTGATAAAAACACGACGTGAAGAATATGCGGAAGCTCGCATTGTTCGTCCGTTTGTTGATCGATTGATTGAAGTTGGAGTTTTCCCGAAACCTGATGAATCTTATTCTGTGTATTGGGAAGATTTGTATGCTCAGTCAGATAAAGATAAGGCTGAAATAGGGAAGATCCGTTCCGACGCATTGAAAAATTACGCTTCAGCGCCTGGAGCTCAAGACGTCGTTCCATTGGAATCCTTCCTCGAATACTTTCTTGGTTTTGACTCTGATCAGGTAGAGGTTATGTTAGAGCAACGTAAAGCTATGATCGAAGAGGAAGAAAGAGCATTTGAAGAAGAGTCAACTATTGAAGAGTAGGAGTAGGAATAACAATGCCTAACTCAAAAGTTTTAAACAGGTATGACCCAACTCAAACAACAACATTACGCAATAATTTTGCCAGTGAAATGCGAAAACGATTTTACAAGTTGCGAGGCGTTATAAGAAAAGCAATTGTAGATGAGGATTGTTTTGGTTTAACAAATAACAATCTAACTACTTTTGCTGAAATGACTACACCAGGACGTGGGGCTTTCGCCTTTCCTACTTCCGCAGCTAAGGTTGACGCATTTATGGAATGGTTGGAAGAACAGGTAAATAGAGGTATATTGGAAACTGTAAGAATACCCCAATTAGGTCAACCATTACAAAAGGCTTGGACTGATATTTATATCGATAGTGCTTACAGGAAAGGCGTTCATACTGCTCGACAAAAATTAATTCAGTTTGGTTATAACGTGCCCAGTTTAGAAGAGACTGGTGGTATTGATGTTGTTATGCAACATCCCTTCCACGCTGATAGAGTTGGGCTCCTGTTCACTCGTACATATAACGATTTAAAAAACATTACTAATGCTATGTCAGGTCAAATAAGTAGGGCATTGGCTCAAGGAATGGCTGAAGGCAGAAACCCAAGACAAATAGCTCAATTGTTGACCAGAACAATCTCTGGTCCAGTTGGCGATTTAGGATTGACTGATACATTAGGTCGTTTTATACCAGCTCAAAGACGAGCAGAAATGTTAGCTAGAACAGAAATAATTCGGGCTCACCACGTTGCAACAATACAGGAGTATAGAAATTGGAAAGCAGCTGGAGTAACGGTTACTGCTGAATGGAGTACAGCTGGGGATGGAAGAGTTTGTGAGGACTGTGCCCAACTTGAAGGTAGAGAATTTACATTAGACGAGATTGAAAACATGTTGCCTCGTCATACCAATTGTAGGTGCATAGCGTTACCCCTAGACAAAACAAAAGCAAAAGAAAGTAAAGAGGAGGAACCTATTGAATTACCTTCTGAAGAAAGGAACGATTGGTCGCTTCCTGATATAAGTCCTGACAGCCCAATATACGATATTTTACGGCAAGATTCTTACTATTACACATCGTTAGGTCATGGGGAAAATACTGTTTTGTCGGATAATTGGTTGGTTCAATTAGTCAAGCTGCAAAAAATGGATGGTTTACCCAACCGCGTTTCTAAAGAACAGTTCGATTCCATAAAAGGCATAACTCTTTACCGTGGTGTTACAGATCCTTTACATAAGATTCAATTTCTTTCTGGAGAGTATTTTGGTGGAACTGGGGTCTACGGAAATGGTAACTATTTTGCTATGTCCAAAAGGGAAGCTCTGGGTTATGCGCTTGATAAGGCGGAAAATGTTATAACTGCTAAACTACCAGAATCAGCTAAAGTTATACATTGGGATGATCTTAAAAAGGAAATGGCTGAATGGAGTAAGAAAGTTGAGTCGAAAACTGGTTTTGTTCCGATATCAAAATTGGTTAATGAAGGTACCTTAACAGAAGAGCAAGCAAGTGTATGGTTATCTTTTAAGGAATTAGGCAAGGATCCGGGTAGGTATTGCGCTTTGAAAGGATATGATGCTATAAGAGTTCCTATTGCTGGTGGAGGGGAACAGGATTACTTTGTTGTTGTTAACAGAACAGCGTTAACTGTTTTGGAGGATTGATTGAAATGAAAATTGAAGATAGTAGAAAGATTGCTCAGGATATGCAAAGTGGTATCTTTTCAAGGTTGTCATTACAAGATCAATTACGTATACGCGATATGATACGATTGAAACGAATAACAAATTTCAATCAATATATGCAGGCTGTTTTGAAAGAAAGAAGGTAAACGAAATAACTGTTTAAATGTATGAAAAAATTAACTTTTGATTTTTAACCTAATTAACAACAGAAGTCTCCCATCTTCTATAAGTGGGAGATGAATGTTGCAAAAATATATAAAAAATGCTAAAATTATTATAGCGAAAACCAAGCTAATTAGCCATGTAGATGCACTACCGAGGCTGGAACGGCCTTTTGAGCGTGGGGAATCTGGTAGCAAGAGCTACCTTGACCACGAAGCCACCACCTCTATAGGTGGAGGTAGTTCACTTGTAAAATCAATTGATTGATAGATTATCTTATAATCTAATTTGATGAATCTAATTTGATGAATCAAATTTGGTTTCAAGCATTAGCAATCCAATCAATTAAGAAAGGGGTGATAAAATGCCTTATCCAAACGAACATGCTTGCCGGTTACGCTCACCTGGCCAGTTCCAGGAAAACAGTTTCAGAAGAATGACAAGGGAACATAATGGAAAACAGTATTCTGTAATTATGGGTAAGCTAAAAGGCGAAGATTCAATGACCGAGCAAGCCTACAGGTACGATAAAGATAAATGGACTGCTGAACAAGCTCGTAACCATTGTCTGGATCATGACGGTAGATTTGAAGCAGCAGCTCCCCAAACTGATAGCGAACAAATTGAAAACTACCAATTACATAAAATACAAGCCAACTATTACACAGTACGCTCAGAAATGCATGAAGGTAAAAAGCATCTAGTTGTTCCAGTTGTAATGATGGTCGAAGGAGTGCATAATGGAAGCCACGGACCACTTCTTCATACTATTTCGGAGTTAGGCAAGTTTCCGGAAGCATGGAACGGTATCCCCGTTTGTATCGGTCATCCACAAGAAAACGGAACGAGCATTTCAGCTAACTCCCCAGACATTATTGAATCCCAAACTGTAGGACGTGTTTACAATACTCACGTTGAAGGAACTAAGTTGAAAGCAGAAGCTTGGTTGGATGAAGAGAAATTGAAGAAGCTATCCCCTCAAGCATACGAATACATTAAGCAGGGTAGACCGCTTGATGTAAGCGTAGGGGTGTTTACAGAGGACGATTTTGTAGAAGGAGATTGGAACGGGGAAAGATATACAGCTGTAGCGAAGAATCATCGCCCAGACCATCTGGCACTTCTCCCCGGCGGTGTTGGAGCGTGTTCATGGGCTGATGGTTGTGGAGTAAGAGCCAACGAGAAATCGGAATGTACTACCATGGAAAGAACAAAACCAGTGAAAGGAGGAATAAAGAGCATGGCGGAAGAAAAGAAAATGTGTCCAAAAATCGCATTACTTATCAATAGCGAGCATTCTCCTTTCGAAGAGAAAGATAGAGAGTTGCTCGAATCCTTCGATCAGGAAATAATTGATAAGATAGTCGCTCCAGTGGCTATCCTTGAAGCCCAGAACAAAAGAAAGGAAGAAGAGATGAAAGAGGAAAAGAAAGAGCCCCAAATCAACGCAGAGCAAGCAATACAGGTGTTAAAGGAAACGTTGAAAACCCCTGAAGAGTTCATTAAGATTCTACCTGAGGAAATGCAGGATCAGATGCGTTCAGGGCTTAAGCTTCACAAGGAATATCGTTCTCAACTTATCGAAAACATAATGACTAATTCTGATGTGTTTACTAAAGAAGAACTCGAAGCTAAACCTACTGACGAGCTTGAGAAGCTGTCCAAACTAGCTAAAGCCCCAGCAGATTATTCTGTTCTCGGAGCTAACAGTGTGAAGCTTACTGATGAAGTACTCCTACCCCCTGGTATTGGGGTAGAATAAATTTAGGATTGAGAAAGGAGGGTTAATTGAATGGCGAAGTATAAAACCATAAAAGTAAAGAAGTATAGCGACGTGATAGAAGAGTTTGTTGCTGCTGGCGATATCACTCCAGGGATGGTCGTAAAACTTACTGCCAGTGGAGAAGTTGAGCCTGGCGGAAGCGCTCTTCTTATGGTAGCGCTGGAAGACGAGCTTCAGGGTAAAGGAATTGATGATGATTACGCTGCTGGCGACCCTGTCCAAGTTTGGATACCTTACAGAGGGGATATCTTTAACGGTATTGGTAGTGGGCTTACGGTAGGTACTTTTGTCGAAGCAGATATTGATGGAAAGCTTGTAACTCATAGCGCGGGAGTAGTAGTAGGTCAGGTTGTAGAAGTGTTAGAAAATAATAGAGTTCTAATACGAGTAGCGTAAGAAAGGAGGGAAAAATTGATGGTTGATATGAAAAATGTAAATATAGATTTCATTGCGAAAGGAGCCGCACAGGGCGACCTAGCCTCTTACATAATGAATCAAGGTAGGGTTGATCCTGGCGTACTGCGCCCTTACATTGGATCAGACGGTCGCTCTTACATAACTGTTTACAAGGGCGGAGATCCTACTAAACCCGAAAGCTACGAAGCCCGTCCAATTCAAACTAACGCCACGCTTCGTAGGGATGAATGGAAATTGCTTGATGAAGCTGTCCTTTCCGTAGCGAGAAGTCGCCTTGGAGGAATTCAAGACCTCGTTGATAATGGTCTTGTCTACAACCTCGGCAATGCTATGGGAACGACAGTACTCGAATGGCATGATGTAAGCGACGCCCTTGAAGCAGAAATGACGATGGATGGGGTTACTCGAGCTAAAGGCGATCGGGTACAGTACGGTACTCATTACCTGCCTATCCCTATCATTCACGTGGACTACGAGATAAACGCTCGAGTACTCGCTGCCAGCCGTAGCTTAGGCAATCCATTAGATACCACGATGGCCGAACGAGCAGCAAGGCGTGTTCAGGAGAAACTTGAAAGCCTGCTGTTTACTCCCACCACATACAGCTTTGGCGGCGGAACGATATACAGCTACTTAAATTTCCCACATAGGAATACTGAAACGCTTGCCGCAGCGTGGGATGCTACTACGACTACGGCCGATAACATAATCGCAGACGTTTTGAAGATGAAGCAAAAAAGTATAGCTGCTCACTTCTATGGGCCGTGGATGCTTTACATACCTACTGCTTATGAGACTGTTTTGGACAAGGATTATGATTCTACCACGCCTGGCACTACAATCAGGGAACGCATTATGAAGATATCGGGCATTAAAGGCATTAAGGTAATCGATATGCTGCCTAAAGATAATGTGTTGCTTGTCCAGATGACTTCCGATGTGGTTCGCCTTGTTCGTGGTATGGGGTTACAGAATGTGGAATGGCAGACGGAAGGTCGTTTCATAACGAAGTACAAAGTAATGACCATCCAGGTTCCACAGATACGCGCTGATCAGGAAGGCAATTGCGGTATAGTTCACGGATCTACAACAACTTAATGGTAATAGGATAGATAGCTTGTTCAGCTAATCAGGCTGACTACCCTAATTGAAGGGGTGGAATGATATGAAACGAACTAAAAAGAAAGTTGAAGAAACTAATTCGGAAAATGAGAAAATGATTAAATGGGTTAAGACAGGGGGAGGAACCTTCACAACTAAAGACGGTAGGGTTATAAAGTCGGGGGAGATTTTCTACGCTCCTGCTTACGTTATTCCTAAAACTTTTAGAGACATTATCGTACCAGTAGATGAACAAGCGGAGATAGACGAATGAACAACAGATTGGATTCTCCAGTACTTATAACAGGAATACCCAGAAGCGGAGCCAGTATGATTGCTGGTGTATTCGAAATATGCGGGGCGTTTTTCGGGTCTATTGATAGACCTGGCAAGAACAGTCCGAGAAGTCTGTTTGAAAATAAGAGTATATTCAAATATGTTGAACAATACCTAAAATCAGTAAATTGCGATCCTGCTGGTCAATATCCTCTCCCCAATACGAAAGAATTGCCTATTCCTGCTGAATGGGGATCTAAAATCAAAAACATTATTCAGCAGGAAGGTTACGATGATAAAAATATTTGGGTTTACAAAAGTAACAAGACAGCTTTAATGTGGCCTGTTTGGAATTATGCTTTTCCTAATGCCCGTTGGATCATTGTTAGGCGTAGAAGTGGAGATATAATTGATTCCTGCCTAACGACTGGTTACATGAAAGCGTTTAAAAATCCTGGTAGTTGGGAAAAGGTAGGGGCTTCTAACGAGAGAGAAGCCTGGTTGTGGATGATTCACCAATACGAACAATTCTTTGTTGAAATGATTTCTTCGGGCTTAAATTGTAAGGTTATTTGGCCTGAAAGAATGGTAAATGGGGATTATTCGCAAATGTACGAAACTTTGGAGTGGGTAGGCTTAAAGTGGAACACAAAAGTTTTAAACAGAATACTCGCCTACATCGATCCAAAGTTTTGGAAGGTAAGGAGGAATTGATATGGCCTCCAGAGTAACAGCAGAAGAAGTGAGGGCTATTCTAAACGATACTGAATTGACTGACGATATTATTGATACGTACATTTCAAGCGCAAACGTATTTGTAAATCAAGTGTTAGTTTCTACTTCTTTATCCTCCGATGTACTTAAAGAGATTGAACGCTGGTTAACAGCTCATATGATAGTAATTTCTAGGGAACGGTTAACTAGAGAAGAAGGCGCTGGGGGAGCTAAAGTTGTTTATATGGGAGAAGTAGGAAAAGGTTTAGAAGCTACGCCATACGGCCAAATGGTATTGGAATTAGATACAACCGGCAAAATGGCTTCTTTAGCTAGTAAACCTGCTTGGATTAAAGCTATAAGGAGTTTCCGGTAATGGTCAGCAATATCACTAAGTTTATCAAATATGTATGTGTTCAAGACGCTGTTTACTGGGCTCCTTTAGGACTAGATGGTTACGGAAGTATGCGTTACGAACAACCCAGAACAATAAAATGCCGTTGGACTGATACTACCAAAACAATAATGGACAATAATGGGTCGTTGATTGTTTGTAAGGCTGAAATTTTAGTTACAGAAGACTTGGAAGTTAATGGGATGCTTTACCTTGGTGATTTAGATCAATTAACAGAAGAACAGAAAAACAATCCATTGCTGTTGGACGAAGCATATACGATTAAGCGAGTAGATAGAGTGCCTTTATTCCGATCTACTGACGAATTCGTAAGGACGGTGTACCTGTAATGGCTTGGTTGGAGGGTATGAACGAAGTCCTTAGAAACCTTAACAAAGAAATAAAGAATATCGAAGGACGTACTGAATCGGGTATGATTCGAGCCGCTATTCAGGTTCGTAGAGATATGGAAAAAACGCCGCCTATCATTCCTGTTGATACATCTAACTTACGAGCAAGTTGGTTTATAATTACTCGTTCGGGAAGAGGAGCAACGTCAACCCCCACCTTCTCTAACGTAAGCAAAACAACAGGCGAGAGAAGAAGCGTAGATACGCAACAAATGCGAGCTCAACACGAACGAGTAACCCAAAATGCTTCTTCGGAAGTAAAGCAATACAAATACCCAGTTCTAATTATGGGGTTTTCAGCTAGTTACGCTACAGAAGTACATGAGGATATGACTAAGAAGCGTAAACGTCCTGGTTCTGGTCCAAAATTCCTCGAGCAATCATTAATTAGAAATCGATCGTACATTCTCAAAGTAATAAGGGAGGAGGCTCGTATCAAGTGAAAATAGTTTCCGATGGCATTAAAGATATATTAGTAGACGAAATAATTTCACTGGTCTTTGGGCGAAACCTTTTTATTGGCTTTGAACCTCCCAACCCTGATAATTGCGTAACCATATATGATACAGGCGGGGCTGGACTTGATTTAGCTTACGATCGATCTGAACTTTACCATCGAGCTACCTTTCAAGTACGGGTAAGGAACAATTCATACGTAAAAGGATTGGAACTGGCTAACACAATAATGGAAACGCTCCATGGCCGGGGACATGAAGAATGGGGCGATTCAATATACGAGCTCATCCAGTGTACCAGTGGACCAGCATTTATCGGTAGAGATGAGCATGATCGAATGATTTTTGTAGTTAATTTTGAAGTACAAAGGAGGGATGTTTAATGGCAGTCACCCCTATTGCAGGCGTAGGAACTGTATTCAACAGGAAAGATCCTACAACCCAGGAATTCGTTGCTATAGCCAGTATTAATAGTATAGAAGGGCCTACTATGTCCCGTGATACTATTGATACTACAGCTTTGGATACTGAAGGAGGCTATAGAACGTTTATAGCTGGTTTTAGGAATGCGGGCACAATAACCCTTGCAATGAATTTCACAGCTCAAGGGTTTATCTTAATGAAAAGTGACTTTGAATCGAATGATTTAGTTGACTATCAAATAGTGCTACCTGATACTGATGAAACTACGTTGACCTTCTCAGGCATAGTCACTGAGATGCCGCTTTCCATTCCTACTGACGATAAGGTAACAGTGAATGTAACGATTCAGATAAGCGGTCCAGTAACCCTTAGCTAAGGGTAAATAAATACACAGAAGGAGGCCTAATCATGGCGTTACTAGACAGAAAGGCACTACTTAAGAAAGAAGATTTGAAAATTGAAAAGGTAGATTTAGGTAATGGGGAATTTGTTTATGTTAGGCAGATGAGCGCTAGGGAAAAAGATCAATTTGAAATGTCTTTAATGAAACCTATTTACGATGATAGCGGAAATTTGATTCGGATGGAACAAACGTTAGAAGACTTCAGAGCAAAGTTAGCCGTCAATACAATTTGCGACGAAAAAGGAAATCTGATACTACTACCTGACGATTATGTATTGCTCAGCAAAAACATTTCAGCAGCCAAATTAGAGAAGATTGTTAATGTTGCGCAAAGATTGAATAGGATAACTGAAAAAGATAAAGAGGAGTTAGTAAAAAACTCCGAGTAAGGCCCAGTCGACGATTCGCTTTCCGACTCAGCAAGGCATTAGGCTATCCGCACCCAGACTACCTTTTAGATATATTGACTTCTGAACAATTAGCAGAGTGGGAAGCGTATAATAGATTGGAGCCAATAGGAGACGAAAGAATTGAATTTTCATTGGCGATGATTTCTTCGGTCTTAACCAACATAGCTATAGCAGCATTAGGCAAACCTGGCGCTAAGCAAACTACGCCTTTAGACTTTTTACCAAAATGGGATGCGAAAGAAGAAATCAAGTCAAAAACTAAAAAACAGAGCGTTGAAGAAATGAAGGAAATTTTGAAAACGATTGCAACTGTTTACGACAGTAATAGGAAAGGGAGGTGAGCTAGTGTTTCTAGGAGAACTGATAGCAAGATTGGGAGTTGATACTTCCCAATTGAAACAAGCAGCGAACCAAATGAAACAATTTGGGAATCAAGCCACCTCCACTTTCTCTAAAGTGTCAAAAGCCGCAATGTCTTTGCGTGGTATACTCGTTGGATTGGGCGGCGCAATGGCAGTTAGGAACATTATACGTTCAGCTTCTGAATATGAATCTGCTTTAATTGATATGGGTAAAGTTACTGGCCAATCCTTCGCTGAGATTGATAAACAGATAAAAAGTTTAGATGCTTCGCTAGGAAATAGCATTGACCTTATGAGAGGTTACTACCAAGTAATATCAGCTGGCGTTACCGATCCTGTCAAAGCGTTAGAAACGCTAACTACCTCAGCTCAACTAGCTAAAGTAGCCCATATTGAACAAAGTGAAACAGTTCGTGCTCTGACGAAACTTATGGCAGGATATCGTGGTGAGCTTACTGATGTTGTAGATGCTGCTGACTTATTGATAAAAACTGAGAAACTGGGTCAGACTTCTGTAGCTGAACTGGTGCCTGTTATAGGGGATGTGGCAAATGTTGCTAATATGGCTGGGGCAAGTGCGGAAGAAATGGCTGGAGCATTAGCTCTTATTACACAAACGGCAGGTTCTACAGCAGAAGCAACAACTCAGTTAAAAGCATTAATGCGCTCAGTCATCAAACCTACTGACGAGATGACAGAACTATTTAAAGAGTTTGGTTCTGTCTCGGAAGCTATACAACAGCTTGGATTAGTAGAATGGCTTCGTAGGATCGAGGAAGCTGCAGGTGGAGCAGAGGGAGCTGCTAAACTGTTAGGAGGAAGACAGGAAGCGTTAATCGCTTATTCGGCTTTACTTGCTGGTAATTTCCAATATCTCACTGACAATATAAGAGAGCTTGAAAACAGAACTGGAACACTTGAAAGGGCTTGGGCTGATTACCGTGAAACTTTTGCTGCTGTTTGGACTGAATTTAGAGATCAGTTTAAAGACTTTATGGTGGAGCTTGGCCAAACAATCCTTCCAGCTATCACAAAAGCAGTACGGTGGTTAAATGAACATTTCGATACTATGGTAACAACAGTCAAAATTTTAATATCCGTATTTGCTGGATGGAAAATTGCTAAGATAGCTACAGACTTATATAGGTTGGCTAAAGCAGGAGGGGCTGTAGCTACCAGCTTTAAACTTATTAAAACGGCTTTATTTGCTATTCCTACAAACCCAGCCACTTGGCCAATTATTGCTGGGTTGGCTACTTTAGGAGTTCTTATGAAGAAAACTAAAGAACTATCACAAGAAGCAAGGGAAGACTTACTAAAAACACATTCTGTTTTAGGTACAGGCGGGGGAATATTGAAAGGTTTACCTCCTTCAGCCCGTCCACTTCCTAAACCCAAGCCGTATGATGAAACAGAATGGCGAAATTTAACTTTGAAAGCTCAAGCAGAATCCCAAAAAGTAGTTAACGAAATTCGTAAATCTTTATCCACGGTAACGGTTGATATAAGAAAAACTATCGATTCAATAATTGACCAAGTTGAATATATGGGAAAGCCTTATTCCTGGGGCATAAAGCAATTAAAAGAGATACGAGCGAATCTAACTCCTTTAAGTGACGATTGGAAATACGTTACTGATGCAATAAAGAATTACGAGAGACAAATGAAAGCTCTATCAGATGAGGCTGCTAAAGCCGAAATGGAACGTGTTAGACAGATAGGAATGACTACAGCAGCCGAAATAGAACGCATTGAAAAAATTAAACAAGCCCAGCTTGAAGCACAAGAAGCAGCAGCAGCAGGCGTACGTAAATTCTGGCAGGAAGTTGATTGGGAGTATAACCAGGGGCTGATCAGCGCTCAAGAATATTTCGATATGTTAAGCGGTGAGCTTGAGCGAGTTACTCAAGGAAGCGAAGAATGGAAGAGGACATTTCAAGAGATTCAACGTGTAGCGTTGGAT
>Ga0265294_10004323_pt1 | contig 17827 bp, 14 predicted proteins | sample MunlanPumphouse3_FD_192504 | JGI IMG/M metagenome (GOLD analysis project Ga0265294, IMG submission 192504) | Groundwater microbial communities from a municipal landfill in Southern Ontario, Canada - Pumphouse #3 | ecosystem: Environmental > Aquatic > Deep subsurface > Groundwater | place...
TTCTTAATCTGTTGCACAATCTGCTCATAAATAGGGTCTGCTGATGAATTGCTAATAATTATATCCATGAAGTCCCTCCTTCTGCCAACACCTTAACCGTACGTACCGTTCGCCCTGTATATACACGCTATATACAGTATAAACATAAAAAAACCTGCTGTCAAGTAAAAAGGTCAAGGTTGAATTGTTGTCTAATTCAACCTTGACCCCTTCCTTTAAAGAACGACGAAGATACCTATTCTTTTTAATATATAATTAAAAATTCATCATACATTATCTTTTCATTGCGCATTATGAATTGTGCATTATCCTTTCCCGTCCACCCAGATATGGCTGCAGTACCTTAGGGATCCTGACACTGCCGTCTTCCTCTTGATAATTCTCCAAAACAGCGGCCACCGTTCTGCCCACAGCTAAGCCCGAGCCGTTCAAGGTATGCACAAATTCAGGTTTACCGCCCCCACGCGGACGGAATCTAATGTTGGCCCGCCGAGCTTGAAAATCCTCGAAATTACTGCAGGAAGAAATTTCCCTATACATGCCGGCACTAGGTAACCAAACCTCCAAGTCATAAGTCTTTGCCGCCGAAAAACCTAGATCCCCGGAGCTGAGGGTCATCACCCGATAAGGCAACTCCAACAATTGTAAGATTCTCTCCGCATTAGCCGTCAGTTTTTCCAGTTCTTCATAAGAAGTCGTGGGATGGCAAAATTTAACCATCTCCACTTTATTAAACTGATGTTGACGAATAAGTCCCCTCGTATCCCGGCCATGTGCTCCTGCTTCCGCCCTAAAACAGGGAGAATAAGCCACATGATAAAGGGGCAGCTGTTCCTCCGCGAGAATTTCCTCACGATAAAAATTAGTTACCGGGACCTCTGCTGTCGGAATCAAAAAATATTCGGTATTTTCCAGATGAAACATATCCTCCGCAAACTTAGGCAATTGTCCCGTTCCGGTCATACTCTCTCTATTGACCATAAAGGGCGGCAATAATTCCTGATAGCCATGTTCGCCCGTATGCACATCAAGCATAAAATTGATTAAAGCTCTTTCTAAGCGAGCACCCCAACCTTTGTAAAAAACAAATCGTGCTCCCGTTACTTTAGCCGCCCGCTCAAAATCGAGAATGGCCAATTGTTCCCCCAGATCCCAATGAGGCTGTGGTTGAAAAGTAAACTCCGGCGGTGTCCCCCAGCGGCGTTCTTCCCGATTCGCACTTTCATCAGTTCCTACCGGTACCGACTGATGCGGCAGATTAGGAATGGCGAGCAGAAGCTGCGCCAATTCCTCCTCGATCCCCCGCACTTCCTCATCCACTTCCTTGATTTTTTGCGAGGCTGCCCGCATCTTTAAAACTTTCTCCTCTGCCTTCTGACCCGCCTTTTTTAGCCGCCCGATTTCTTCAGAAACAGTATTACGCTCATTTTTCATTTGTTCCACAAACGCTATTTTCTGACGGCGAACCTCATCAACTTCCAAAAATTTATCGATAATCTCCGTACTGCTGTTCCTTTTTCTTAAGCCTTCCTTGACTAGGTCAGGATTTTTGCGGACAAATTTCAAATCTATCATCTCTGCTTACTCCTTTCCCTAAACTAAAAGGCCACATAATTCGCCGTTTTAATATCCTCTATCGTTTTAATCTGCGCGATAACCTCAGTCCCCACCTCATGGTCAATTGTTAAAATCATCATAGCACTGCCGCCGGCTTCTTCCCGATCCAACTGCATCCCGGCAATATTAACCCCCTGTTCTCCCAAAATCATCCCCACCTGCCCGACTAGTTTAGGCCGATCCGTATGGGTGATGATTAGAATATGACCGGTAGGTTGTATATCTAAGGAAAATTCGTCAATACTCAAAATGCGCAGTTCGTTTTTCTTAAAAACCGCCCCGGCAATAGTATGTTGCCACTTGCCATTCCCTTTAATGGTCACACAAATTTTATTCGTGTAATCTTCTGTTTGCGAGCTTTTGATCTCACGAACCTTGATCCCTCTGTTTTTGGCGACAAAAGGAGCATTGACATAATTAACCGCATCATGCAAATAAGGTCTGAGCAATCCTTTGATAAAGGTATTGGTAAGTGAACCAAATTCTAAATCAGCGATTTCCCCAAGATATTTTATTTCCAAAGAATTAATCGGGCCTTCGGCAAAAACACTAGCCAATTTGCCTAATTTCTCCGTCAGCTCCATATAAGGTTGAGCTACCGCCAGATGCTCCGGTTTAATAAACGGTATATTCACCGCATTCCGAACAGGCTCTCCCCGTAGTACCCGCAAAATTTCCTGAGCGACATCAATGGCCACATTGACCTGTGCTTCCTCTGTGGAGGCCCCCAAATGCGGGGTCACAATTACTTCCGGTAAAGCAAACAAAGGACTCTGGGTCTGAGGTTCGTGTTCATAAACATCTAACGCTGCCCCCGCCACCTTCTTATTAATAATCGCTTGATAAAGAGCCTCTTCATCAATAATTCCCCCGCGGGCCACATTGAGAATTCTCACGCCCTCTTTCATCTTGGCAAATTGCTCCGCACAAAGCAGATGTTTTGTTTCGGAAGTCAAAGGCATGTGCACAGTGATAAAATCACTTTCGTTTAATAAAGTATCTAAAGAAACCGCTTCTACCCCTGCTCTTTCCGCTATTTCCTGATTTATATAAGGGTCAAAAACTAAAATCCTCATCCCAAAAGCCTTACTTCTTTTCCCTACTTCCGAGCCGATTTTACCATAGCCGATAATCCCCAAGGTTTTATTACGTAATTCAATCCCCACAAACTGAGAACGATTCCACTCACCTTGACGCAGCGAATAATCAGCCTGCGGAATATGACGGGCCAAAGCCAGCATCATGGCCATGGTATGCTCCGCCGCGGAAATCGTATTGCCATCCGGGGTATTTACCACCACCACACCTTTTAAAGTGGCCGCTTCGACATCAATATTATCAATGCCTACCCCTGCTCTGCCCACAACCTTTAATTGTGTAGCCTGCTCTAATATTTTTTTCGTGATTTTAGTTTGGCTGCGCACCACCATCGCCTGATACTGAGAAGCAATTTGGCAAATCTCGTCTTCAGACAGCTTTAACTTGACATCAACCTCCAGCCCCGGTTCTTGCTCAAATATCTCTAGCCCTTTTGCCGAAACCTTATCACAAATAAGTATTTTCATCTTACTTCTCCCCTTCCAGCAAGAGCTTCTGCACGGCAGCGACACCCTGCCCTAATTGGAATTCCCAGCCTAATTCTTTCAAAGTCCTTTCCAGAGCGGCAATAGTGACAATAATATCGTTAACATCAACATAACCTAAATGACCAATCCGGAAAATTTCCTTCTTGAATTTCCCCTGTCCGCCGGCAATGATTACTTTATGTTTTTCCCGCATGATTTTCGTAAGCTCTTGTACATCAAGGTTGCCGGGTTTTTTAATGGCCGTAACCGCACTGGAACCTGCCTCTTCACTCGTCAGCAGCTCTAATCCTAAAGCCTTAACCGCTGTTCTGACTAACTTTTTATAATAGCTATGGCGCTGATAAATATTTTCTAAACCTTCTTCCTCCAACATCTTCAAGGTTTCGCACAAAGCGACAACTAAGCTGGTAGCTGCAGTGTAAGGCGCATTGTATTTTTCATAAGATTTACGTGCCGCCTGCAAATTAAAATAAAAACTAGGAGTTGTCACCTTTTCATTAACTGCCCAGGCTTTAGGGCTAACACTGATAAAAGACAAGCCGGGCGGAATCATAAACGCTTTTTGCGAACCGCTGACGACAACATCAAGCTGCCATTCATCTACCGGTAAAGGCGATACCGCCATCCCACTGATCGCATCGACGATAAAAATAGCCGGATGATCGCCTAAAGCTTCCCTTAAGGCCTGAACATCATGCACAACCCCGGTCGAGGTTTCATTATGGGTTACATAAACTGCTTTAATTTCTTGCTGTACATCTTGAGCTATTCTCTCCCGCAAAGCTTGGGGATTAGCCCTTTCACCCCATGGTCCGGAAATCACTTCTACATCTGCACCATAACGGGTATTCAGCTTCACCCAACGTTCACCGAAATTACCGTTTTCCATAACGATGACTTTATCGCCGGCATTGACAAAATTGGCTACCGCCGCTTCCATTGCTCCTGTTCCGGAAGATGTTAAAACATAGAGGTCATTTTTAGTCTGGTAGACTTTTTGCAAACCTTCCGTCGCTTCTTTAAGCACCCGCGCAAATTCAGGCGTACGATGCCCCATCGCCGGCGAACCCAGCGTGTGTAAAATTTTGAGTGGTACATTAGTTGGCCCCGGAATCATTAAAAATTGTTTTTCCTTCATTTTTCTTCCCCCTTGTTATTTAACTTATTCTCAGGCTTCTTACTTCCTTACTTAAAAGATTTTTTACTTACTTCCACTATAATGTCTGTTCAAATGCGTAAAAATATAAAAAAACTCCCGTCCTTAACCTCTTCTCAGGTTAGGGACGAGAGTTTATTCCCGTGTTGCCACCCCACTTGGTTTTTTAAAACCCGCTTCATTAATCATGCATAACGGACATGACCGTAAGGCTCTTCGCCTTATGCTCCAGGGCGGAATTCAACAATCGTCTTACTGGTTTGCACCCCCACCAGTTCTCTGTCTCAGACTAAATCATCTACTTTTCCCTTTCATCACAACAAGTTTATAACTGCTTAATTTAATCTTTATTATTTTATGTTCTATTCTACGACAAAAAAAGTCGTCTGGCAAGTGCTAAATCACTTAAACGTGAATTTATTTTTCTCGATTTACAATTTCATAAGTATCGCGAGCAATCATCAGCTCTTCATTCGTAGGAATCACCAAGACTTTTGTTTTAGACGCAACAGTAGAAATAAACGCTTCTTGACCACGCACTTTATTCTTCTCCGCATCAATTTCTATGCCCAGATAATCTAAACCTTGGCAAATCTTTTCCCGCATACTTGCCGAGTTTTCTCCTAAGCCCGCTGTAAAAACTAGCGCATCCACGCCATTTAAAACAGCCGCATAAGCACCAATAAATTTTTTCACCCCATAAGCGAAACGGTCTAAAGCTAATTGTGCCCGCTGATTACCTTCTTGAGCTGCACTTTCTAAATCCCGGAAATCACTGCTGACCCCGGAAAGACCAAGGACACCACATTGTTTATTCAAGAAATTATTAGCCTCCGCGCAACTCCAACCTTCCTTTTCCATTAAAAAAGTAACTACGGTAGGGTCTAAGTCACCGGAACGTGTCCCCATCATTAACCCTTCCAAAGGAGTAAAGCCCATCGTTGTATCAACACATTGCCCGCCTTTAACCGCACTAATGCTGGAGCCATTCCCTAAATGGCAGGCAATAATCTTCAGTTCATTGCGCGGTTGTCCTAAAAGAGCCGCCGCCCGCTGCGAGACGTATTGGTGTGAAGTCCCATGGAAACCATATTTGCGTATTTTATACTTCTCATAATATTCATACGGTATCCCATATAAATAAGCCTTAGGCGGCATTGTTTGATGAAAGGCAGTATCGAAAACACAAACTTGGGGAACAGTAGGCATAAGATACTGACAAGCCTCAATACCCATAATATTAGGCGGATTATGCAGTGGTGCCAACTCAATGTTTTTCTTGATTACTTCCATGACATCATCTGTTAAAAGAACAGAAAAAGCATAATCTTCGCTGCCATGAACAACACGATGTCCAATCGCTGTAATCTCACTCATGGATTGCAATACACCGTATTCCGGATGAATGATCGCCTCCAAGACAAGCGTAATCGCCTTTTTATGATCGGGGATTTGTGTTTCGAAAACATGTTTTTCGTTACCGGGACGATGTGTTAAAACAGAACCGGGGATACCAATTCTTTCTACCAATCCTTTGACCATGACTTGTTCATTCTCCATATCAAACAACTGATATTTAAGTGAAGAACTACCACAATTAATTACTAAAACTTTCAACTTTATTTCCTCCTGTTTCATTAATTTATTTGTATCTTACACTATTTACAGGAAAATAACAACGGATTTTAGTCTTCGTCTTTATTAATAACTCTAGCTAAGGCGACAAAACTATCCTCGCCGCTCATCCGCATCACTATTACACCTTGTGTCGCTCTCCCCATCATCGAAATATCGGCCACGGAAATTCTGATCATGATTCCTTCTAAAGTAATCAACATAATCTCATCTTCGGCATCAATTACCCTAATCCCAACCAAAGCGCCACTTTTAGGAGTTAATTTCATACCCCTAACCCCTTTGCCCCCCCTATATTGTGTGCGGAATTCAGTCATGGCAGTTCTCTTCCCATAACCTTTTTCCGTAACCACCAACAGAGTAGCCTCATCCCGGCAAATATCCATCCCAATAACATAATCGCCTTGCTGCAAAGAGATACCCTTAACACCACGGGCAGTACGCCCCATCCTCCGGACATCCTCCTCCGAGAATCTAATGGCTAGACCTTGTTTCGTTGCTAAAATGATATCGTCTTCACCACTAGTAAGTTTTACGCCAATCAATTCATCATCATCATCTAAAGTGAGCGCAATAATCCCATCTTTTCTCTTCGTATCATATTCCGGCAAACTTGTTTTCTTAATAATCCCCTTTTGCGTAGCCGTAACTAAATATTGGTCCTCCACAAATTCGCGTACAGGAATAACCGCTGTAATCTTTTCCTCTCCCGTAATAAACAGCAAATTGACAATGGCCGTCCCTTTGGCCTGACGACTCGCTTCAGGTATTTCATATACTTTCTTACGATAAACCTTCCCCTTATTCGTAAAGAAAAGTAGGTTTTGATGAGTAGTAGTAATAAAAAGATGTTCCACGAAATCTTCTTCTTTCGTCGTAATTGCGGTAACTCCCTTACCCCCACGTTTTTGATTGCGATAAACACTAATTAACTGTCGCTTAATATAACCGCCATGAGTTATGGTAATCACGACATCCTCATCTGCAATCAGATCTTCTATTTCTAAAAGATCTTCTTCCAAACTGATTTGTGAACGCCGTTCGTCCTGATATTTATTTTTAACCTCTGTTAATTCTTCCCTGATTATTTTCAAAACTAACCTTTCGTCAGCTAAAATACTTCTCAAATAAGCGATACGACCTACCAGCTCCTTATATTCCTCCTCCAGTTTTTCCCTTTCCAAACCAGACAATTTTCCCAACTTCATATCGACAATGGCCTGAGCCTGTTTCTCAGAAAGAGCAAATCTTGACATTAAATTTTCCTTAGCGGTAACGATATTCGGCGATTGCCTAATAATACGGATAACCTCATCAATATGATCAATCGCAATCTTTAAGCCTTCGACAATATGCATTCTTTCTTCCGCTTTACGCAATTCATAACGCGTGCGCCGCACCACAATATCTTTTTGATGTTCTAAATAATAATAGAGCATCTCTTTTAAATTTAGAACTTTTGGTTCGCCATTGACCAGAGCCAACATAATAACCCCGAAATTGTCCTTCAATTGAGTATGCTTATACAGCTGATTAAGTACAACTTGGGGATTATCATCTTTCCTTAATTCGATAATGATCCGCATCCCGGTGCGATCCGATTCATCCCGTAAATCTGTGATGCCCTCTATCTTTTTATCTCTAACCAATTCCGCCGTTTTTTCAATTAATTTAGCTTTATTCACAAGATAAGGAAGCTCCGTGATCACGATTCTCATTTTCCCATTATGCATTTTTTCAATGCGCGAGACTGCTTTGACTTGAATCGAACCTCTCCCCGTCTCATAAGCCTTTCTGATTCCCGACCTGCCCATAATAATTCCCCCGCCAGGGAAATCTGGGCCTTTAATAATTTGCATCAACTCATTAATCGTAATTTGTGGGTTTTCAATCAGAGCAATAACTCCTTCAATCACCTCTCCTAAATTATGAGGAGGAATATTTGTCGCCATCCCCACCGCAATACCGGAAGAACCATTTACCAGCAAATTAGGCAGCCGCGCAGGTAAAACAGTAGGTTCCTCCAGAGATTCATCATAATTAGGAGTGAAATCAACAGTTTCTTTCTCAATATCTCTTAAAAGTTCCGCCGCAATCTTGGACATACGCACTTCTGTATACCGCATTGCTGCCGCCGAATCACCATCAATGGAACCAAAGTTCCCATGCCCGTCAACCAGCATATACCTTGTCGAAAAATTCTGAGCTAGACGAACCATCGCATCATAAACAGCTGTGTCTCCATGAGGATGATAACGTCCCAAAACGTCCCCGACGACACGAGCCGATTTTTTATAGGCTTTATCAGAGGTCATCCCGGATTCATGCATCGAATAAAGGATTCGTCTGTGTACCGGTTTAAGACCATCCCTGACATCTGGAAGAGCCCGACCGACAATAACACTCATCGCATAATCAATATACGACTTTTTCATTTCTTCTTCTAATTCCACAGGTACAATCTTACCCTCTTTATAAATTTCCACTAATTTACACCTCGCCAACCTCAAGATAAATACAGCATTGCTTAAATATCTAAGTTTCTTACCTGCTTAGCATGAACCTGGATAAATTCCCTTCGTGGCTCTACTTTTTCCCCCATCAATATAGTAAAAATATCATCAGCGACCATCGCATCTTCAACACTCACTTGCAAAACTGTTCTCTTTTCCGGATTCATTGTTGTTTCCCATAATTGTTCCGGGTTCATTTCCCCTAAACCTTTATACCGTTGAATGTTGTAACTGTTTTTACTTAAATTTTCTGTTGTTTTTCCCAATTCCTGATCCGAATATAGATATACTTCTTCTTTACCCTTTTTCACTTTATACAGAGGAGGCTGCGCAATATAAACATAACCGGCCTCGACTAACGTACGCATATAACGATAAAAAAACGTCAACAAAAGCGTGCGAATATGTGAACCATCCACATCCGCATCAGTCATAATCACAATTTTATGATACCGGGCCCTGCTGAGATCGAAGTCCTCCCCTATCCCTGCCCCAATCGCGGTAATCATGGTCCTAATTTCTTCATTGGCCAAAATTTTATCCAAGCGAGCCTTTTCGACATTAATAATTTTACCCCGCAAAGGGAGAATAGCTTGGAAACGGCGATCCCGACCTTGTTTAGCTGAACCGCCCGCTGAATCACCTTCGACTAAGTAAATTTCGGCCATTGCCGGATCTCTGACCGAACAATCAGCTAATTTACCAGGCAGAGTAGTTGATTCTAAAGCACTTTTGCGACGTGTTAATTCCCTAGCTTTACGTGCCGCTTCTCTAGCTCTAGCCGCACTAACAGCTTTTTCTGCGATTTTTTTGGCTACGGACGGATTTTCTTCTAAAAATGTTGCCAACCCTTCATTGACGATGGTATCCGTTAAACCTCTTACTTCACTGTTCCCCAATTTTGTTTTTGTCTGCCCCTCAAATTGAGGTTCTCTTATTTTTACGGAAAGAATAGACGTCAAACCTTCCCTAGTATCTTCACCGGATAAATTAGCATCGTTTTCTTTAAGTATATTATTTTTACGACAATAATCATTAATAATACGGGTCATGGCCGCTTTAAAACCGGCTTCATGGGTTCCGCCTTCTGTCGTATGAATATTATTGGCAAAAGAATAAAGATTTTCTGCATAACCATCATTATACTGCAGGGCAACCTCAAGCTGTGTTCCTTCTTTTTCACCGGCGATATAAACAGGTGGCGTATGAAGAACATTTTTATTTTTATTTAGATACTTAACAAAATCAATCAAACCGCCTTGATGATGAAAAACCATTTCCTGACCAGTACGTTGATCTTTAAGAATAACTTTTAATCCTTTATTGAGAAAAGATAATTCTCTTAAGCGATGGCTCAAAATTTCAAAACTAAAATCTATCTCCTCAAAAATTAAAGGATCCGGTTTGAAAATTATTTTAGTGCCTGTCCCTTCAGTATTTCCGATAATTTTTAAATCTGTGACCGCTTTCCCTCGTTCATATTTTTGCTGATAGATTTTACCATCACGTTTTATTTGTACTTCCAACCGTTCTGATAAAGCATTAACGACAGAAGCGCCTACACCATGCAGACCTCCGGAAACCTTGTACCCCTCGCCCCCAAATTTGCCGCCGGCATGAAGTACAGTTAGAACAACCTCCACGGCTGATTTGTTCGTCTCCGGATGTTTGTCCACAGGGATTCCTCTGCCGTTATCATCAACAGAAACACTGTTATCTTCATAAATATTAATCTCTATTCTGTCACAATACCCCGCCATCGCTTCATCAATACTATTATCCACAATTTCATAGACAAGATGATGCAAACCGCGAGAACTTGTACTGCCTATATACATACTGGGACGCAGTCTTACCGCTTCTAAATCTTTTAATATTTGGATTTGATTGGCATTATAACCTTCATGATTATTATTTTTCACCCTTGACACTCCTTAATCACTAAAAATACCCTCACTATTCTCCTGCTCATTTTGATAAGCAGCATTTAGAATTCTTTTTTGCAGGGTTAAAGAAGAAATCGGGGAAAGGAACACCTTATCTTTAGTTACAATAAAACTTTTAACTTTTTTATCTATATTCGTTTGTTCCATAGCCCCTTCATTAGTAATAATTTCCATAAATTCTTTAGTAATCCTGCTTTTTTTTATTAAATTATAATCAAAAATACCGATAATCTCTTTATTTAAAAGCGACTTTTCACTACCAAGGTGTAAAAACATTTTTCCCCCTCCCTTTTCAGCAATTTATATTTTATCATTTTTTACTTTAAAACACCATTTTCCACATAAAAGCTAGCGAAATTACTTTTACTATGCCAAAAAGAACTAACATCTTCAGTCGTTGTAATAAAACATTGAATGGCTTTACTTTGGATGATCTGCAGCAAATGCTCTCTGCGCTCTTGATCTAATTCTGAAAGGACATCATCTAACAGCAAAAGCGGATACTCACCCGACTCACTTTTAAAAAATTCTAATTCCGCCAGCTTAATGGCTAAAACAGCAGTACGATGCTGTCCTTGTGAACCATATATTTTAAGATTAATGCCGTTCACAGTAAGTAAAAAATCATCACGATGCGGACCCCATAAAGTGATTCCTCTGTTTAATTCTTCTGTTCTGACCCTTTTTATCTCTCTATCTAAGAGGTCACTTAGATCATCACCATTTTTGATTTCCTTTTTTCTATTAAAATAATACTTAAATTCTAAACTTTCTCGTCCCCCGGTTAATTTTCTTTGCATCAATCTAGTTAAAGGGGTTAATTTTTCTAAGACCTGCAATCTTTTCCGGATAATGCTTTCACTTACATTTTTTAACTGTAAGTTCCATATCTCTAATTCGTTTAAACCTCCCCTACCCTGAACTATTTTTCTTAACAAATGATTACGCTGTTTTAAAATTTGCTGATATTGCTGTAATTGCAGAAAATAACTAGGGTTTACTTGGGAAATATCATAATCTAATAATTTACGTCTTTCTGTTGGTGAACCTTGGATAATACTTAAATTTTCGGGGGCAAAAAGTACCGCTGTCAAATTACTAAGAAAATCTGCGGTTCTCCCAACTTTTAGCCCATTAACCTTTATTTCTTTTTGTACTCTTTTTACTCTCCGTAATTGCTTAACCTGCTGCTGATTATGAAAAAAAACCTCCAGATTAGTTTGACCTATTTTATTCTTAACCTGTCCCTTAATCGAAAAATGATGATGCCCCCATTTAATCAATTGATCTTCACGAATAGAACGATAAGCTTTCCCTATGGCCAAATAATAGATGGCTTCAAGAAGATTAGTTTTGCCCTGAGCATTAAAACCTCTAAGCAGATTAACCTGAAAAGAAAAATCACTATTTAAACTTTCATAGTTACGGTAATTAGTTAAAGTAAGTTTTTCAAGATACAAGGGGCAAACCCCTCCTCTTAAGATCTTACCGGTAAAATTAAATAAAGAAAATTATCATTATCTAAAGGTCGAATAATCCCCGGACTTAAAGAGCCTGTAAACTCTATCGTCAAAAATTCATCATCAATAACCTTAAAGACATCCAAAAGATAACGATAATTCAGAGCAATCTCTACCGGTTCGCCATCACTTTTAATCTCTATTTGTTCATATCCTTGACCTAATTCAGATTGCGAAAAAATAGTCAGTAAACTTCCTTCGATTTTCATTTTCACCGTATTTGTATTATTATCTGCGGAAAAAAGCGAGATTCTTTCTACTGCTTCAGACAATAATTTTGTTTTGGTTTTTATTTTTAGATTATACTGAGTCGGGACAACTTGCCGGTAATTAGGAAACTGCCCTTCCAGCAGCCGACAAACTACAAGAATATTATCAAGCAAAAAAGTAGCTAGATTTTTAGAAATATTAATATAACAAATTTCTTCGTCATTTTGCACCAAACGAGCTAATTCAGACAATATTTTGGCAGGAATAATAAAACTAAGTAATTTAGCAGCTTTTGTCTCTATTTTCCCTTGTTTTAAAGCTAACCGGTGTGTATCTGTACTAATCATGCGAAAATTATCATTTTCTACTTCACAAAGAACACCGGTAAAAAGAGGCCTTCTTTCATCTGTACTACACGCAAAAACTATTTGTCTAATCATTTGTTTAAGTTCGGCTGCAGTAATAGTTAATTCATATTCACTATCAATATCCGGTAATTCGGGAAAATCGTCGGCAGGTAAAGTTTTGAAATTCAATTGAGAGTTTTCATATTTAATGACAAGTTCATTTTCATTAACTGTTTCTAAAGTAATTAAAGAATCAGGCAGTTTACGTACTATTTCAAAAAAATATTTAGCGGGAACAACCGTTGCCCCTTCTTCCATTACTTCAATAGGGACATGACATTGAATCCCGATTTCTAAATCTGTTGCTGAAAAGTATAATTTATCTTTTTGTACTTCTAATTTGATACAAGTAAGGATTTGTAAGGTGGTTTTGGTACTGACGGCTTTTTGTACAGCAGAAACCCCCAATAAGAGATTTTCTTTGGTTGCTGTAATTTTCATAAAAGTATCACCCCATTTATAATTAATAATTATTAAAAACAGTAGTAATAGTAGTAGAGGTTGTGGAAATGTGGAAAACCTACTTTATAGTATATCGTATAAAGTAATTCTTGACCTAATAAAATGTGGACAAGTAACTTTGTTTGTCCACATTATCCAGTCAAAAAAGCAAATAAAAAAATATAAACAACTAAACCACAAGATATACATAGATTTATACACATTAACCTTTTTTAATTGTTTCAATTAAGTTTATAATAATTATTTCTAACTGTGGATCTTTTTTAATACCGGTAGATATTTTTTCATGAGCGTGGATTACGGTGGTATGGTCTCTACCTCCAAAATCATCGCCTATTTTGGGTAAAGATAAATCAGTTAGCTCACGACAAAGATACATGGCAATTTGGCGAGGAAAAGCAATGTCCCTTGTTCTTCTTCTTGCTTTGAAATCATCTAATTTTAAATTATAATACTCCCCTACTACCGTTTTAATTAAATCTGTAGTAATTATTTTAGGTTGAGCAGAAGGCATGATTTTCTTAAGTGCTTCGATACAAAGCTCCATCGTAATATCACGATTACCTAAGGAAGAATAAGCAATTAGCCGGATTAACGTTCCTTCTAATTCCCGAATATTTGATTGAATCCGATTAGCAATATAAAGCATAACATCATCAGGGATTTTAATATTTTCTGATTCAGATTTTTTTCTCAGAATGGCAATCCTTGTTTCTAAATCCGGAGGTTGAATATCGGTAATCAGGCCCCATTCGAAACGAGACCTTAATCTATCTTCTAAGGTTGGAATTTCTTTAGGTGGCCGGTCACTGGAAATAACAATTTGTTTATTGGCTTCATGTAGGGTATTAAAAGTATGGAAAAACTCTTCTTGTGTACTTTCTTTTTTAGCTAAAAATTGAATATCATCAATCAGTAAAACATCAATATTACGGTATTTTTTCCGGAATTGAATAGTTGTATTGTTTTGGATAGCATTGATCAGTTCATTTGTAAATTTTTCTGAGGTAACATACATGACACTACAGTCCGGGTTATGATTTAAAACATAATGACCAATAGCATGCATGAGATGGGTTTTCCCTAACCCTACTCCACCATAAATAAAGAGTGGATTATATGCTTTGGCGACAGATTCGGCTACAGCTAAAGAGGCGGCATGAGCAAAACGATTACTGTTACCAACAACAAAGGTTTCGAAAACATATTTCGGATTTAAAGTGCTTAGCCCATATTCGCTTGAATTATTTAAATTATTTTGTAAATTTCTGTGCACTTTTTTGTTATCTGAGGTTTGAACGTTAACTTCTCCTTGAGGAGTAATAAATTTAAGTGCTACTTCTTTATTCAAGAGAGCGGAAGCTTTTTCCTTGATCAAAGAATAATAATGGTTTATTAACCAATCTTTAGCAAAATCATTGGGAACAACGATAACTAATTGCTGATTTTCTATAGATAATAAGTATGTAGATTTTAACCAAGTTTCAAAACTAGGTTTTGATAAAGTTTGTTCTAATTGTAGTAAAATTGTTTGCCATGTCTCGTTTAAATAGTCTTTTTCCATCTTATGAACCTCCTGTTATTGATAAAAAAAGAAACCAGTTGTTTCTCTGGATTCTGTGTATTTTTAAAAATAATAATAAAAATAAGCACAGGTTACACACAACGTTATCCACAAATTGTGGATAAAAAAAGATATTTTCTTTAATCATTAATATAGTATCAAAATAAAAGATGGTTATCAACAGAAAACTAGCTTATCCACAGGAAAAATATTTTTTTAAAAGAAAAATGTTATTTTTTAGGCAAATTAGTTCACTGATTTGTTTAAAACATCGTAAATCTCTATATTTTCTTGACAAGGCAGTTTCCCTGTTTTATAATTCATTATGTCTTATGAATTTAGTTGTTTAGTCTTGTTTAAGGGGGGTTAAAATATGAAAAGGACTTATCAGCCAAAAAATCGTAAACATAAAAGAATACATGGCTTTTTACAGAGGATGAAAACTCGGGGTGGGCAAGCAATCATTAAGCGTAGACGTGCCATAGGAAGAAAAAAATTATCTGCATAAGGCCGCTTTAAGTGGCCTTATCATTATCTAGGAGGCTATTTTGTTAGCGCAAAAATACCGCTTAAAAAGTAAATTTGATTTTAGAAAAATATATAAATATGGGCAATCTATCGTTAATCCTTATGCGGTTCTTTATCTTTTCTCCAGAAGGGAAAAGATAACCTCTGCCAGAGGTCCGCGCATTGGTTTTTCTGTTTCCAAAAAAATTGGTTCTGCTGTTACTCGTAATCAAATCAAAAGAAAAATGAGAGCGGCGATAAAACCTTCACTGCAATGTATGCCCCAAAATGTCGATGTTATTTTTATCGCACGGAAAAAAATTAAAGGGATTCCTTTTTCTGATGTGGAAAAGAGTATGAACAATCTTTTAAAAAGAGCCGGCTTAATTTAAGTAAAAACCTGGTTAAAGTAGTGATGTGTCTTGAAAAAAGCGGTTTTATTTTTACTGAAAATTTATCAGAAATATATTTCCCCTTGGAAAGGGGCAACTTGCAGATTCTATCCCTCATGCTCTCAGTATACGGTAGAAGCTGTGGAAAGATATGGGGTTTTTCAAGGCTGTTTCTTAGGAATAAAAAGAATTAGCAAATGTCATCCGTGGCATCCGGGGGGATATGATCCTGTTAAGTGAAAAAGGAGGTGAGCCTGTTACGGCTTAAAGTTTGTAACAGGAAGAAACTTATGGCAGTCTTTAGTTAATGGAGTGGCAGCACTTCTAAGGATTTTATATGAGATTACAGTAAATATAGGAATACCTAGTTATGCCTTAGCTATATTTTTGTTGACCTTGCTAATCAGGGTTGTTTTATATCCCTTAAATAATAAACAATTAACTTCAACAAAAAAAATGCAGGAGATACAGCCTAAGCTGAAAGAAATTCAAAAAAAATATAAAAATAACCCCGAAAAGGCTAATCAAGAAGTAATCAAAGTATATAAAGAAAATAAGGTCAATCCGATGGCCGGCTGCTTGCCTTTGTTAATCCAGATGCCTATTATCATCGCCTTATTTCAGGCTTTACGTCAATTTGAATATACTGATTTAGGAGCAACTTTTTTTTGGATTCCTCATTTAAAAAATCCTGATCCTTTGATGATTTTGCCTGTTGTCGTAGGAATTGCCACTTATTTTCAATCTAAAGTATCGATGGCGAATACAGAGAATAATCCTCAGGCTGCTGCAACACAAAAAACAATGCTTTATGTTATGCCGCTGATGATCGGTTGGATGAGTACGAAGTTTCCGGCGGGGCTTTGTTTATACTGGATTTTTTATAGTCTTACCGGGATTATACAACAAATTTTTGTTAACCGCCGACCGACACTGCGTAAAGGGGAGGTTGGTGGAGTAAATGAATAATAGTATTGAGATTACAGCTCGTTCTGTTGAAGAAGCGTTAAAAAAGGCTTTACAGAAATTAAATTTAACAGAAGATGAAGCCGAAATAGAAATTATGGAGGAATCCAGCAAGGGTTTTTTAGGAATTTTAGGCGGGAAAATGGCTAAAGTTAAGGTAACGGCGAAACTTGATCCTTTGTTGAGCACAAAGAAATTTCTAACTGAGGTTACGGGGAAAATGGGTCTGGTGGCGGAAATCAATAGTTCTTGTGACGGCGAATATGCCAAAATGGAATTCATCGGTGAAAACTTAGGGATTTTAATTGGTAGACGTGGTGATACTTTAGACGCTTTACAGTATTTAGCTAATCTTGTCGCGAATAAACAAAATCAGCTCACCCCCAATAATGAGTCCAAAAGAATGAGAATAATCCTTGATGCCGAAGGCTACCGTCAGCGCAGAGAAGAAACGTTAATCAGATTAGCCCAGAAAATGGCGGACAGAGTGAAAAAAACGGGGCGGAAGGTAGTACTTGAACCGATGAATCCGCAAGAAAGACGAATCATTCATACAGCTTTACAGGACGAAGAAACTGTCCAAACGATCAGTGAAGGGACAGAGCCATTCCGGCGAATCATCATTAAAGAAAGATGAAGGGCAGTGGCGGCTCATTATTTTACTAGCTTGTTAAGTTGAGGATAGAAAAGTTAGCTCGGTTTTAACTAAGCTAACTTTTTTGCATAGTTTCTGTATTTAAAGCAAGAACTGTTCGTGAATAATAAGGGTGGCGGAATGATTATTTGAAGAGGTGAAAAAAATGGGGGAAGAGACGATTGCGGCAATCTCTACGGCGTATGGACCTGCAGGCGTGGGTATTATTCGGATCTCCGGAGACGAAGCTGCTTTCATTGCCGATCAAGTGTTTAAAAGCAAGCGTGGTGTAAAAATAGCAGAGCAAGAGACAGCCAGAATAATCTATGGCTATATTCGTGAGCAGGATGGCCGGCTGGTGGACGAGGCTTTGGCTTTAACCATGTGGAGCCCTCATAGTTTTACCGGGGAAGATGTGGTGGAACTGCAATGTCATGGCGGAATTGTCGTTTTGCAAAAGGTTTTAGAAATGGTCTTAAAGGCAGGGGCTAGGCTGGCCGAACCGGGAGAATTTAGCAAGAGGGCTTTTTTGAATGGGCGTCTGGATTTAGCTCAAGCGGAAGCTATTATGGAAATAATTAATGCGAAAACGGAAACAGGGGTAGGCGCTGCGGCTAACCATCTGCAGGGTGTTTTATCACAAGAGGTGGGGAAATGTCGGCAGGCAGTTTTAGAAATAATTGCTTATCTGGAAGCAGATCTGGATTTTCCG
>Ga0265294_10004324_pt1 | contig 17825 bp, 11 predicted proteins | sample MunlanPumphouse3_FD_192504 | JGI IMG/M metagenome (GOLD analysis project Ga0265294, IMG submission 192504) | Groundwater microbial communities from a municipal landfill in Southern Ontario, Canada - Pumphouse #3 | ecosystem: Environmental > Aquatic > Deep subsurface > Groundwater | place...
GTCTTCATCCTTTGGACGGGTGAATGGATGATGGCTCGCCACCATCTTATTGGATTCGATATCTCTTTCAAACATTGGGAAATCAACAACCCATAATAAATCAAAGGTGTGAGGTTTAATTAAACCTAGCTGACGACCATAACTTAAGCGAATCGCTCCTAAAAGAGGATTGACGCGGTTAGCAGGTCCAGCAGCGATAATAAAGATATCATTATGCTTTGCATCGAATTCTCCAATGAGGGCATCCTTCTCTTTTTCTGAGACAAATTTAGCGAATGAGCCGGTTAATTCACCATTCTCGAGTTTCAAGATGCTTAGTCCACCTAATCCGAACTTTTTAGCTTCAAGATTAAGAGAATCAATCACCTTGCGACTTGTTGCTTCAGCAACTCCATTAACGCAGATACCTCTAACAGCGTCAGCTTTTTGAAAAGCTTCAAAAGATGTATCCTTGAATACTTTTGTTTTTAATTCATGAAGTTCAATTCCAAAGCGAGTATCTGGTTTATCGCTTCCGAAACGATCCATCGCTTCGCGATAGGTCATTTGGCGGAGTGGCAATTCAACATCATAGCCAATTGTGCTTTTGAAGATTTCTTTGATTAGTCCTTCCATTAAATTAAGGAACTCGTCTTGATCAAGGAAACTGGTTTCAATATCAATCTGAGTGAAATCAGGTTGACGATCAGCACGTAAGTCTTCATCGCGGAAGCAACGTGCGATTTGGTAATATCTTTCAAAACCACCCACCATCAACATTTGTTTGAACATCTGAGGTGATTGAGGCAAAGCGTAGAAACTTCCATGATGAATGCGAGAAGGAACTAAATATTCCTTGGCTCCTTCAGGAGAAGAAGCGCATAGCATTGGTGTTTCAATTTCAATAAAACGATATTTATGTAAATAACTATGTGTCGTAATTTTAATTTGGTCGCGAACATCAAAATATTTTTGCATCATTGGACGGCGTAAATCAAGATAACGATATTTTAAACGGGTATCTTCAAGAGCATCAGTCTCATCAGCAATAATAATTGGAGTTGTCTTGGCGGTGTTAATCACGATGATTTGTTCGGCGATAACTTCAATTTCTCCCGTTTTCATCTTTGGATTAGGAGTTTCTCTCTTAGTGACGGTTCCCTTAACCTGAATGACATATTCGTTGCGGACATCAGGGATTTTATCAGCGTCTTTCACCATGATTTGGATAAGACCAGAACGGTCACGAAGGTCAATGAAAAGAATTGAACCAAGATTCCTTCTTTTGCTTACCCATCCAATAAGGGTTACCTTTTGATTAATATCTAACGCAGATAAATCAGTATTCCAACATGTTCTTTCCATTATTTTTTCTCCTCGTGGCATCCACAACTGCACTCTTCACCATCGTGGCAGTCACAATCGCAATCTTCGCCTTCACAACAATCACACTCTTCGTGATCATCATGGCACTCACAACCACAGTCACCATGGTCATCGTGACACCCACATGAACAATCGTGAGAATGCTCTTCCATAAGTTCGACTATTTTATTTTCAAAGTCTTCTTGATCGACTTCAATTTGCTCTTTGGTAGCGAGGTTTTTTATAATCACTTTGTGATTATTAATTTCTTCTTCACCGATGATGATGGCATACTTAGCACCTTTTTTATCGGCTCTTTTGAACATTGCTGCTAATTTAATATCATCAAAGCAAACATCAGCGCTATAACCGAGCAAACGAATGTTTGTGGCAATCGCATGAGCGGTGAACTGGGCTTTTTCACCAACGGGAATGACATAGAAAGCTAAGTCAACACCGGGAATATCACTAGGGATGATTTCATCATCTCTCAAGATTGAAACGACGCGTTCAATGCCAAAGGAGAAACCGATGCCTGAAAGTTCAGGACCACCAAATTCTTTAACTAATTTATCGTAACGGCCACCACCGCCAATCGCGCCATAATCATTGCCCTTTCCACTGGTGTAATGAAACTCAAAGACTGTTTCACTATAGTAATCTAATCCACGGACTAGATTGTCATCTAGTTCAAAAGGAATGCCTAGACTAGTTAGATAACTAGTAATCGTTTCAAATCGCTTTTTTGAGGCTTCGGAGAGATAAGCACTTAGTTTTGGTGCATCTTTAACAAGCTTTTGATCTTCAGGGACTTTGCAGTCAAGAATCCTTAAAGGATTCAATTCATATCGAGATTGGCAATCTGGACACATCTTTGGCAAAAGATCTTTAAAGTAATCGCGAAGAGCTTGACGATAAGCCACACGACTATTTTCATCACCTAAATTATTTATTTTTATTGTGACATTCTCTAAACCGAGGCTCGTCAAAATCGTGTAAGCCAATAGAATAACTTCCAAATCACAGAGAGGAGAATTATTGCCCACCGCTTCGACACCGAATTGGTTGAATTGACGATAACGACCTAGTTGAGGTCTCTCATAGCGAAAAACTGGTCCATCATAATAAACTTTCAGAGGTAACTCGTTGGTAATCAATAATTTGTTTTGGACCATTAAGCGAATGATTCCCGCGGTAAATTCAGGGCGAAGAGTTAGACTGCGGTTGCCCTTATCAAGAAAGGTATACATTTCTTTTCTGACAACATCGCTGCTTTCTCCGACCCCTCGGACAAATACTTCGCTATGTTCAATGACAGGAGGTCTGACCTCCATAAAAGCAAATAGTTCAGCGATGTTTTTCATAATCGCTTCGACTTGAGAATAAGCTGAGGCTTCACCCCCGAAAATGTCGTGGGTGCCTTTGACGTTGTTAATTTCCATATTTTTCCTTTCTCTTAATGAATCATCCTCGTGACACTATAGACACCAGGAATATTTTGAATGATATTAAAAATATCATTTAATCTCTTAGCATCACTCACCATTAAAGTGGCAGTGATTGTCGCCGAGAAATTGGCGTTGTTGGTCGAAGCGTGAACGGAGGAAGGAGCGACCTTGGCAATTGATAAAGTGGATAAGACATCAACTAATAGATTTGGTCGATCGCTTGCTTCGATAAACACATCGACAGGATAAGTTGATGTTTCAATATCGCTACGCCAGTAAACATTGATTAAGCGCTCCTCTTCTTTAGCGACATTTGGGCACGTTTTTCGATGAACGCTAATTCCTTTACCTCTGGTAATATATCCGACGATTTCATCTCCAGGAATAGGAGTGCAGCAATTAGCTAAAGAGATGGCTAATCGACTTCCACCACCTCGGCAATAAACTGGACAGTTCGATGTGACAACCTTTGCTTTTGCTCCCGGCAAATTAATCTCAACTTGTTTCTTCACTTTCAAGAAGTCAAGGATAGCGGAAGGAACGGGTTTTCGCCCGGCTATTCCAACGAAGAGATCATCAACATTGTTGAAATGGAAATAAGATAGTACTTTTGGATTATCAAGATATTCCATCATCTCTGGTTCATTTATGCCTCGATCTTTGAAAGAATCAAGACACGATTGACGACCTTTCGATATTTTTTCACTGCGCAAGACATCGGCGTTTTTCTTGATAATAGATTTGCGAATGCAGTTCTTAGCCTGAGCGGAACGAACAAAGTTCAACCATCCTTCGCTTGGACCAGGAGAATTCTTGGAGGTTTTAATTTCCACCATGTCACCAGTTTTCAAAATAGTGTTCAGTGGCACCATCACGCCATTAACAATGGCTCCCGTGGTATTGTCACCCACTTTAGTATGAATGCGATAAGCAAAATCGACTGGGGTGCTACCACTAGGTAATTCAATAACCTTACCCTTAGGGGTAAATACATAAACGTTAGCTTCAAATATGTCTTTACTTAGATTATTTAAGTAGTCGCTCTCGTTTGATTCAACACTGTCATTGGTTGCCGAGACGAAGTCGCGGAACCAGTGGAGCTTGTCTTCAATTTCTTGTTGTTCACGTCGTGAACTATAACCACTATTTTCTTTATATGCCCAGTGAGCGGCAACGCCAGTTTCTGCGATGCTGTCCATCTCTTTAGTGCGAATTTGGATTTCGTAGAAATTACCATTTCCTGAAACGATAGTTGTATGAAGAGATTGGTACATGTTTGGCTTGGGCATGGCGATGTAATCTTTAAATCGACCGGGAACTGGTTTGTATGTCTTATGGATTAAGCCGAGAATCTCATAACATTTCATCTCGGTATCAGTAATTATTCTCAAAGCAAGAATATCGTAAATTTCATCGAAAGGATGGCCTTTGATGTACATCTTGGTGTAAATCGAGTAAATGGATTTGACACGAGCTGAAATGTCGAAAGCAATATTGTTTTCGAAAAGGATATCAGCGATACGTTTACGAATCGCATCTAAAGATTTACCCATTGTTTTGGCTTTATTTGAGAGAAGCTTTTTGATCTCATAATATTTTTCAGGTTCCAAATACTTAAGACATAAGTCTTCCATTTCGGACTTCACGACATCAAGACCAAGTCGATGAGCGATAGGCACAAAAACATCGATGGTTTCTTGAGATATAGCGATTTGACGTTCAGAAGATAAGGCTTCAAGAGTTCTTAAATTATGAAGGCGATCACACAATTTGATAATAATAACGCGAATATCTTTCGCCATGCCGATGAGAATTTTGCGATGATCTTCAGCTTCAAATTCCTCGCTGCTAATCTTGGATAGTTTTAAACGTTGGATTTTAGTTAAGGCATCGACAATTTTGGCGACTTCGCTTCCCCATCTTTTTTCAATTTCAGCGATTGTCACATTGGTGTCTTCGACAACATCGTGTAAAAACGCCGAGATAATCGTTGCAGGACCACCTTGCAAAGAAGCAACAACATAAGCAACTTCAACTAAGTGATGGTAGTATGGCTCACCACTTTTGCGGAGTTGTCCTTGATGCTTTTCGACAATAAAATCATAGGCCGCACGAATCTGCTTCCGATCTTCCTCTGAAGAAATATAATTTTGGTAAATGGCCTCAACATCTTCGAAAGTGTGGAGAGGATATCCGCCGTTGACAAGTATGTTTTTCTTTTGTTCCATAAACTTATAAGATAATGATAAAGGTTTTTCTTTATTTTTTAAAGAAATATGATGCTTTAAGCTTTTAAAAAAAGACGTTTTGACGTCTTTTAGTTATCAGCGAACTGAAGTTTATATAATTTGTAGTAATGGCCTTTTTCTTTAAGGAGAGACTGGTGATTACCCTTTTCGATAATTTCACCATGTTGTAAGACGATGATTTGATCGGCCTTTTGGATGGTTGATAATCGGTGAGCAACAATGAGCATCGTACCAATGTTTTTCATTTTCTCAAGGGATTCTTGAATCAATACTTCGGTTTCAGTGTCGATGTTAGCAGTCGCTTCATCCAAAACTAAAACTTGTGGTTCACTCAAAACGGTTCTAGCAAATGAGATGAGTTGTCGTTGGCCTTGAGAGAAGTTTTCGCCACGTTCAATAACCATTTCGTTCAAACCTTTTTCGCTTTTGTTAATAAAGCTGTCGGCGTTGACATATTTGCAAGCTTGCATGACTTGTTCATCAGTGTACGAATCATCATGTAGGGTAATGTTATCACGCATCGTGCCCGAGAAGAGGAAAACGTCTTGAAGCATTTGCCCAATCTTTCTTCGCAGCGACTTAATCTTGATGTGTTTGATATCAATACCGTCGATGAGAATTTGACCTTTTTGGATTTCAAAATTACGGACAATTAAGCCGAGAATAGTTGTTTTTCCCGCTCCGGTCGCTCCGACAAAAGCAACCGTTTGCTTTGGTTCAATAACAAATGAAACGTTCTTGAGAATCCAGTTCTCTTTTTCATAAGCAAACCAGACATTGCGGAACTCAATCTTACCTTCAAAGTTATCTACTTCAATGGCGTCAGGTTCATCGAGAACTTCTGGCTTAATATCTAATAAGTTAAATAATCTTTCTGAAGCAGAGTTGGCTTTTTGGATTGCATTGAGTTGATCAGCAATAGCCTGAACTGGGTTAAAGAAACGGCTGACATAGAGATAGAACTCGACCGCAACAGCCGCTGTCATCGCGGAATTCATACCAACGATGAAGGTCGTAGCGATAGCTCCATAGTACAAAACAGTTAGAAGAGGTCGATATATGCCAAAGGCAAGAATCACCTGATAACGAGTTTTGCGAAGATTTTCATTCTTTACTAGAAATTCAGTTTCTTTGCGTTTCTGCTGATTGAAGATTTGAGTAATTTTCATACCCGATAAGTTCTCATTTACGAAAGCATTCATTTCCGAAACGTATTGTCGCTCTTTTTTAAAGACGCGGTAGATAACAAGACGGAAGACATAAGAAATAAGGAATACCGCGCATAAGAAGCCTAATTGAATTAAAGCTAAGTACCAAGAAACGATGAGCATCATGACGAAAACCGCGACAACCATCAAAATATTTTTTACCAAATTCACCAATACATTAGTAAACAAATCAGACATTGAAGTCGTGTAATTAGTGACACGAGTAACAAGTGAACCTACTGGCATCTCATTGAGTTGATTTTGCGACATGCTCTCGATGTGTTCAAAAACTTCCATGCGGAGATTGTAAATGATCTTTTGCCCAGATTTCTGTAGAACAATTCCTTGTACATAATAGAATAAATATGAGATGATACTTAGACCAAAATATCCCATGGCAACCCAAATAATGTAGTGTAGAGAAGGAATGCCAGTTTCAACATCGAGTTGATCGACAATCATGCCAATAAATTGTGGCATGGCGGCTTCAATTCCAACATTGACAAGAATTAGAAATAAGGCGAAGACAAATGACCAAATTTCTGGTTTGATGTAATGCCAAATTCGTTTAAAAAGAATTTTTAAAGGTATCTTTTTGTCACCTTTGAGAGACTCATTTTTTTCAAAATCGGACATCTTATTGGCCTCCTTCCTCTTCTTTTTCGAGTTCTTGTAAATGGACCATTCTCTTATAGAATGGCGAAATTTTCATTAGGTTTGCATGTGTGTCAAAAGCTTCAAGCTTGCCCTCATCTAAAACGATGATACGATCAAGATGCGAAACTGTGGAAATGCGAGAAGCAATGACAATTGTGGTCATTTCTTTTCTCTCATCAGTTAAATTGTGGAGAATCTTCTCTTCGGTTTTAACATCGACGGCAGAAACAGAATCATCCAAAATCAAAATTGGGGCATTCTTTGCGAAGGCTCTTGCAATGGAAATACGTTGTTTTTGTCCGCCTGATAAAGTGACGCCTCTTTCACCACTGATGGTTTTATAGCCGTGTTCAAATTCGCTGATATCGTCGTGCACATCAGAGAACTTCGCGGCTTCTTCCACCATTTCTTGCGACATATTGATATCGCTGAAGGCGATGTTATTAGAAATTGTATCACTGAATAAGAAATTGTCTTGAGGGACATAAGCGATAGAGCGGCGAATAGAGTCAATATCACACTCCATAATGTCGTGACCATCAATAAAGACGGTTCCAGGTTGAACATTATATAAGCGAAGCAAAATATTCATTAGAGTGGATTTACCACAGCCAATTTTTCCAACAACGCCGATTTTTTCTCCCGGTTTGATGTCCAAATTAATATCGGTCAAAACCGCGCCAGTTTCATGGGGATAATTGAAGGAAAAATTGCGAAAGGAAATCTCACCCTTCACATTCTCTAATAAGAATGGCTCTTGAGGATTTTGTATGTCTTCTGGCTGACCTAAATAATTGGCGATACGCTCCATTGAACTCTTAGCGCGTGAACGCATACTCACCACTTGTCCAAGAGCGATTAAAGGCCAAATCAAGATATCGAAATAGCCAATGAACTCAAAGAACTTACCGGGAGTCTGCAAAGCAATTACTTGACCGAATAATGTCATGGGTTGACTTGTGACAGCTTGATAGACAAACCAACCACCAAGGCAGAGGATTAAAGTTAAGATTGAAATGATGATAATCTGCAAGATTACATCGAACATAATATAAAGTTTTCCAAAGGAGAAGTTGATGTCTTGATTTTTCTTGGCAATTTTGGAAAACGCTAATAATTGTTGATTCTCTTTGACAAAAGCTTTGATAACACGAATGCCGGTAAAACTCTCTTGAGAATAATCGTACATCTCGTCGTAAGCTTTTTGTCTCTGCATCCATTTTGCGGTGACCAGTTTCTCCACCAAGGCTCCCCAGAAAATAATAAGAATCATTGGAGCAAGAGAAATTATGGCTAATTGCCAGCAGGTAATAAACATGAAGATTAAAGCGAATACTGAGAGGAATGTCGCATCGATGAACATTATGGTGCCCCATCCGACAAACTCTTCAATTGTTTCAAGATCGCTAGTAAACCAGGACATAATGGTTCCCACGGAATTCTGATGATAATAAGAAATGGAAAGCCTTTCACCTTTCAAGAACATATCATGGCGAAGACCAGCCTCGATTTTTTGCGAAGCCATGAAGAGGGTAAAACGCCAAACGATACGGCCAACAAACATTCCAATACCAATAAACATTATCATTAGACAGGACTGCAATATGTCATTGGTGTTTCTCCATAAATCCGCACTATCACCTCTTAACATATCGACAATGCCGCCGATGAGAGAAGGGATGAAAACCTGAATTAAGTCAACGCCAATAAGCGTGAGTATACCGATAATGTATAACCAAGCGTAACGTTTATAGTATTTTTTAAGGTATTTATTCCAAAGCATATTATTATGTAATCATTTAAAATGATTTACATCTCTTGTATTCTAGCACTTCTTTTATTTTCCACAATAAAAATAAAACCGCATGGAGCGGTTTTTCAATATTTTGTTATTTGTTTAGTCTATCGCGGTATAAATGACAATCCGAGTGATTATCGCTCGCTGACCATAAACTTCAATTTGTAAGTGATCAGTTCCCTCAGCTAATTCGTAGGAACACTTGGTTTCTTCTATAGAAGCAATGTCTTCAAATTCGGTGTCAAGTCGAACATATTTTGAATCGTTTAATGAGATAGCAACAGGCGAGTCGATGGAATCATAACTACCAGTTTGTGAGTAGATAGAAATGTTTCTTGGAACGGCGTAAATTTCCACAAAAGTAGGAACTATAGAAGTTGCTAAACCAATATCGAGAAGGCCATTAATCGAAGTATTGAGATGACCAACTTTTAATCCGCCCACACCCTCAGCGACATATTGGGCAGAAGTAACTGATGCTAATAAAACATCCACATCTTGAAAGATGGTGAGAATCTCGCTTTGATTTTCGCTGGTGAAATCAGGACCTTGCTCCTCCACATCAGTTGTTATTTCGATGGAATGGGCATCATATCCTTCCGTGTCAAAGACATCTCCATACCCACTATAGTATTCAATAATTTCTTCTTCGATGTCACCATCGTCTAAACCTTCATCATGTTCAACCGTAGAAAATGAAAAGGCACAACCACTAAGGAAGAAAGCAAGCGGGATTAGATAATAGAGGTGCATTTTTTTCGGCATAATCTTATTATAGCAAATCTATAATTAATCGCTCCTAGAAAATTGAGAAATAAGAAATTCAACATTTTTAAAGCCCCGATAGGTGTTGATTCTAAGATGTCCTGTCACATCAATAAAGCGATGCTTTTGAACATCGTCACGAGGAAAATTAAAACCAGTCAGGCGAGTATTTGAACCAATTTGAGTAAGGATATGTTTCTCATCACGAGAAAAGAACAAGGAAGTGGTATCGATTCTTTTAAGGCTCAATAAAGGGGAAGGCCAAGCTTCGCCAAAAGGTGAAAAAGCTTGAATGAGCCGATAAGAATCCTCATTGACATCGGTTATTCCAATAGGAATTTCTTCTTTCGCCACTTTTTGAAGAGGAGTGTTTATTACCAACTGAAGGAATTCTTTTTTAAATAGTTCAAATTTGCCGACTTCGAGAGTACATCCTCCAGCAGAAGCGTGTCCACCGAAAGCGAGAAGGTATTGCGATAACTTATGAAAAGATTCGACAACATTAAAACCTTCAGGTGCTCGGCAACTTCCTTTGAGCAAATCACCTGTTTTATCCTTGGCTAAAATCAAGCAAGGCACTTGATACTTATTCACTAATCGATTAGCGATGAGGCCAAGTAAGCCTTCTTTGGCTTCGGTAATAAAGATAATCGCCGGCTCTTCTATTGAAAAATTATCGAGAGTTTCACTGGCGCTTTTAGAAGCTATTTTGCGGTCTTCATTCACTCCATTAATCCACGAAATATAGTTTAATAATTCGCTCTTATCATCATTGGTAAAAAATTCGACTAGACGATTGATATCATCTCCATCGATTAATCGCCCAATAGCATTAATTTTAGGAGCGATCTTTAAACCAATTGTCACCTCGTTAAAAGGTTCCTCTTCCTTAAGGGCATCAATTTGAAAAAATTCTCTTTCTTGATAATTAGAGATAACTAAACGAAGGAGATTTCGATTGTAGCCTTTCAAGGGCATAATGTCCGAAATAATTGAAATAGAGGCAAGAGTAGATAGGTATTTATCAAACCTATCCAAAAAAGCGATGGAAAACATAAAAGCGGTGAAAGCGCCACTGGAAGGTATTTCTCCAAAATGGGAAAGGATAGGATGAATAATATAATCAGCCACAGGCAATGTTTCTTGGGCTTGATGATGATCGATTATCAAAACTTTTATACCATGCTTTTTCAGAGCTTCGATTGGTTCAAAGGCTGTGACTCCATTGTCAACCGTAATAACTAGACTAACTTGATTTTGAATGGCTTCAAGCGCCTTCTTATTCGTTAATCCGTAACCATCTTCATAACGGTTTGGCAAATAGTAAGTTACGGGGTAATTGAGGTATTTAAACATCTTAACGAGTATGGATGTGCCCATCACTCCATCAGCGTCATAATCGCCGTAAATGAGGATCTTACCATTGGCTTTCATCACATCTTTTACCATCGCTACAGCTTGGTGCATATTATCGAAGTGATGACCCTTAGCAAAAGAGTTCTCATCGATGGGAGAAGTAATGGCCTTAAAGCCATCTTCGTCAATGCGATAGTAGTTTAATAATTTTTGAAATAATTTGTCGTTCATATAAATAAAAGGCTACCTTTGCGGTAGCCATAAAATTAATCGTTGATACCGATGAATACGGCTTCTTCTGGTTCCGCCGATTTATTGATTTTGCGAGAGGCAATTTTCTTGTTCTTGCGAGGCTTACGCTTAATGTTCACACCCTTAAATAATTTAAAGAAGATTGAACTAATTGGAGCAAGTAGAATAGTTACTACAGCAGTAGCTAAAACAACGCCGACAAATAATAAACCATAAATCCAGGCCGATCCATCTGGACCGAAGCCAAAGAATCCTAACGCCATCCAGCCAACGAATATTGCCACCGCGCTAACGCAGGTGAAGGCATATGAAGTTGATTTAACGGCTAATTGATGACGGTTTTCTACGGAATTATCATGAGTCTTATCTTCGATAACTAATTCTCTTTCACGATTCATAATGATGACCGCAATCATCATCGCAAACATTGCGACAACTGGAACCGCGGCTAAAACTAGAGAAGATACTGGCAAACGAACCACGGAAAGAATTCCGAGGATAATTCCACTAATAGCGGTAGTAGTAATCATGGAAGCCAACCCACGGGAGAGACGATATCTCAACATAAAATACAAGCCAAGGACAGCGATGGAAACACCAAGAGCGAGTCCAACAGAACTAAACTTAACAGTTGACACTTCATTGGAGGCCATTGATTTTAAGGAGATACTCGTTTTTGTCGCATCATATTCTAATGCGGAAACCGCATCAGCTAAGTGATCGTTTAAGGAATTTTCATCAGCCACTTGAATGACAGTGGTTCCATTATCAAATAGACCAAGTGTCTCAGTAGAGACATTTGAGTCGAGAGTAACTACATAATAGTAATAAGTGACAGTCTCTTCTTCTAAAGCGACGGAATAAGGATCAGAGACAAATAGATCGACAACAAGATTGTTCTTTGTTTTATTGCCTTCGACATCAATATCATATAAAGGAGTTTCAGAAACGGTATAAGTTCCATCCCCATTATCTTCGTAAAGATAAATATTGGAGAGAATATCATAGATAGAATTCTCATCGAAGGCTGAGGTTTCTGTATCGCTTGTTGTTTTTGTCTCAAAGTAGATTTGGGAAGAATAATTAGCATTGCTATTTACGAAAGCGTTGTCATTGTTCAAAGCGGCAAAGGTGATTGAACCACCGAGACCGAGAACAAATAGAACAGCGGTAATAATGCCAATAAGTTTTTTCCTCTTCGTTAAATCTTTTTCGGCATAGGCTCCAAAATAGGATTGTTTTTCTTCATTGATGATGTTTGGCACTCTTTCGCTGTTGATACCAAACATCTCATATTTACCATTGAAGCAAGTTGCGTTGGTGACAAGCCACATCATTCCCTTTAAGCCTAGAGTATTCAAAAGAATAGAGAATAGTCCACCGATGACAGTGATGGCGCCAAAAGCGCGGAACACTGGTCCACCAAAGATATAAGCGAACACACCAAAGATGATAACGATAATATTGACATCAATAATCGGAAGTAAGGATTTTTTCGAGGCTTCAGTATTAGCTTTTTTTAAGCTACGGCCTCGATAAGATTCGCTCTTAAGTTTAGACATATAGATTGCCCCACTGATGATAGAGGCAACGGCAACTGCCACGACGCCTAAGATACCAAAGATGCTGAATTCAGCGGAGAACCATATGGTTGATAACAATCCAAGGTAAGCCGAAGTAATACTGATAGTACCGATGGCAACGGCAGCAATTCGATAATAGACTACAAGGATGAGCGCGAGGACGACAAGAACGAATAATGTCGCCGAGAGCGTGCGATTCCAAGCAATACGATCGTAGTTGACTAATGTTTCAATGGAGGCAGTAATTCTATCTTGGAACATGAATTGAACTTTATAATCGATTTCTCCGGCATTGATTAAATTAATAAAGAAACGAGCATTGTTGTAAGCAATGGTTTTTTCATCAACGGAAGCAGTTCCATCGTTGTCGGTATCGAGATTGATAAGTGAATAGAGACGGTTATCAGCCGAGTCATCATAGTATTGAGCATCTTCATCGGTTGATACTTCAAATCTCATTAAAAGACGGCTGTTGTATTCGTTTTCTTGATTGGTAGCGGCTTCAAAGGTGCATTTACCTTCTTCGTAATCGTACCAAAGATATAAATAATATTTATAAGTTGCTTCTTCTTCACCTTCACCAGTTGATTCTTCGGCGTAAGTATGATCTTCCGCGGCGATGTCATCGCGAGCGATTTGCAATAGTTCATCGACAGGAGTTGTGTTGACGGGTAACAAAATAGCGGGATAACCTTGATAGGTGCTGAGAGTGGCTTTTTTGCTTTCGAGGAGGAATTCATCGGCAGCCAAAGCCTCATCACCATAAGTTAAACCAAGATTACCATTAAAGGTAAGATAGGTTGTGATGTTTTGATAATCAGTAGCAGTTTTTGCGCTTAATCTTACTTTGACAGTGTCATAACCGACAGTCATAATTTCGTATGAAGTTACTTTTGCGGTTTCTAAGCGCTTCTTCATCATGGCGGTGATGTTCTCAACCGCTGTGGTGTCACTAAATTCAATTTCTTCATCATCTTTATCTGAAACACGGAAGGTAATTTCTCTTCCGTTTTCAAATTGATTGTTAGAATTTACTTTTGTGATTTCTCCCACAAATGTCGTTCCGACAAGAACTAAAGCCGTGAAGGCTAGGACAATATAAGCCCAAAGTCTACGCATAATGTTTCCTCCTGAGTGATAGATATAACGCCTGCGCGCCTATGTTATAACATACAACAGATGCGCTATGTATGCAAGTATAAATTGCGCGTATGTACACTCGCATAACGCAATTATCTTCGGTTAACCGAAGAATGGTTAAAATAGTTTGTTTTGATGTGAAATTTTTAGATGTTTATAAGCTTTTTCGTTAGCAACTCGTCCCCGTGGTGTTCTTTCGATCATCCCAATTTGGAGAAGATATGGCTCATAGACATCTTCCAAATTTGGTATTTCTTCTCCGATGGCGTTAGCTAATGTATCAAGTCCAACTGGACCGCCATGAAAGCGATTGATGAGCGTTTCCAAATAGCGAACATCAACATCATCGAGTCCAATTTCATCGACTTTAAGAGCTTTCAAAGCTTTATCGGTATCTTCGAGTGAAATGACATCTTTTCCTTCGTAGTTAGCAAAGTCGCGAACTCTTTTAAACAAGCGGTTCGCAATGCGGGGTGTTCCACGACTTCTCTGAGAGATAATCGTCGCGGCTTCAGGGGCTATTTCAGTTTTAAAAACTCGAGAGGTCCGCAAGACGATTTGGCGGATTTCATCTTGGTCATAATAATTGATTTTTTCGGTAATACCAAAACGAGCTCTTAAAGGTGAACTTAAGTTCCCTGCTCTTGTGGTTGCTCCAATCAAAGTGAAAGGAGGCAAATCCATGGTGAGAGAACGCGAGCCATTTTCTCGGTTGATTACCACCGAAAAGCGAAAGTCTTCCATCGCCGTAAAAAGCGATTCTTCGATGATGCGAGGAAGGCGATGAATTTCATCGATGAAAAGAATATCACCTGGCTTCAATTCTGATAAAATGGCAGCTAAATCACCAGTCTTTTCTAAGCTTGGCCCCGTCGTCACATGAATGTGAGCTTTCATCTCGTTAGCGATGACATAGGCCAGTGTAGTTTTTCCAAGTCCAGGAGGACCATAGAACAAAAGATGATCAAGAGGTTCATCTCGATGAAGAGCAGCACCGATAAAGATGCGAAGATTCTTCTTTAGGTCCTTCTGCCCGACATATTCATCGAGTGTGCGAGGGCGCAAAGAAATTTCTTCTTGACGATCAATTTCATGGGGTAAAGCATCGACTAATCTAGACATATCTTCTCCTATTTTTTCTTTAATTCGTTGAGTTTGGAAAGGGCTAGACGCAAGATGTCCTCTGGTTTGGCTTCTGGTTCATTAATCGTCGCTAAAACACGATCGATGGCAGCACCTTTAAAACCCATTTCTTTGAGAGCATCATAGACATCTTCATAGACTTCAGGATTGCCCTTTTCTCCCCCAGTAAGAACGCCTTTTAAATCTAGGATAATCTGAGCGGCGGCTTTGGCGCCTATACCAGGTAATTTTTTAAGATAAGCAACATTGTTGCTTGCAATCGCGGTAATCACTTGTTGAGGAGTGGTCGCTTTTAAAGCATTAATTGCAGTTCGAGGGCCAAGACCCTTCACTTTAATAAGTGACAAAAAGACAGATTTTTCTTCCAAGGTTTTAAAGCCAATAAGGTACTGTTCATCCTCTCTAATGACGTTATGAGTATAAAGAAAAACCTCTTGGCCGATTTCATAATCATCAATGTGAGAAACTAAGACTTGGTAGCCAATATCATGAACATCAACTACGACTGTGTCCTTGTCAATTTGAGCGACAAGTCCTTTGAGGAAATAAATCATTATTCTTTCTCCTTTATTAGTAAATGCTGACAATTAAAATGATTAAACCAATAGATATCAAAGCGGTTAACAAACTTGCCAAGATGGCGATGAAAACTTTCTTATTTTCCATCTTCTTCTCTTACGTATTCAACAGGTGTTGGAATTGGTTCGCGTTTGTGATTGCTGATTTTGTGAAGATGTTCAATTCTTTTTTTAGTCTCTTCATTCACTTCTTTTCCTAATAAATAGGCATCTAAATCACGATAGGTAACACCCATCTCTTTTTCATCGGTTTGTCCGGGAAATAATCCAGCGCTTGGAACTCGTTTGACTAAATAGCTAGGAACGCCGAGCATTTCAGCTGCTTCCATCACTTCCGATTTAACGAGATGAGCAATTGGCATTAAGTCAACTCCACCATCACCATACTTCGTGAAGTAACCGGTATATCTTTCGTCCATGTTATCGGTTCCGAGCACCAAACCTCCATGAGTTTGTGCAAAAGCATATAGAATAGTCATTCTAATTCTAACTTTAAGATTAGTTAAAGCAGCGAAGGAAAGCTCGACACCTTGTTTTTTGTATTCATCGACAGTGGCGTGAAAACTCTTTGACCCATCGATTACTAAATAATTCAATTTGAAATGATCGGCAAGAAAAAGAGCATCTTTTAAATCATCAGGATGGGAATCAATCGGCATCATGAGACACATTAATTTTTCTTTTCCGACAGCTTCTTTAGCTAAGGCGGCCACTAAGGAAGAATCAATGCCTCCCGAAAGGCCGAGAACATAAGTGGACGCTCCGGTTTTTTGAAGCATCTCTTTTAAGAATTGTTTGATTTCCTGAAGATAATTTGCAAGTTTCATGTTTTAACTCCAATATTCAAAAGAAAAGTCGTCTAGGTAAACAGTGTCTCCATCGGAAGCACCGAGTTTTTCGAGGTTATCATCAACCTTTAATTTACGAAGCCTCATCATCAAAAGCATCATTCCTTCGTCAGTAGTAATGTTGGTCATGCGGTAGAATTTAATGAGCTTGTCTCCTTCGATTCTCCATTTATGAGCATCGAGGCGGCGAATAGCGAATTCTTTTTCAATTTCAGGTAATTCATACACTTTGAAGTCTAACTCCTTCTCGTCATCTCCATAAAGTGGGAAGGCCGGGGTTTTATCTAACAAGTCAGCGCATTTATAGAGTAACAAATCAAGTCCTTCTTCTGTGATAGCGGAGATAGGAACAACGGGAATACCAACTTGCTTTTCGAACGTGGCTAATCTTTCATTAGCGCCTTCTTCATCCATCTTGCTAGCGACAAGAATGACTGGTCGTTTATCAAGACCAAAGCCATAACTTTTTAATTCGTTATTTATAATTAAATAATCTTGATATGGATCACGGTCAGAAAGACCGACATTGACAATATGAATAATGACGCGACATCTTTCGATGTGGCGAAGGAAACGTAAACCTAATCCTTTTCCTTGGTGGGCGCCTTCAATAAGCCCAGGAAGGTCCGCCATCACAAAACTTCGGCCATCCTTGGCGGTCACCACTCCAAGATTGGGAACGATGGTAGTAAAAGGATAATCAGCGATTTCTGGCGTGGCACTAGTCACTAATGAGAGCAAAGTAGATTTGCCAACACTGGGATATCCCACTAAGCCGACATCAGCTAATAATTTTAATTCCAAAATGAGTCTTTTGGTTTCACCCGGCTCACCGTTTTCAGCTGTTTTTGGAGCACGATTGGTTGAACTCTTAAAACAAGTATTACCTCGGCCACCACGTCCGCCTTTAGCGGCAATGACTATCTTGCCATCTTCATTGAGGTCAGCGATAACTCGATGGTCTTTTTCTTCGAAAACTACCGTTCCGACTGGAACATCAATGATGATATCTTGGCTGGATTTACCGTATTGGTTTTTAATACCACCTTTTTCGCCATCAGGACCGATAAAGGTTTTACTATGACGAAAATTGATGAGCGTATTGATATGGCTATTGGCTCTTAAGATAACGCTTGCTCCACGTCCTCCATTACCTCCCGCAGGACCACCGTTAGGCATAAACTTCTCTCGTAGAAAAGCGATGGCACCATCGCCACCTTTGCCAGAACGAACTTCAACGACTGCGCGATCAATAAACATATGAATAGCTCCTCTTGTATTATACAAGTACATAAAGAAAAAGACCACAATTTAGTGGTCTTAATCATTATTTTTTACGTTATTCAGCAACGACAATTTTCACTGCCGTACGATCTTTTCCAACGCGATAATACTTTGCCACACCACTAGCGGTAGCAAAAATTGTATCATCTTTCCCTCTGAGGGTATTTTCACC
>Ga0265294_10004325_pt1 | contig 17823 bp, 17 predicted proteins | sample MunlanPumphouse3_FD_192504 | JGI IMG/M metagenome (GOLD analysis project Ga0265294, IMG submission 192504) | Groundwater microbial communities from a municipal landfill in Southern Ontario, Canada - Pumphouse #3 | ecosystem: Environmental > Aquatic > Deep subsurface > Groundwater | place...
CCGATTAACGGCATGAAAATATGAAAAACGCTAACCACACTAGAGACAAGCAAAATTTCTTTTGTTTTTACTCCCAGTAAACCAATACCTATAGCTACGGAGAAAGCATCGACCCCTAAGGCTACTGAAATTAAAACAACGGTTGGATAATTCATTTTTCTCTCCACATTTTATTTTCATTATCTTAATAATTATACATAAAAGCAAGTTCCTTATGCTTTAAACATTAATAACCTGATGTCCGGCCGCTTTAAGCAAGCGGTTCATTAAAGCAGCACCCAAACCTTCCGGCCGGTAAGTCTCGGTAAAAATCACCTCCACGCCCTCTGTGTCACAATTTCTCAATTCGCTGTAAATGATGTGAGCAATATCCTCCAGATGAGAAACACTCCCTAAATTCCGCCGATAAAACACCGGCAATTCGTCCGCCTCCGCCCCTAATCCCGCCCACGTTTCCGCTGTTAAAAGAAGCCCGATTTTCTTCCCTTGACTAGAGGATTGGCTAACAAGTTCTTTGATTTTAGGAACGACCTTTTCCGTAGCCCCTTGAACTAAGATTACTTCAGCTCGCGGTGAATAATGGGTATATTTCATGCCCGGAGACTTAGGCTTTTGCCGAGGATCCGACAAACCCGAGTCCATGCTTACTGTGCCCAAAACAGAAACTAAGTCCTCCCTGGTAACTCCACCCGGCCGCAAAATGAGCGGAAGATCGGTGGATAAATCCAACACCGTAGACTCCAATCCTACGCCCGTGGGTCCACTTTCCAAAATAGCTTCAATCCGCCCGCCTAAATCAACAGAGACATGCTCTCCGGTTGTCGGGCTAGGATAGCCGGAACGATTGGCGCTGGGAGCAGCCAAAGGGACACCGCTTTCTTTAATTAGAGCTAAAGCCACAGGGTGGCGGGGCATCCGTATAGCCACAGTATCCAATCCCGCAGTAACCTCAGCAGGAATTATTTTTTCTTTAGGCAAAACTAACGTCAAGGGACCGGGCCAAAAGCGAGAGATTAATTTTTGTACTCTAGCGTCTACCTGACGCGCTAAACGCCAAACATCCGCACTCTCTGCAATATGTAAAATCAACGGATTATCAGAGGGCCTCCCTTTGGCCTTAAATATTTTTTTGACGGCTTCAGGGTTAAGTCCGTCAGCCCCCAGACCATAAACAGTCTCCGTAGGGAACGCCACCAACCCGCCTTGGCGGATCAGGGCTGCCGCTTGTTTAATGATCTCTAAGTCAGGCTGTTCAGCCGACACTTGCCAAAATTTTGTTTCCACTATCTCACTTTCTTCCTTTCTCGAAGTTCGAGGTTCGCGGTTTACGTCTTTCTTGCAAGACGGAACGACGAGGGCGTCGTTCCCTACAAGCTCGCAAGTTCAGGGACGGTTCCTGTGCTCGTTTTCCTTATGCATCATAAATTCTAATCCGGCAAAGAATTGCCCCCTGTGCATACCCGCGAATAAAGCAAAGTGTTTACCAAAAGGACTCCATTAAAGCCTTTCTTCAAAAAGAACGAACGGATCCGATGCGGTAAGGGCATCTACCCCAAGTGGGGTTGGGGGCCCCACATCATCAATTCTTAATTGTGCATTATCTTTCACTAGTATACCACAACCCTGTCCCGCCCCTCTAGATCACACAGAATTCGCAAAGGAGCCAGCCCCTGCTCTTGCAAAATGCCTACTACAGACAGGGCCTGCTGCCACCCAATCTCTACGAGAAAATGCCCCTCGGGAGCTAAATACTTTTTTACCTCAGGCGCCATGGCTCGATAATAAGCTAAGCCGTCTTTTCCGCCGGCTAAAGCTACGAGAGGTTCGTTTCTGACATCAGAAGGCAAATCTTTCATTTCCTCGGCACTAAGATAAGGAGGATTAGAGGCAATTACATCAAACTGCTCGTCTTGGTGCAATGGAGTAAACAGATGGCCCTCCAGGAATTTGATTCTTGCCGCCACGCCAAGCTTAAACGCATTTTCACGGGCAATTTCCAGTGCTTGCGGACAAAGATCCGTGGCCACGACGACAGCCTGGGGCAGGTAATAAGCCAGACTGATAGCAATAATCCCACTGCCTGTACCAAGATCCAATATTCTAGGGTTTTCTTGGTTTCGCAAAAGTTTTAGGGCTTCCTCCACCAACACTTCTGTATCCCATCTAGGAATAAGGACAGAAGGAGAAACTTTAAAAGGCAAAGACATAAATTCCTTTTCTTCGAGCAAGTAATGCAAAGGTATGCAATCTCCTCTTTTTTTAATGAACGAAGCATATTTTTCCCAAGTAGGGCAATCAAGATTAGCTTCCGGCTCAATCAGTATTTGCAGGGTATTTTTTTGCCAAGCTTTAGCCAAAAGAAGACGTGCTTCCTGCCACGCAGCTTGTGGGGCAAAGCCCCGCTCCTCTAAAAAAGAGACCGCCCACCGGAGTGCCTCTGCCCCGGTTTGCGGTCTATCTTGGCTGTTTAGCTTCATGAATCCACCCTCTTTAACTTTTCTGCCTGATCTGTAGTAATCAAAGCGTCGATGAATTCATCAAGCTCACCCAAGAGGACATCTTCTAAACGATAGGAGGTTAAGCCAATCCGATGATCCGTAACTCTGCCCTGCGGGAAATTATAAGTACGGATTCTTTCACTACGGTCACCACTTCCTACCATAATCCGACGCGCCTGCGCCGTTTCTCCCGTTTGTTCTTCTTGCACTTTTTCCAAGAGACGCGCCCGTAAAACTTTCATAGCTTTATCTTTATTCTTATGCTGTGACTTTTCATCTTGACATGAGACGACCAAGCCTGTAGACAAATGTGTAATCCGTACTGCCGATTGTGTCGTGTTGACCGACTGCCCTCCCGGTCCACTCGAACAAAAAAGGTCAATTCTGATTTCATTAGGATTGATGTTCACATCAACCTCTTCCGCTTCGGGTAAAACAGCTACAGTTGCCGCAGAAGTGTGAATCCGTCCTCCTGACTCAGTAACAGGGATACGCTGTACCCTGTGTACCCCGCTTTCAAACTTTAAGCGGCTATAAGCGCCTTTACCTTCAATCATGACAATTACTTCTTTAAATCCGCCAATATCTGTATAGTTAGAAGAAAGCATTTCTACTTTCCAGCCCTTTTTTTCAGCATAACGATGATACATTTTTAGCAGATCAGCAGCAAAAAGAGCGGCCTCTTCTCCACCGGTGCCTCCCCTTATTTCTATGATCACGTTTTTTTCGTCATGCGGATCACGTGGCAGGAGGAGAATCTTCAGTTTTTCTGCTAATACTTCTCTTTTTTCCTCAAGTTCAGCGAGGTCTGTTTCCACTAATTCTCTAAAATCCTGTTCTTGCTGACTTTCTAAAAGCTCTTCGTTTTCCTCAATATTTTTCTGAATCTGTTGATAATCCCGATACACCAAAACTACTTCTTCCAAAGCAGCATGAGCTCTCGTATGTTTTTGCCATTCGCTCTGGTTGGCAATTACCTCCGGGTCACTAATTAACCGGTTCAGTTCTTCGTATCGCTCTTCTAACTGTTGTAATTTTTCAAACATCGTTAATTCACTTCCCTATCTCCAACAATCTTCCTCCACAACTAAATGCAAAGCCGGGCATATTTCCTTCCCTATGAAAAACTCCCCTTCTTCAACCTCCAAAACTTTTTGCAAAGCACAAATAGCTACTTCTAACTGACTGTCATCAGGTTCCCTCGTCGTTAATTTTTGCAGCCATAATCCGGGGGCACTTAAAAAGCGCATCACCGCTAAATGCTGATATTTCCCCGTAAGTTTAAGGAATTCATAAGATACCCCCGCCACTATGGGAAGAAGCAGCACGCGAGATAAGAGACGTGTCCCAAGATTAGTTTCTCCTAGGAAAGAAAAAACTAAAATACTGATGACCATGACAAAAAGCAAAAAACTAGTCCCGCAACGAGGATGTAAGGTTGAATATTTACGCGCATTTTCTACGATCAGGTCTTGCCCTGCCTCATAAGTATGAATAGTTTTATGCTCTGCACCGTGGTATTCAAAGACTCTCTGAATATCCTTCATCAAAGAAATCGCGACAACATAAAGCAAGAAAATAAGCACCCGAAATAAACCTTCTAATAAGTTCTGTAAAAAAGGACCTGAGACATAGGCCTTCAGAAGATGTGCCAGCCCCACAGGCAAAAGGAAAAACAAGCCGATCCCCGCTGCGAAAGCAAAAGCTACCGAAAGCCCCATTTCTAAAGGAGTGATCGTTTCTCCTTCTCCTTCCCCTTCTACCACCTGATTAGCTGAATAGGTTAAGGTTTTTATCCCCATAACTAAGGACTCGATCAAAGCCACAAAGCCCCTAATTAAGGGGGTTTTAAGCACACGGAAACGTTCCGTCACCGAATGAACGTCCTGCAATTTCAAAACAATCTCTTCTGGAGTACGCCGCACAGCAACAGCCATCTTCTTTTTTCCACGCATCATTACACCTTCAATAACTGCCTGCCCTCCATAACTGGAACGAGACATAGGGCACCCCACCTTTCCAAAACAACAATTGCTCCGGTCGCAGTGAAAACCTCTCCCGCTGCAGAAATAGCATTGATAAATGTGGCAGAGCCGGAAGCTCTGCCACATGTTGCTTTATTCTAGACCGTACTTATTTTTAAATCGTTCTACACGCCCTCTCGTGTAAACGTTACGCTGTTTTCCTGTAAAGAAAGGATGACATTTTGAACAAAGTTCAACACGTAAATTCTGTTTGGTGGAACCTGTTTCAAAGGTCTCACCACAAACACAAGTAACAGTAGCCTTAAAATACTTTGGATGAATCTCCTTTTTCATACTTACACCTTCTTTCAAAGCTCTTCTCTATATTCTGCAAACAGTTTAATTATAGCAACCATATTCATTACAATTCGTTATTATAGCATACCGTCCCGCCGTGTGCAAGAGATGTTTTATTCTCCCTGTGCACAATTTTCACAGCAATTTTTACATTTTTACATACTGTGATTTTTTATCCATACAATGACGAGCTTCCAAGAAGCGAATAGTTCCCGAGGCTCCACGCATGATTACCGTATGTGTGGTCACATGGTTTCCATAATAACGGATCCCTTTGAGAAAATCACCATCAGTTACACCGGTAGCCGCAAAAATAACATCCTCACCCTTGACCAAATCATTTAAAGTCAGTATCTTTTTCAGGTCGAGCACACCCAACTTATAAGCACGTTCAATCTCTTGTTTATTTTTCGGCCAAAGTCTGCCTTGAAATTCTCCGCCCATACAACGCAAAGCAGCAGCTGCCAAGACCCCTTCCGGAGCACCGCCAATACCTAAAACCATATCCACACCGGAACCCGGGATACAAGTAGCCACCGCCGGAGAAACATCGCCATCGGTAATCAGCTTAATCCGAGCCCCAATTTCCCTTAATTCTGCGATAATCTGCTCATGTCGTTCCCGATCCAAAACGACGACAGTAACATCCTGTACCGCTTTATCTAAACTCTTCGCTACAATCTGCACATTTTCGGTAACACTAGCGTCAAGGCTAAGCTTCCCCACAGAAGCAGGACCTGCGGCGATCTTTTCCATATACATATCCGGGGCATGAAGCAAGCAATTCTTAGGGGCCACCGCTAATACAGAAATAGCTCCGGTCAATCCTTTGGCCACAAGATTAGTGCCTTCTAAAGGATCAACGGCAACGTCAACCTGGACATGTTGCCCTGTACCTACTTTTTCCCCGATATAAAGCATGGGAGCTTCATCCATCTCTCCTTCACCAATTACCACTACACCATCAATATTTACGGTATCAAACATACGGCGCATCGCACTTACAGCAGCATCATCGGCAGAATTATTATCCCCACGTCCCCACCAGCGACCACAAGCAATCGCAGCCGCTTCCGTAACCCGGGCAAATTCCAGAGCTAATTCTCGCTCCATTACTGAGCACAATCTTTCTGTAGACATCTTCTCTCTCTCCCCCCCTTAAAGATAATGCATAATTCATAATGAAAAAATAAACCGTAATGCATTATGAATTTTTAATTATGAATTGTCTTTTGCCAATCCCGCATAAACCTCTCTACGCCTGCTGTTGTCAAGGGATGCTCAAACATTTGCTGAAAAACCTTATACGGAATTGTCGCAATATGTGCACCAACTTTAGCTGCTTCTATCACATGCAAAGGATGACGGATACTAGCGGCAATAACCTTGGTTGGCAAATGATACAACTTGAACATCTCCACAATATCACAAACTAACGAAATACCATCAAAACCGATGTCATCCAATCTTCCTACAAAAGGGCTGACAAAAGCAGCCCCGGCTCGCGCCGCCAGAAGTGCTTGGTTTTGGGAAAAGACTAAAGTTACATTAGTCTTGATTCCTTCGCGGGATAAAACAGGTAAGCTTCTGATCCCTTGTGGTGTCATGGGAATCTTGATCACGACGTTTTCACGAATACTCGCCAATTGGCGAGCTTCTTTGATCATTGCAGAAGTTTCTGTCGCCAACACCTCAGCGCTAACAGGACCGGGAATCAAGGCTGAAATTTCCTGCACTATCTCCAAAAAATCCCTATTTTCCCTAGCCACTAAAGTAGGATTAGTCGTAATACCCGTAACCACTCCATAAGAGGCCACATCTCTGATTTCTTCAAGGTTAGCCGAATCCAGAAAAATCTCCAAAAACTTCACCTCCAAAATTTAGCGGGCACCGGTTCCCTTCCCCTCTGTGCCCGCAATTACTTGTTAATATAAGCTTATGCTTTCCCACTACTGCCAAAGACACGGATTTTCTCTCGCACGACGGCAATCATCGCCTCACGAGCCGGTCCCAAAAGTTTACGAGGGTCAATTTCCCGAGGATTTTTGTCCATGGCGCCTTTAAGTCCTCGCACAAATGCTTCGCGAATATTTGTGTCGATATTAATTTTGCGTACTCCTAAAGAAATAGCTTTCTGCACATCGGCATCAGGTACACCGGAAGAACCATGCATGACGATAGGAATATCTACCAAGCTGCGGATTTTGTCCAATCTTGCAAAATCCAATTTCGGCTCAAATTTATATTGACCGTGGGCTGTCCCTATCGCTACCGCCAATGAGTCAACCCCGCTTTTTTCTGCGAAATATTGGACATCCTTAGGGTCGGTAAACATCGCGTCTTTGTCTTGCACAGTGATCTCATCCTCTGTTCCGGCAATTTTCCCTAATTCCGCTTCAGTAGAGACACCTACCGCCGCAGCTATTTCAACAATTTTTTTAGTAATCGCGATATTCTCTTCTAAAGGCAACTTAGAACCATCAAACATTACCGAAGAAAACCCTCTCGCGATACACTGTATCACCTGCTGAAAATCGGTACCATGATCTAAATGTAGGCAAACCGGAATTTTAGCTTTTTCGGCTGCCATTGTCACTAGCCCCACGATATAATCTAAACCAGCATATTTAATCGCCCCTTGGCTTGCCTGAATAATTACCGGCGAGTTTTCTGCTTCGGCAGCGGCAACAATAGCTTGCACGATTTCCATATTATTGCAATTAAAAGCCCCTACTCCATAGTTTCCTTTTTTTGCCGCCGCTAAGATTTCTTTTCCCGTTACCAATGGCATTTAGTCGCGCCTCCTTACAAGATTTCACTTTCTTGTTTTATTCTGTTTTGTGATGCTATTTATTTTTTACTTTGCCTTTCTTTTTTAACCGTTTATCATCAAGATATCGACAAGAATTAGCTTCAAGCTCAATGCCTTCCATGGCTTGTAATTTTTGCAAATCGCTGACCGATTCAGCAAAAATTATCCCCACCGCATTACAATAGGGACAACTCAACTCTATGCGATCCGAAAATACCTCTGTTTCTAAGTTCCGACTACCACAGCTACAAGACATCTGCCCTCCTTTAGATATTTTTCCCAAACAATCAAGAACACGAGACATTACCGCAGGATTTAAAAAATATTGGTCAAAACCTAATTCCTTAACTAAATCTCTAATCGAACGTTCGTCCCGCTGAACGGCCTGGAGAACCTCTTCCCTTTTCCCTAAATAACCAAGCTCTAATCCCGTATTTTCGCAAATTAAGGGGTGAACATGATTATGCCAGATTTCTTTCCCTTGCAGTTTAAAAATATGTTTTGTTTCACACATAAGGCACCCCACCTGGAGGTGATACAAATTTCTACCTTTGCGAGTAAGTACCATTAAACAATGACCACATTCACAAAATAATTTTGCTTGACCGGCTTTGCCGCAACTAAACCTAGATAAGGAATACAACTCTATTTTACTACATTTAGAACAACGCAATGCCACTATCGTACAGGTAGATATAAACATTTTCACGACCTCCTCTCTGCCTTACTAATTAAAAACATTCTTCATTTTTTTAAGAAATCCTGCTGAATAAGCTCAGTTATTCTGTGATATTTTTTTCTAAAAGGGCTTGCAGTTTTTCAAGAGCGAAGGGTTTTTTCATCACCGCAGCGACTTCGCAGTTAGTATTATTCTCCTGTATTATACCTTCATAATCGTCATCGCCGGTGATCATGATTATTTTTAAATTTCCCCCTGTTGCCAGGAGCTGCTCTGTGGTCTGAAGTCCATCCAACCCCGGCATTTTCATATCAACTAAAGCGACTTGAAAATTATGTTGGGGTACCAGAACTAAAGCCTCTTGTCCCGAAGCTACCGCCACAGCTCCATAACCCAACATACCGCATGTTTCGAGTAATAATTTGCGAATTCCTTCCTGGTCATCGACAATTAAAATTGGGGTGTTCTTCTTCATCTATCCCACCATCCTCCGCTTTCCCAAACATTAAGAAGTCTCCCTTATTTTGCTGATCCTTTTTATTCTGTCCTGCCTAATTCCGGTTTAGTACTCACACTTATTGTTCTGCTGATGGTCATAATTCTCCCCGCTTCTAAGTACACCTTGGGGATACCGGAATCTATCGCCGTTCTACGCACGGGAAGACAAGCCCTTGTCCCGACTTGGATCTCTTTAACCCCTGACACATTAACCATGGTCAGTTGCATCCCTACCTTGCCGATAATTCTTCCTGTTCCCCCGGGGAAGAGTACCGGGGAGCGAAACTTATCCCAACCGAGATAAGTTAAAAAAAGTTTAGCCATACCTTTAAGTAAATCGAAAAAGCTAGCCGGCTTAAAAAGCGGTTCCAACTGTACCCCATCCACAAAACCTACCGGTAAAACAGCAACGCGCAGGGGACAACGCGTTTTAAAAGCCCGCCCATAACCCACTGTATGTCCCCGCGGTAATTGCCGAAGATAAACTACCTTTGCTTTTAAGCACCAAGTATCTTTTAAGGCAAGTATTTTTCCCATGTGCGGAGAAGGATATTGACCATAAAGAAGAGTGCCCACGCGCACCATATCTAAAGACATTTCCGGTAAATCGACAAGCGCTGCACTATTAGCTATATGCTTAATCAAGCCCTTTATTCCTGCTTTTTCTAAATCAGCACAAACCTTTTGGAACAGATGGAACTGAGTACGGCTATAACTTTTGTTTTTCCACATCGCCGCAGCCAGATGGGAATAAACACCTTCTAAGAAGAGTCCGGGGATAGCGATAATTTCTCGTGCTGCAGCAACAACGTCTTTAGGCCAAAAACCATAACGCCCCATCCCTGTTTCTACTTTAAGGTGTACCTTAATTGTCCCCCCATTTTTCTCCAGCCATTGTTGCAACCAGCTAAGAGCTTCTTGACTAGCTACGGTCGCCGTTAAATCAAACTGCGCAAGACAAGGAATTTCGTCTGGCGAAAAAGGTTGAAATACTAAAAGGGGAACCGTGATCCCTGCTTGACGCAACTGTTTCCCTTCAGCGACATTCGTTACCCCTAACATATCTATGCCCATTTCTTCTAATACTCGACTTACTTCAACCGCCCCATGCCCATAAGCATCGGCTTTCACTACACCGAGGAGTTTTACTCCCGGCCCTATTCTTTGTCTGATTTCTTGATAGTTGTGTTTCAGTGCTCCCAAATCCACCTCTACCCAGCGGGGACCAAGCTCCTCCTGCCAAGTCAAATCAGGCATAGGATTAACCATCCCCTCTGCCACGGTCAATCCCTCCTTTTCTCGCCTTTTATAGCCTTTTTAAAATTAATCAGCCGTCTGATGTTTTTTTGATAAAGTGGTTCTAAATTTGTCCATAACCCATAGTAAAAAGGGGAAAAAACCAAATCATATTCACCCGAAAATTCTGTAAAAGTACCGTTAAACCCCTTCTTAAAACGATACAACCCATAAAGAGGGTTGTCCTCCGCTAAATTACCGGAAACTCCCCGAAAGTCGTAGGTTTTACAATTATTTTCTTTAGCCCATTTAATCATCGTCCACTGTAAAAGATAATTAGGCATGACATTACGGTGAGCATTAGCAGAGGCCCCGTAAATATACCAAGCCGTATCCCCGAAAAGATAAGCTAAAGTCCCCGCAATTGGTTTACCCTGATAATAGGCCAGAAAAAGCTTCAAATATCCCGCCGGGACTAAACAATCCCACATCTCCTCAAAATAATGATAAGAACGAACCAGAAATTTATCTCGTTCCGTTGTCTCTTGCAGAATCTCGTAAAATATCGGCAAGTCCTCTTTCCCGCAGTTTTCCTTTATTTCTACACCTTTTCTCTCCGCCAAACGAAGATTATAACGAGTTTTAGCATGAAAATTGGCTAGCAGTGTGTCTAAATCCGGAGTTAGATCCAAGCGAAAAACAAATTTAGGCTGCAGCCCCTCAAACCCTTCCTTTCTTCCTGCTGCTACAAAACCCCGAGAACGCAGGTATTCACGTAAAGCAAGATCTTCTATAGAAACATCAGGATCAATCTTCAAAAAAATGGCGTCTTTTTCTCGAGCTAATTTTCTGACCTCGCTAAATAAAAAATCCATTAACTCTTGGTTATGCAAGTCGCCCACAGGCCCTCGCGGAGCATAAAAAATCAGTTTACCCAAAACAGGGATACGCCGTGCTAAAAGACTAAGCGCAGCCACAGGTTGTTTTTCTTCATTTTCAAGGACCATGCGATAAGGCACCCAAGCCCCTTTGCCTTTGAGATCTCCCCATTCCCAAGTCTGTAAAATATGGTTTTTCGGTGCTTGCCGCACAAAATTATTAAAATATTCTTTTTCAGCAATTTCCAGTAATCTTGAATAAAACATAGTTCCTCCTTCATTAAGACATCTTTATTTTTCCCCGATTGGGCAATAATACGCTTTTTCCCCACTTCGCGAAAGAACAACACTTTCCCTCTTTTAAAAAAGGTGCAGCTCTGGCTGCACCTTTACTTTTTCACCATGATATAAAATTTAACGTTTTTGCAAGGCAGCACCGAGGAAATCTCGGAACAAAGGATGAGCACGATTCGGTCTAGACTTAAATTCAGGATGGAATTGACAACCAACAAACCAAGGATGATCCGGAATTTCTATAATCTCTACTGTTTTTTCATCAAGAGATAATCCGCTAATCAGCAAACCATGTTGAGTTAAGACCTCCCGATAAGTATTGTTAAATTCGTAACTGTGCCTGTGTCTTTCCGCAATCTGCTTTTCTTGATAAGCAGTATAAGCCCTAGAGCCTTCTTGTAGTAAACAGGGATAACTACCCACCCGTTTCTTTTTATTCTGCCCGGCGGGATCTTCCCCAGCAGCCAGCGAGGTAATGACAGGATGAGCGGCATCAGAGCCAAACTCCAGACTCCCAGCCGCAAGCCCCGCAACATTTTGGGCGAATTCGGTTACGGCCAGCTGCATACCCAAACCAATCCCTAAAAAGGGGATCCCCTTTTCCCGCGCATATTGAATTGCTTTGATTTTGCCGACAACACTACAATCTCCAAAGCCACTGGGTATTAATATACAATCAACATCTTGCAATAGTTCTGCGGGATTCTGCCCCTGCTCTAATTCCCCAGAAGCAATCCTTTTAATCTCCACGGCCACATTATGATAAATTCCGGCATGACGCAAAGCCTCGGAAACACTAAGATAAGCATCAGGAAGCTCTACATATCTACCAATCAAAGCGACTTGAACAGAACCTTGCGGATTTTTAATCTTATGAACTATTTCTTCCCACTCGCTTAGCTCGGCCTGTCCACATTGTAACTTTAGCCGTTCAATCACAATGTCATCCAGTCCTTCTTTTTTTAAAATCAACGGAATTTCATAAATAGTCTCGGCATCCACAGCTTGGATGACCGCATCACGATCAATATCACAAAAAAGAGCCAGTTTCTCCTCCATTTCTTTGGAAAGAGCCCTTTCGGAGCGACAAACAATGGCATCGGGCTGAATCCCAATCCCTCTCAACTCTTTCACGCTATGCTGAGTCGGTTTTGTTTTCACTTCACCGGCTGCTTTCAGATAAGGGACAAGGGTTACATGAATATACATCACATTGTCCCGCCCGATATCATTTTTAATCTGCCTGATTGCTTCCAAAAAAGGCAAAGATTCAATATCCCCTACCGTACCCCCTATTTCCGTAATGACGATATCAGGATGATTCTCCTTGGCTACACGATGAATCGTCGTCTTAATCTCATTTGTAATATGGGGAATTACCTGTACTGTACCTCCCCGATATTCTCCGTTTCTTTCTTTTTTGATTACCGACCAATAAATTTTACCGGTGGTCGTATTACAGGACCTACTGACATTAATATCCACAAATCTTTCATAATGTCCTAGGTCAAGGTCTGTCTCTCCTCCATCTTCTGTCACGAAAACCTCCCCATGCTGATAAGGGCTCATTGTACCGGGATCAACATTAATATAAGGGTCAAACTTTTGTATAACAACTTTCAAGCCACGGCTTTTTAAGAGGCGGCCCAAAGATGACGCGGTAATTCCTTTTCCTAAGGAAGACACGACGCCACCTGTAATAAAAATATATTTCGTCGTCAATTTCTTCCCCTCCTCCCCGAAGTCCGTTTTAACATACGCTTTAAATTTTATACTTACCCTCCGCTTACGTCAACATGATTTTCACAGCTTTTTGATAATCACACTTAACATAAAAGCAGCCGGCGATACCCGGCTTACTTATTCTTCCCATTCCTCATCTTCAGTAAAACTAAACTTCTCATATTTGTCAGTAACTTCTTCTTCATTGTCGATTTCTGTCAACAAAGAACGGCGGCGAAAAAGATGAGTCTGTGCACCTGCGTTAGAAGCAGTACGCCGCACAATTTTTCCCTGAGTCCATTCTTTCAAACCCCAGTTTCCTTGCCCCAAAGAAATAAAACGATGATCCAAGATTATCTCCGTATGTACTGCTGCTATCTTTTGGGGGTCATCAAAAGGGGTCCCTTTGATGGTGAAGGCTTGTTGTAACAGTTCTCGCAGTTTTCTGCTTTGGTTATGTGCAGATTTAAGGATTTGATAAACTATCTCCACTTCAGGCAAATTAGAGTCTATCCCGCCCAATTCCTCCATTTATAACACCTCTTTGCTAATCTCCTTATTTAACCTTTAAGGCAGCGGTTACAAAACCGATTAACAAATTATTCTCAATATGTTCTTCTTTTTCCTGCAGAAAAAAACAAATTAAAATATTTTTTTAACTGTAAGCATCCTACATTTTTTCCGGAGCATTCACCCCCAAAAGCAAAAGGACATTACGCAGCGTGATGCGGGCGGCATCAACAAGGAATAAACGTGCTTGCCGTAAAGCCGCATCATCAGTTAAAACTCGGCAGCTATTATAAAAACTATGGAAAAGTGAAGCCAGCTCGTGAGCATAATGGGTAAGATGATGTGGTTCATAATTAACCGCTGCTCCTACTATTTCATCAGGGAATTCAGCAATCTTACGAATCAAAGCAATTTCCTCTGTCTCTTTTAATAAAGTAAAGTCAACCTCTCGAGAAGCGACAGGCTCTTCCGTACTTGCCAGTAAAATACTGTTAATTCTAGCATGAGCATACTGGACATAGTAAACAGGATTATCAGCTGTTTCTGTTTTAGCCAAATCCAAATCAAAATCAAGATGACTATCCGGACTGCGCATCACAAAAAAGAAACGCGCGGCATCCCTGCCTACCTCGTCGATTAATTCAGACAGGGTAATATACTGTCCGCTCCGTTTAGACATACGTGCTATTTCACCACCACGCAAAAGGCGTACCAACTGCATTAAAATTACGTGCAGGTCTTCCGGGGCATAGCCTAAAGCCTGCATCGCCCCTTTCATCCGGGCTACATGCCCATGATGGTCAGCCCCCCAGATATTAATTACTTTTTCAAAGCCGCGCTTAAATTTATTCTGATGATAAGCAATATCCGCCGCAAAATATGTAGCCAAACCATTTGAACGAAGAAGCACCTCATCTTTTTCCTCACCGAATTCCGTCGTTTTTAACCAAAGCGCCCCTTCTTTTTCATAAACAAGACCTTTTTGCTGAAGTTCTTGAATCGTCTGAGCAATAGCCCCACTATCGTGAAGACTCTGTTCACTAAACCAAACATCATACTCCACCCCAAAACGGGCCAAGTCTTTTTTGATGTTGCTGAGCTTCTCCTGTAGGGCTTTCTGAATCAAAAACTCTCTCCGCAAAGTTGCCTCAACCCCTAAATATTTATCCCCCACTTCCGCAATAATATTCTTTACTGTCTCGATAAGATCGGCTCCATGATAGCCTTCTTCGGGGAAAACAACATCGTGCCCTAAAAGCTGTAAATAGCGAGCCTCCAGGGATTTGCCGAAATTTTCAATCTGATTGCCGGCATCATTAATATAAAATTCTCGCGTCACCTCATAACCTGCTGCTGCCAAAACATTACAGAGGGTATCCCCTAACGCAGCTCCCCGCGCATTACCCATATGTAAAAGCCCGGTAGGATTAGCGCTGACAAACTCTACCTGCACTCTCTGCCCCCCGCCAAAATTAGAGCAGCCATATCTTTCATCTTCATTAATTACTTGTGGTAAAACTTGATAAAGCCAAGCAGTGCCTAAATAAAAATTAATAAAGCCCGCTCCGGCAATCTCTATTTTTTCAAGCCAGTCCTGAACATTTACGAAATGCTCCGTGATGATTTGGGCAATTTCCCGTGGAGCTTTATGATTCTCTTTACTTAGCAGCATCGCTACATTTGTAGCAAAATCACCATGTTCTTTTTCCCGCGGTACTTCCACTGTAAAATCAGGTAATTCTGTAAAATTCAACTGCCCCTCGGCTTGCGCTTGTCTTAATGCTTTTACTATTTCTAAAGATAGTTGCTCTTTTTTAGAAGTAAGAATACTCATATAATTGCTCCTCCCCGGTACGGCAAACTTTGTCCTTGCTTTTTTACTTTATTGCACCTATTTTAACACAATCCGCAAGGAAAACATAGCAGTTATCCCTCAACGGTAAAGGTAAATTCCGGGGGACGAGTAAAGCGGATAATCGCCTCTTCACTACCTGTCTGGGCATTATAAAAAATCGCAAATTTTTCTTTATAAAAAGACCCTCTTACTTCCCAAGTCAAAACCTCTTTACCCCAAGTATTGACGATTAAAGCCGGACGAATCAGTTCCGCCTTGAGCCGCGGGTTAATCAGGGGACGTAAGCTTTCCCGCGTTAACTTAGCTGCAGGCAAAGCCCGCGGATGATGAAACATATAATAAGGTGTACCCTCAAAACCAATAATTTCCCCATTATCAAGTGCTACCTGCAGCTTGACCTGATCCGGATATAATAAAATTTCACCCTGACGAGGAACAAAAGTGTAAATGCCGACATGATCTTCTTGTTGAGACTTGACCATCACAAAATTAGGGTAATCATGCTTCTCTAAAAATATTTGGGCTTTTTCTTCGGCTGCGGATAAATTCAGTTTGCCGCTTTCCACCGGTCTGGCTTTCATCGCCCAGACTACTGTGCCATCTAGTTTGCTAACATCAAGATAAACAGGACCCGTTTCTCCTTTTAAAGGAGCTATTTCAATCCCATAAGTAGGAATATCCCCGACTCCTTCATAACTTAAGGCAGCCTTATGACCATCCGGAGTTGGATACCACCAAAGCAGGGCTTTTTTTTCTGCTTCTTGCACACTAATTTCTTTTTGCCCACTTATTTTTTTCGTTTGCGGTTCCAGAGGCGTAAAATCCTCGGCTGCATTAATCTCCGGATATTCTTCCAGCTTTTTATCAATCAACTTAAAGCCATCCACAATTGTATTATCCTCTAAATTGCGATCTGCGGCAAAGGCGGCGGTTTCCACCTGTGTCCAGCTTAATTCATGGTTGAGTATTTTCGCCCCCAATTTATTTAAATCTTGAGCTACGACTTGGGAACGTTGATATAATTCTTCTAATGTTTTGATACTATCCTCAGACAAACCGCCCTGTCCTTGAGCCGTTTGGCTTAACAGGAAATTCGCCACGATACTCGTATTATCTAAAAACTTTTCTGTTTGTGAAAGAGGAACTAAGGCTAAGGGCAAACTGCCAATATTAGCTTGAGCGGCAAAAACCTGTCGCCAAACGGTAGCTAACGTTAAAACAGCCTGTTCGCGAGAAGAACTCACTAAGATTTGCGCTAATTGACCGGAAATATTATCCAAATGCCAGGACAACTCATGGAAAGCCTTCTGATACTGGCTTTCCGCTCTATTTTGCAATTTCTGCCGTATTTTCATTTCCTGATAACCCCACACAGCAGTACCCACTACAGCTATAACCAAAATAACAGGCAAGAGCCATTGCCTCCACCTTTTTCCTTTTAGCATCAACAATCCATCCTTTCCTTCTGGGCAAAATTAAGCGAGGGTTAAAGACAGCGCGTGCAAGCAAGGGGACGGTTCTCACCCTTGCTTTTTTCTTTCGTCTTTAACGAGCGAAGACATGCCTTCCAATACGCGCGATAATCGGTCTGGACCAAATCCAGTTTGAGGTCGCTTTCGCCGGATTCCAATAATAAAAAGCCCCACCTGTAGGGTCCCAGCCATTGATCGCAGTACGAGCTGCCCTTACGGCTGAGGAGGCAGGAGTACGATAATACTGCCCGTCGGAAACCGCATCAAAGGCCCCGGGTTCAAAAATAACACCATAAACAGTATTCGGGAAATTAGGGCTTTTCGTGCGATTGACGATTACAGCACCTACAGCAACCTGACCAAGGAAATTTTCGCCGCGAGCTTCCCCGGATATAATTTTGGAGAGAACATAAACGTCATTACTCGATACTGTTCCTCCTTTCTTCGAGATTTTGGTAACTACTTCTATCGCCCCATAAGGAGAACTTTTCTCTTGATGATGCTCCTTGCGCTGCTGCCAAATCCCTACGGCCATCAACAGGCTAAACACAACAAAGAGCAGAATTACCTTCCGTTTCACTTCCACAGCCTCCTTAACTCGTAATCAAGGTACAATTAGTATTTACCAAAATCCTGTTTTTTAGAACAAAAAAATGACCGGAGTACAACTTATACTCCAGTCATCTTTCTTGCAGCTTTGCCCCAGAGCTTACTCGCCGCTTGTTAACTGCAGATAGTGCTCATAAGCCCGACCCACATCCTCTACAGCATGAGCGTCTGAACCATAAACCAAGGGGATTCTCAACTGCCGCGCCGCGTTAATAATCCAAGGGGCAGGATAAGGTTCACGGCAATATTCCTTAAACAAGCCTGCCATATTAACATCTAAACTGTAGCCGCCTTTTTTCATGGCAGCAAGAAGCTCTAATACTGTAGTCTGAACTTTTTTACTGGTTTTTCCTGCTTGAGCAAAATAATGCTGGAACTTATGACAAAGGGTGAAATGCCCAATTCTTTTCGGTTTAAATGGTCCCAAATCTACCGTCAA
>Ga0265294_10004326_pt1 | contig 17822 bp, 12 predicted proteins | sample MunlanPumphouse3_FD_192504 | JGI IMG/M metagenome (GOLD analysis project Ga0265294, IMG submission 192504) | Groundwater microbial communities from a municipal landfill in Southern Ontario, Canada - Pumphouse #3 | ecosystem: Environmental > Aquatic > Deep subsurface > Groundwater | place...
AAACGTCGCTTGAATCCGAATAAAGGGCATCGTTACATGCCTTATATCGTTGTGGTGATCGACGAGTTTGGCGACTTGATCATGACGGCTGGCAAAGAGATTGAAATGCCCATTGCGCGTATTGCGCAAAAAGCCCGTGCCGTGGGTATACACATGGTTATCGCTACCCAGCGGCCTACGACCAATATCATCACGGGAACCATCAAGGCCAATTTCCCTGCGCGTATGGCTTTTCGGGTGACCTCGCAGATCGATTCGCGTACGATTCTCGACATGAACGGCGCAAATCAGTTGACCGGCCGTGGAGATTTGCTTTTTTCGCAGGGAAGCAATCTGATCCGTATTCAGGGTGCTTTTGTGGACACTCCCGAGATTGATAAAATTACGCAATTTATTGCCTGTCAGCAAGGATACGAAACGGCATATGCATTACCCGAAGTTTTGACGGACGAGGGAGATAAACCGGGAGCGGTAGATTTAAATGAGCGTGACGTGTTGTTCGAGGAGGCGGCCAGGCTCATCGTGATTCACCAGCAGGGATCGACGTCGCTTATTCAGCGCAAGTTTTCTGTGGGTTATAATCGTGCCGGGCGGTTGATGGATCAGCTGGAAGCCGCCGGAATCGTGGGACCTCCACAAGGGAGCAAACCTCGCGACGTGTATATTGCGGATGAATATTCGCTTGAAAAACTGCTCGATTCGTTGCGATAATTTTTAAACCTTCCGTACCGCGGTGAATCGATAACAAACAAAATTGATCGAAACCAATGATGAAAAAGAACATTCTTGCATTTTTGTTTTTCTTTTTGTCGGGCTTGCTTTCTTTTTCCCGATCTTCGGCCCAGTCTTCTGCCGAAGCAAGAAAGATATTGGACAAATTTTACGAAACCTACGAGCAATCTCAAGGTGTTGCGTTCTCTTTTGAGATTACCACCATTGATGCCAATGGCGTGCGATATCGACCCCAACAAGGCGAAGCCATGATGAAAGGGGATAAGTTTAAGTTGGATATGAATACGGCGATTATATGGTTCGACGGCAAAACCCAATGGGTGTTCCTGAAAGATGTTGGCGAAGTGAATATCAGTACCCCGTCTGCCAAAGAGGTGGCTTACACCAGCCCTCTGGCATTGTTGCGTTTATATAAGAGCGGTTATACGCTGAAAAAACCGATATCGGCAACGGTCAACGGAAAAAGTGCGTATGTCATCGAAATGATACCCACTACCTCGCACAGCGATTTTAAACAATTGTCTGTTGCCGTGGATAAAAAAACGAATACGATTTTGCAGATAAAGACAACACTCAAAAATAATCAGACAAGCATCATCGATATCAAAAATTATAACGATAACCATAATTTTCCCGATTCGGTATTTGTATTCGATAAAGCCGACTATCCCGATGTCGAGGTGGTGGATCTCCGTTGATTTATTTTATCGAAGTCAAATAGAAAATGCTTATATCGATTTTGCAGGTAGTGGATGTGTTGTACCTTTGATACCTTTTAAATATGAAGATATGAGAAACAACGTAAGATGCCTGATCATTGGATCGGGACCCGCAGGTTATACGGCAGCCATTTATGCTTCGCGTGCCAATCTTGAACCGCTCTTGATTGAAGGAATGCAACCCGGAGGTCAATTGACCGCTTCGATGGAGGTTGAGAATTTTCCGGGATACCCGGAGGGGGTAAGCGGACCGCAAATGATGGAAGATTTTAGGAGACAGGCGGAGAGATTCGGTACCGAAATTCGTTCCGGTAGAGTAACATCGGTGGATTTTTCGGTTCGCCCGTTCAAAGCTACCATCGATAACGAGTATACCGTCGAGGCCGATACGGTGATTGTTGCTACGGGTGCAACAGCCAACTATTTGGGGTTGCCCGACGAAAAAAAGTATGCCGGGAAGGGCGTTTCGGCTTGTGCCACATGCGACGGTTTCTTTTACCGAAACAAAAAAGTGGCGGTTGTGGGAGGTGGCGATACGGCGTGCGAAGAGGCGCTTTATCTGGCCGGCTTGGCCGAGAAAGTATATATGATTGTGCGCAAACCGTATTTGCGTGCATCACGAATTATGCAGGAGCGGGTGATGAATCATCCGAAGATTGAAATTCTTTTCGAACATAATGTAGTCGGTTTGTTTGGTGAAAAAGGGGTCGAGGGGGCTCATTTGGTCAAACGAATGGGGCAACCCGACGAGGAGAAGTTGGATATGGCCATCGACGGGTTGTTTCTTGCCATCGGGCATACGCCAAACACCGATATTTTCAAAGATTTCCTTGAATTGGATGAAAAGGGGTACATCAAAACCCGCTGTCCGGGTACCCATACCAATGTGGAAGGAGTTTTTGCGGCAGGAGACGTGGCCGATCCCATTTACCGCCAGGCCGTAACGGCAGCGGGAAACGGTTGCCGCGCAGCTATCGATGCAGTGAGGTATTTGGAAGGAAAAACGAATTTTGTTTGATTATTGGCATACATCCATTATCTTTGGAATCGACATGGAATTTGGCGCCTACGTGGTACAATAAGTGGATATGTTGGCTTATGCCGTTTTTTGTGTCGGTCACAATTAAATCGAATGCTTTACTAACTTTTTAACGGAAAAAATACTATGTGGACAACAACACCAAGCATTATTGAAAACGAACGTCCCGTCGACAGGTTTGCCCTGCACTATGTTCCCCAAACTTATTGGCGTGTATCGCATGCTTTTTGGTTTTGGGCGATGGGAATAGGGAGCGGCATTTTTTGTCTGCGGCAATTTTTCGGAATCAGTGGAGGCGGCCTTTTTTTGGGAATGAATGCCATCGACATTGTTGGGCTGATTCTTGTAGCAATCGGCGGTATGATTTTGATTCTCGATCTCGGGAAACCGTTCCGGTTTTTGAACTCCTTCCTCAAACCAAGAAACGCATGGATTTCGCGGGGAGCCATTTCCGATTTTATTTTTTTGGGACTTGTTGTCCTTTACGTTCTTCCCGGCTTGATTCCTTCCTTGCCTTGGTCGGATGCCGTATTTTCACAAGGCGATACGTTTGGTCGGATGCTTATTGTAATGGCGATTTTCTTTGCCCTCGTCATCATGGTTTATCCGGGATTCGTGCTTTATTATTCGCGCAACATTCCTTTATGGAACAGCATTTTTACGCCGATCCTGTTTCTCGAATATGCGGTTACCGGCAGCTTTGGGCTTATAGGAGCGATGGTTGTTGCCAACGGGGAAGCCCTTCCCCCTTCGTTCTACGGGGTATTTCTTGCTTCGCTTCTTATCACGCTCGTGTCGGTTTTCGTGTATTTGTTTGAACGCAACAGTCCGGGAAATTCGTGCATCAAGGCATCGATCGGCTATTTGTTGAAGGGAAAAGCTTCGGGTTGGTTTTGGTTTTCGCAAATCGTGGGTTCTCTTTTGCCGATAATCATGCTTGGTATGATGATGACGAAAGGGATATTTCCTGCCTCAATCGTGATTTTGACAGGCGTGTGCACCATTCTTGGAAGTTTCACGTTCCGGTATAGTCAGCTGTTGGCAGGATTGCGTATTTCTCCATTGGTTTAACGTAAGAAAAAAGAGTATCGATATGAGTACAGAAATAAAAAAATTTTCGGCATGTGTTCCAAATTGCTGGATGAACTGCCGATTGTATGCACACGTGCGCGACGGAAAACTGGTTCAGACATCGGCTGCGCCTTTTCCCGATCCTTCCTACAACCGCATTTGCCTGAGGGGGCTGACGCACCCCCAGCGCGTCAACAGCAAAGAACGCATTCTTCACCCGATGAAACGCGTCGGGAAACGCGGCGAAAACAAATTCGAACAGATTACCTGGGACGAGGCTATCGATATATTGGCAACAAATCTTAACCGGATTCGCGAAAAATACGGATCGAAAGCCGTTGCCTTTATTCCGTGGTCGGGGAGTTATGCTGCCATCAACGGCGGCATGCCGGGTGCTATCAAACGTTTTGGCAATATTTTTGAGGGAACGATCGTGGTGGATGGTGTCGATTTCGGAATGCCTACAGGTATGTCGCAGGTCGTTGCCAATATGGCAGGCGGTATGGCCTCCCTCTTTTTGGGACCGGAACCGAAAGACTTAACCTATGCCAAAACCCTCATTTTTTGGGGAACGAACATTACCGATTCGCAGGTGCATAATTGGCATTTTGTGCTCGATGCTTTGGAAAACGGGGCAAAATTGATCTGCATCGATCCCCGTTACAGCGAGACCGCCGCCAAATCGCACGACTGGGTAAGAATCAGGCCGGGATCGGATTCGGTACTTGCCTTGTCGATGATACAGGTTATCATAGAAGAAAACCTGATCGACAGCGATTATTGCATTCGACACACGGTAGCGCCTTTCCTTGTGCGTCAGGACAACGGCTTGTTTCTGCGTCAGAGCGATATCGACGGAAGCGATCAAGCCGGATATGTGGTCGTGGATTCTGAATCGGGCGAAATCGAACCGGTCGAATCGGTTACCCGGCCCGAATTATTGGGAACTTTCGACGTTACGTTGCACAACGGCAACACCTTGCAGGTGAAAACGGCCTTGCAAATGCTGAAGGACGAAGCCGACAAATATAAGCCTGACGAGGCGGAAAGAATAACAACCGTACCGGCGGAAAAAATTAGAGAAATAGCCCGAATTTATGCCACCAATACACCTTCCACCATATATCCCGGATTCGGAATAGATCGATGGGACAATGCCGATCAGGTGGGCAGAGGTATTGCCACGCTCGGTGTAATTACCGGACAAATCGGCAAAAAAGGTGCATCTCCACTCGGAACAATGGGGCAAAGCGCCATACAATATACCATATCGGATGCGGTGATGGGACCTTGGACAGCTCCATCGGGAACGCAAGCCGAACTGCTCAATTTCGTGCTGTTGCAGCAAGCCATTCTCACCGGGAAAGTGGATGCGTGGGAACCCAAAGATCCTGGCAATCCGCTTGCAGGTCCAACCTCCAAAACACCCGTTTCAAAAGATTGGCCTATCAAAGGGTTGATTTTAACCACGGGAAATGTAGTAAGCAATCACGCCGAACAAAAGGTAACGATCGAGGAGATGTTCAGCGAAGACAAGCTCGATTTCATCTGCTGTATCGACATGTTTATGACCGATACGGCACGTCACGCCGATTTGTTTTTGCCTTGCACCAGTTGGTTCGAAAACGACGATATCGTCGGCGGACTTCATCCGTATGTGATGCGTATGGAAAAAGCCATCGAACCTATGGGCGAAAGCAAAGGCGATTGGGAGATATTCAAACTCTTGGCGCAGAAAATGGGATATGGCGAATATTTTCAGGGGGAAGCCAACGACCAGATCGAAGGTATTCTCGATGTGCTGGGAAATCTTTTTGAGGACAGAAAAGAAGAGATTCTGAAAGAATTTAGGGAAAAAGGCATTGCACGTCTTTCCGATCCTCATTCCGTTCCTTTTGCCGATGGTGTGTTTTACACGCGCACCGGTCGTGCCGAATTTTATTCCGAAGGAGTGGCTACCGTTTTTCCGAAGACTATGCCCGCATTGCAGTTGCCTGTTGACGAGGGACACAATCCGTTACCTCATTTCGAACCGCCGGCCGAAGCTTGGTTCGAGAATCCTCTCATCAAAAAATATCCGTTGGCATTGAGCACGCTTCACACCAAATGGCGTGTACATACCACTTTTTATGAAGTAGCTGCCTTGCGCGAAATCGACCCCGAACCGGTGGTTTACCTCAATCGTAAAGAAAGTGCGAAAAGAGGACTTAAGGACGGCGATTACGTAAGAGTATTCAACGATCGCGGCCATTGCGTGGTACGCCTCGTAGTGGACGATGCTATCAACGACGGTGGAGCCGCCATTCCCAAAGGTTGGCAGCGTCATCAGTTTAAAGAAGGAGGTTATCAGGAATTAACTAAAAATCATATCAATACGGTTCACTACGGTATGTCGTTTTTTGATGCCCTGGTGGAAGTTGAAAAATGGGAAGGATAACAGCTATGGAAAATAACGATAAGAAAAAGAAAAAACGTTGGGGAATGGTTATTGACCTTACCCGTTGCGTGGGATGTCAAACTTGCGCGGTTGGTTGCAAAATAAAAAACAATCTTGCCGATGGTTTGTGGTGGAATAGGGTGATCACGGTAGGCGGCGATCATATCGATACGGCCGGAGGAACCTACAAACATCCCGTGCGTTATTCCATTCCGTTGAATTGTCAGAATTGCGAAAATCCGATCTGTGTGGATGTTTGCCCAACGGGAGCTTCTTATCAAAGAGAAGAAGACAAGTTGGTTTTGATCGATTATGACAAATGTATCGGATGCAGGGCTTGTGTTGAGGCATGTCCCTATGGCGTGCGCATTGCGAATACCGAAGAACCCCGTTACGAACATTGCGATGTTCAGCTTGGAGAAGAGGGGGTTACACCCCGCTATCAAGGCGTGGTCGAAAAATGCACTTTCTGTGTGGAACGCATCGATCAGGGCCTGAATCCGTTTTGTATCGACGTTTGTCCGGAACGCGCCCGCTTCTTTGGCGACCTGAACGATGAAGACAGCGATGTCTCGCAACTCATTCGCGAGAATCCCGTCGAAACGCTCCATCCCGAATTAGACACCCGGCCGAGTGTTTATTATATTCCGCCCAACAAGAAAAAAACGAGGCGTACGGGATTGGATTTCATTCAATAAATCGAGCGTAGATCCCATTTGATGAATAAAACAGCGGAAAAACCGGTCGTGGCGATAAAACGGGCAGTCTTTGTTCTAGTGTTTTTATATTTGACTCTATCGGCAATACATGCCGAAGAGATAGACACAACCGGTATATCGAACACGTTTCAACTGGGTGAAGTTGTTGTGCTTGCGCCAAGATCGGACAACACGGTCGGTCAGGATTTCAATCTGCAGATGAACAACACCAACGTGAGTGAAGCGTTGCGATCGATTCCCTCGGTGATATATGCCAATATGGGCAGTCGTTTCGAACCGACTATCCTGGTGCGCGGATTCGATATCCGAGGCATTCCCGTTTTCGTGGACGGAATCCCGCTCCAGATGCCTTACGATGGCGACATCGATTTGGGACACCTCACCACGTTCGATTATGCTCAGGTTTCGCTTACAAAAGGCCTTACACCCATGTCGTTAGGGCCCAACGCCATTGGTGGGAGCATCAATCTGGTGAGTTTTCAACCCACCGACAAAGTGAATCTGCAGGCAATAACCGGCCTGGCAAGTGGCAACACGTATGAATATGGAGTAAGCGTCGGAAGCCGAAGGGAGAAATTATTTGCCCAAGCCGGTTATTACGAGCGTCATACCGACTATTTTACACTTTCGCACAACTATCAACCCACTACGTATCAGCCAGACAGACGCAGGGACAATTCCTACTCCGATTTTCGGAAAGTAAACCTGAAAATCGGATACCTTTCTTCCCCGGGTCAAGAGTTTACCCTCAACTACCACTATCAGAACAATGCAAAAGGGAATCCGCCGTATAGTGGAAGCGACGAGAAGCAATCTGTCCGATTTTGGCAATGGCCCGTATGGGAAAGGCATAGTCTGTATTTCATTTCGAAAAACCGGATAAACACGAACAACGACCTCAAGGCAAGTCTTTATGCAGACAAATTCTACAACGTAATGGAAAGCTACGACGATCAGTTGTACACCACGCAGAACAAGAAATACGCTTTTACCAGCATATACAACGATCGAAACGTTGGAGGAAACGTGATTTTATCGAATACCTCCATCGCCGACAATCGGTTGAATTTTTCGATTCAGCTGAATCGAAACGAGCACAAATCGCACAACGAAGGGAGTCCGCAGCTCACCAACAGCGATTTTGTGTGGAGCATAGGGTTGGACGATCGGTACACGATAAACGAAAAATGGGCATTAACCGGAGGATTATCTTACAATCGGCAAAAAAGTCTGAAAGCCGAGGATCAGGTTACAGACGAAGGGACAACTACGTTTCCCGAAAACTCGCATCAGGCCGTCAATGCACAACTATCTGCCAACTGGACGGCCGCCGAGAACTTTTCGATGTCGGCCTACGTGGCGCGAAAAACACGGTTCGCCACACTCAAGGAACGGTATTCGTACAAGATGGGGCAGGGGCTTCCCAACCCCGAACTACAAACCGAAAAAGCCACCCATTTCGATGTTTCGTTTCAATACGGGATGTTGCGCAATTTGTCACTCAACGGTTCGGTATATTATATTCGTTTGCATGATGTTATTCAATTGGTGAACGATGTCGAAGGAAATCTCACGCAAATACAGAATGCAGGAAAAGCCGGTTTTCGCGGATTCGATGCAAGTTTGCACTATACGATCCTGAAAAATCTCGATTTGACTTCCTCCTATTCCTTCATCATTCAAAAAAATCTATCGGATCCCGATTTACGGTTTACGGATGTTCCCAAACACAAGGTGTGGAACCATTTGTCGTATCAACCGGCAAATTGGGCAAATGTGAGCATTACACATGAATACTATTCGCGCCGATACAGCCGTTCCTATGGCATCATGGCCGGCGAATTTCATTTGTTCAACCTGCAGGGTGCGTTTTCGTGGAAACAATTGACGCTCTACGCGGGACTGAATAATCTTTTTGACACCAATTATGCCTATGCCGAAGGTTATCCCGAAGCGGGAAGAAACTATTTTACCAAGCTGGTCTTTCGATTGAATTAAGTAACTTCACCCTCTGCACCAACCGATGAACGTGAAAACAACAGAAACAACAAAAGTACAGCTGAAGGAACAATGGATCAAAGCATCCATCATGGGTTCGATGTGGGCATCGGTGGAAATTGTATGGGGAAGTTTTTTGCACAACCTCAGGGTCCCGTTCAGCGGACATATTCTTACCGCCATCGGATTGATTATCCTCATATCGGCAAGTTACCGCTGGAAGGATAAAGGTTTGTTTTGGCGCGCAGGGATAATCTGCGCATTGCTGAAAACCATGTCGCCCAGCGCAGTGATTTTTGGGCCGATGATTGCCATCGTCAGCGAAGCACTTTTACTCGAAGCATCGGTCGGATTGTTCGGTAAAAACCGAATCGGTTTTACGATCGGCGCCATTCTGGCCATGTCGTGGAATTTGGTGCAGGCGATCATCAGCAAAGTAATCGCATATGGATACAATTTGGTGAAACTATACGAAAGCATCATGGTATATGCCCAAAAACAATTGCATACCGATATCGATATGGTTTGGGCTCCCATCGTATTGTTGTTGATCATCTATGTTTTATTGGGAATGGGTACGGCCATCGCCGGTATTTCCATTGGAAAACGACTCGAATCGGCCGATTTGATGCCGCAACCGATTAACGATAAAAACACCCCCCCCGTCACGCTAATTCCCAAATATTCACATTTTCCCTTCTCCACCATTTGGCTGATTTTCGACCTGTTGGCTGTCGGTGCCGTACTTGTCACGGCCAACTTCATACCCGCAGGATATTGGTTCGGCATGAGCATTGCCGTTATCGCAAGCTGGATCATGCACTACAAAGTAGCATTGCGCCGTCTGGCGCGACCCCGCCTGTGGATTTCGTTTTTCCTTATTACGGTGATTGCCGCTGTGGCTTTTTCGCAGTTTCAAGGCGGGGTATCATTAGGTGAAGGAACACTGATCGGCATTGAAATGAATGTACGCGCCATTGTCGTCGTAATCGGCTTTTCCGTCATCGGCACAGAACTTTATAGTCCGAAAATCAAAAAAATGTTCCAACGAAAATCGCTTCTCTCGCTTTATACCGCACTCGATTTGTCTACCGAAAGTTTGCCCAACATGATCGCGTTGGTGCCCAACCTGAAAACGATTTTTAGTCACCCCATCGAAATTATTCGAAAATTCATGTCGTATGCCGAATATCGAATGCATGAAATCGGGACACGGCAGCGACAACAGGCTACGGTTGCTATTGTTACAGGAGAAAAAGGAAGCGGTAAAACGCGTTTTCTGTCGGAAACCGCACATGAATTGAAAAAGCGGGGATTTGAAGTGGGGGGTGTTTACACAAAAAAAATCCGCGATAACGGAGAGATTATCGGCTATCGGGCAGTGAACGTTGCAACCTGTGAAGAACAGCCTTTGTTGCGAAAAGACGACGAAGACACCGGCTTGCGAATCGGCGCTTTTTCGATTGACAGTGCCGGGTTGGAGTTGGGACAAAAAGCCATTGCTCGAGCCATGGATGCCAACTTGTTGATGATCGACGAAATCGGCAAATTGGAACTCGAAGGTGGCGGCTGGCACAACGAATTGAATGCACTTCCATTGGAAAAACAACTGTTCATCGTACTGTCGGTACGGCTGGAATGTGTGAATGACGTCATCAACAAATGGGATCTGCATCCTTCGGCGATTTACAACGTATCCGAATCCGAATGCACGCCTGATACATTGGCAAGTGAAATTGCCGCTTATTTTGACGAAGGAGGAAGATAAAATCGACTGTTTTGGCAAAAGGATACGCATAAGATTGGCGCCGTTATCTTTGTCTTCATTTATCGTTAAGGATGTGTTTTAGGGTTTTCGATTTCTTCGGCTTTCGATATATTGGAGTGCGTGATTGTAATCGGCCGGAGTGTTAATATTAAAAAACAGGAGATTATCGTAAAACGGCGTATTTTTGTCGATTTTGACTTCGGCATATCCTAACCGGTCGAGGGCTTCATGCACCTTGTAGCGACCTTCATTTATCAGTTCGGCAAATGTTTCCCGACATTTTTTTCGATATACGGCGCACAACGGTTCCATTTTGCCGTTGTCGTGTACCGGCACGGCACACGCATGATGGCCGATTTCCTGTAACAACAAGGCCAATAGTTCGGAAGGCACAAACGGTGTATCACACGAGAGAAAGATATTGAATTCGGTTTCGGATCGAAGAAGGCACGAATAAAGACCACCCATAGGTCCAATGTCATGAATTGCATCCGGCACAACAGGATGAGAAAATTGGGCGTAAACAGAATCGTTGGCGCTGATCATAACCTGCCCTGCAACTTGGTCGAGTGTTTCCAACGCATGTTGTACCAAGGGTTTGCGATCGAATATCATCAAACCTTTGTCTTCGCCCATACGTGAACTTTTGCCGCCGGTCAAAACAAAACCGCTTACACTTTTCTTATCCATACAATTCTTAGCTGCTTCGATACTTCTAAGGGATGCAAAACACAACAAAAATAATGAAAATAGATGGATAGGCAGGAAAATTCTCAAGTAAATACAAACACACATCGTTTTGTTGAAAAACAACGGTATATTGCCTTTATCGAAAAATTTGAAAAGTATTTCCGTGATAGGTCCTAATGCAGATAATGTGTATAATCAGTTAGGCGATTATACCGCTCCACAGGATACCAATCAGGTGATTACTGTTCTTAAAGGGATAAAGCGTGCAGTTTCTCCGACTACTATCGTGAGATACACAAAAGGATGCGCTTTCGCTTTACAATCAACAGATGATGCGGACTGTTGAACCCGGAGAATTTACGGTAATGATAGGTGCTGCTTCCAACGATATTCGTTTAAAAGGTACATTTTATTACAAATAAAAATCGGTTTGTTACTCTATTATCTTAAATAAAGAGGTATATACCGGCTTATTGTCCTTTTTTATTCTTTTGTTTTTCTTTTCAAGTATTCGTAAGTGGCATGTTGGGCACGGACAGGCGGATTATCGTCGCGCTTGAAGACATTTTGCAGGTTTTCGTCAATCCATGCGGCGCTTTGGTTATCGGCAAGCTGCAGGTTAAGGATATCGATTACTTGCCGTTTTAATGGTTCGGATAAAATAGGGAATGCCGTTTCTATGCGGCGGCGGAGATTGCGTTCCATCCAGTCTGCCGAAGCAAGATACACATCTTCTCTGCCTGCGTTGTAAAAATACCATACGCGACTGTGTTCTAGATAAGCATCCACAATACGGGTAACGGTGATGTTTTCACTGTAGGGTTGATTGGGGACGAGCCGACAGATGCCTCGTATGATTAAGTCGATTTTTACGCCTGCTTCACTTGCCCGGTATAAAGCATCGATCATGTCTTTATCTTCGAGGCTGTTCATTTTTAGGATAATTCGTCCGGTACCTCCGTTTTTTACATGGTCAATCTCGCGGTTGATCATTTTTTGTAGAACAGGGAGCATGTTGAATTGGCTTACCAGCAGCCGTTTGAACTCACGAAGGTGAGGCTTCCCTTCGAGGATGTGGAAAATTTCGTCGATATCTTCAATAAAATCGCCGTGTGAAGTGAGCAATCCTTTATCGGAGTAGATGCGTGCCGTTTTCTCGTTGAAATTGCCGGTGCTTAAATAAGCGTAGCCCTTGAGCGGATGTTCGGGATCGTTGCTTTTCATACGTACGTAGGCCAGTTTGGCATGGACTTTTAATCCCGGCAGGCTGTAAATGATTTTTATTCCCGCTTGCTGCATCAGTTCGGCCGTAACGTAGTTGTTTTCCTCGTCGAAACGGGCTTTCATCTCCACAAATACGGTTACTTTTTTGCCGTTTCTTGCTGCACTGATCAGGCTGTTTACCACCGCCGAATTTTCGGCCACCCGATATTGCGTTACTTTGATTTCGACCACCTTTGGATCAAAAGCCGCTTGCATGAGAAAGCGCAATACATAGTCGAAAGACTGGTACGGGAAATGCAAAAGTACATCTTGCCTGTGCAAAACGCTCAGGATGGAATTATCGGTTTCGAGTATTGGAACACGCAATGGATCCGGCAGTTGGCGTTTGAGCTTTTCTCCAACCGGATTGGGAAGTTCGGCCAGTTCGGCCAGATTCAAGTAGCGACCGGAAGGTAAAAGTTCCTCTTCCTCAATTTCGTAGGTGTCGCATAAGTAGTTAAGAAAATAGGGCGGCATGTTCCGGTCATACTGAAAGCGGGTTACGGCACCTATTTTTCGTTTTCGTACTTTTTTGAGTATTTTTTCGGCAATATCTTTTTGATCTTCGTTCTCCAGTGAAAAGTCGGCATCGCGCGATATTTTTATACCGTAGCAATCGATAATATCGTATCCCGGGAACACACTTTGCAGATTTGCTTTGATGATGTCTTCGATAAACATGATGTAATAGAACCCGTTATGGGTTGGAAGCTCTACAAAACGGGGCAATCGCGTGTATGGAATTTTCATGAGGGCGTAGGTGTAGCGAGGTCGTTGACTTGTTGATTTTCTTTTTCTTTTGCGCCGCAGACTGATTACCAGATAAATGCGTCCGTCCTGAATAAAGGAATGAATGCCGTTTTTTTGGATGATCATAGGTTGAAGAAAAGGGAATATTTCTTCATTGAAATATTTTTCGATGAATGTTTTATGAAAAGGTTCGACTTGCTCGCCCTGATAAAGAATAATACGATTTCTTTTGAGTTCAGGGAGTATGCTGTCGTAAAAAATACGATCATACTCCTCTTCTTGCGTCGTGACTTCTTTGTTGATTTCTGTGAGTATTTGCAATGCTTCTCTTGTTGCTTCGTCGTCTTTGATGCTTTTCAGCAGCTTATTATGGTACCTTGATACACGTACTTTATAGAATTCTTCCAGATTGGATGAATAAATGGAAAGAAATTTTATGCGTTCGTAAACCGGCAATCGTTCGTCTTTCGCCTCGAGCAATACTCTGTAATTGAACGACAACCAGCTTAAATCACGGTTAAAATATCGATAGTTGGAAGCATCCATACCTAAATGGTTTTTACGGCTTTGTACAAAAATAGTGAAATAACTTCAATAAAAAACAGTAATTTTGCCTGAATAAAAAGATGGGAATGAAGAAAATTGGTTTATTGTCGGATACCCATAATTATTGGGATGAACGATACGAAACGTATTTTGCCGAGTGTGATGAAATATGGCATGCAGGAGATATCGGTTCGTTGGAATTGTCAAATCGGTTTGAAGCGCTAAAGCCTTTTCGTGCAGTGTATGGCAATATCGATGATTATCGCGTTCGCAGGGCTTATCCTTCAGTGCTTCGATTTACGTTGGAAGATGTGGATGTGTTGATAACGCATATCGGCGGTTATCCGGGAAAATACGATCCCTCCGTTCGTTCGCTTCTGTATACTGATCCACCCATGCTTTTTATTTGCGGACATTCCCATATTTTGAGGGTGATGTACGATAAAAAGCTGCGGTTTCTCTCTATGAATCCGGGTGCCGCAGGAAAATTTGGCATTCATCGGGTGAGAACGCTTTTGCGATTTGTGCTCGATGCGGGAGATATTCGCGATCTTGAAGTTGTCGAGCTTGAGGAAAACGGATAGTTTTTGCAAATGTGTATTCAGACAATAGCCGTGATGATTCCTCCTGCCCCCAGTATCATCAAGATAGTTCCTACAATGCGGTTGAGCATGATCAGTCCTCTTCGGTTGAAGTATTTTCGGAGTCGCGAAACAAGCAGAGTGATAAAAGTCCACCATAATAGCGTTCCGAGTGCTATGGAAATCATTCCCACGATTAGCGAAACGCTTCCTTCTGCCAGCGGATTGAATTGGAAACGAGCATAGAGGGTGATGAATACGAGGATAATGGCTACATTGGAAAAGGTAAGCAGAAAAGAGGATATAAAATCTTTCATATAGCGTGTTTCTTCCACTTTCATTGTCGGTGTCCAGCCTTTCAGCGGATTTGAACGAAACACGCCGAAGCCAAAGAAGAATAAAATAATGCTGCCCACAAGTTGGATTGTTGTTTTGTGTTTCGCCAGGAAACCGGAAACCATTGCTACCCCTATTAAGGTAATCAGTGCGTAGGTAAGGTCAGAAAGCATAGCGCCTATGCCAGTGGCAAAGCCGTGCTTCCAACCCCTGTTTAATGTGCGCTGAATGCACAACATGTTTATTGGCCCCATGGGCGAAGCAACAAATAAGCCGATGATAAAACCTTTGACGGCGATTTCGCTTAACGACATTTTTTCTTGCGTTGTTTTCGTTTGCCAAAGATATGCGCAATAATTGTTACATACAAAAAAGAGATTTTAATTCTCATATTCGTTCTCTTTTCATTAACTTTGCAACGTAAACAGTAGCTTTCATTTTGTTTCAACGTTAAAAAATAAAAATAATGATTGTTTTTTTCAGAACCACTGCTCAACATATTATTGCTGTTGAAACTTCTCTCCCTTTTTCCGAGGAAACAGCTAATCGTTTGAAATGGCTTTTCGGAAATGCAGAAATGCTTGACTCTGCCAAGATTGACGAACGATTTATAGGTCCGCGTCGTGAAATGATTACGCCATGGAGCACATGTGCCGTGGAAATTACTCAGAATATGGGAATTACAGGTGTTGCCCGCATCGAAGAGTTTATTCCTGCCAAAGAAGATGACAGGTATGATCCTATGTTGCAGGAGATGTATGAAAAACTCGATCAGGGAATATTCACGATCGATAAAGTCCCCGACCCCATTATTTATATCGACGATATTGCCGCTTATAACGAGAAAGAAGGATTGGCCTTGAGCGAGGAGGAGATCGCGTATTTGAATGAGCTGAGCAAAAAAATGAATCGAAAACTTACCGATAGTGAGGTCTTCGGATTTTCTCAGGTGAATTCCGAGCATTGTCGTCATAAGATTTTTAACGGAAAATTTATTATCGATGGCGAAGAAAAAGAGCGTACGCTTTTTCAACTTATCAAAAAAACATCGCAGGTCAATCCAAATAAATTGGTTTCGGCATATAAGGACAATGTGGCTTTTGTGGAGGGGCCGACACGTGAGCAATTTGCTCCGGTCAATCCCGAGCAGCCCGATTTTTTTTCTACGAAAGATGTCGACAGTGTGCTTTCATTGAAAGCCGAAACACATAATTTCCCCACGACTGTAGAGCCTTTTAATGGTGCCGCTACCGGTACGGGTGGAGAAATTCGCGACAGGTTGGCAGGAGGCAAAGGTTCGCTTCCACTGGCAGGAACGGCTGTTTACATGACGTCCTATCCACGATTGGAAGACGATCGTTCGTGGGAAAATACTCTTCCTCCCAGAAAATGGTTGTATCGGACACCGGAAGAAATTCTCATTAAGGCATCTGATGGTGCTTCCGATTTCGGAAACAAATTTGGGCAACCCTTGATTTGCGGTTCGGTATTGACGTTTGAACATACGGAAAATTATAAAAAATTCGGTTACGACAAGGTTGTCATGCTTGCCGGAGGTATTGGTTTCGCCAATAGGCGCGATGCGTTGAAGGAAGATCCCCAACCGGGTGAAAAAATCGTAATGTTGGGAGGAGACAACTATCGTATCGGTATGGGGGGAGGGGCAGTTTCATCGGTGGACACCGGGAAATATACGGCAGGTATTGAATTGAATGCCGTGCAGCGTGCCAATCCCGAAATGCAGAAACGGGTGTCGAATGTTATTCGCGCGTTAGTGGAATCCGATGAGAATCCCATTGTGGCTATCCATGATCATGGTGCCGGTGGACATTTGAATTGCTTTTCCGAACTGGTGGAAAAAACCGGAGGAAGAATCGAGATGGATAAACTTCCCATTGGAGATCCGACGTTGTCGGCAAAGGAGATTATCAGCAATGAAAGCCAGGAACGCATGGGGCTGCTTTTGGAACAAAAAGATATTGATCGTCTTGAACGTATTTCGTCGCGCGAGCGATCGCCAATGTATGTGGTTGGGGAAACTACGGGTAACAAACGTTTTACCTTCGTGCAACCGGATGGTATTTGTCCAATTGATATGGATTTGGACGATTTTTTAGGCAAAGTGCCGGTGACCGTTATGGAGGATACGACGATAGAAGAAAAATATGCGGCTTTTGAATACGATCTCGACAAACTGGATACGTATCTTGAAAATGTACTGAGGTTGGAGGCGGTTGCTTGTAAGGATTGGCTTACCAACAAAGTTGACCGATCGGTGACGGGTAAGGTGGCACGTCAGCAGTGTCAAGGGAAAATTCAGCTTCCTTTGAACGACCTTGGTGCGGTGGCTCTCGATTATAAAGGGAAGGAAGGCATAGCGACTTCTATTGGGCATGCTCCTCAGGTAGCTTTGATTGATCCGGCTGCCGGTTCGGTGATGGCTGTTGCCGAGGCGCTTACCAATATTGTTTTTGCCCCACTCAGCGAGGGATTACAAAGTGTATCGCTCAGTGCCAACTGGATGTGGCCGTGTCGTAATCCCGGCGAAGATGCGCGTCTTTACAAGGCAGTGGAGGCTTGTTCCGATTTTGTTTGCAAGCTGGGGATTAATATTCCCACAGGGAAAGATTCGTTGTCCATGACGCAAAAATACGGAGACGACAAAGTGCTTGCCCCGGGTACCGTGATTATTTCTGCTGCGGGTGAGGTGAAGAATATTCGTAAAATTGTTTCCCCTACCTTGGCTTATATTAAAGGAACGTATATTTATTATGTTGCTTTCTCGTCGGATACCCTTAAACTCGGTGGGTCTGCATTTGCGCAAACCCTGGGTAAGGTTGGGGACGAAGCTCCTACGGTTCCCGATGCCGAGTATTTTAAGCAGGCTTTTGCTGCAGTTCAAGAACTTGTCAATCGAGGGCTTATTCTCGCAGGGCACGATATCTCGGCAGGAGGAATGATTACGACTATGCTCGAAATGTGTTTTTCCAACCCGAAAGGCGGATTGGAAGCCCGGTTGGATAAAATTCCTTACGATGATCTTATTAAGATTTTATTTGCCGAAAATCCGGGTATCCTTATCCAGGTAAAACATCGTCATTTGGTGGATAAAATTCTGAGAGATTACGGGGTGGCTTCTTTTATTGTTGCTCGTCCAATCAAGAAACGTTCTC
>Ga0265294_10004327_pt1 | contig 17821 bp, 18 predicted proteins | sample MunlanPumphouse3_FD_192504 | JGI IMG/M metagenome (GOLD analysis project Ga0265294, IMG submission 192504) | Groundwater microbial communities from a municipal landfill in Southern Ontario, Canada - Pumphouse #3 | ecosystem: Environmental > Aquatic > Deep subsurface > Groundwater | place...
ATTGTTTGTTTTCTTATTGTTTGTTTTCTTATTGTTTGTTTTCTTATTGTTTGTTTTCTTATTGTTTGTTTTCTTATTGTTTGTTTTCTTATTGTTTGTTTTCCAACTAAAAAACAGAGTTTCTATTTATAGTTTCTTTTTTGGAAAAGCCTTGGAACAAAAGAAAAGTAGCATTCTGTTTTTGGCTTTGGATCAAAGAAAACTATATAATACAAACTGCAATAGTTTGTGCTAATAACTAAGAGATTTTATAGCCGATTTTCTAAAAGTTCTTCTTTCAGAAATCTTTTAATTCTTTCATCTTATCTTTATTTAATATAAAAAAAGGAACCGTTTTCACATGTCTCAAAAATTCGGAAAAGTTTTTCTTGTTGGATCGGGCCCGGGAGATCCCGAACTGCTCACCCTTAAGGCTCGAAGGCTCATTGATTCGGCCGAGGTAATCATTTACGACCAGCTTCCGGGCAAGGCTATCCTTGAATCGATGCCAGAAAGTGCGGAAAAAATCGATGCCGGAAAATATGCAGGCAAGCATACGCTTTCTCAGGGAAGTATCAATGAAGTGCTTATCGAAAAAGCCAAAGCAGGAAAAAGGGTTGTGCGACTCAAAGGTGGGGACCCCTACATTTTTGGGAGGGGCGGAGAGGAAGCTGAGGTTCTTGTCAGGGAAGGAATCGAATTTGAAATTGTCCCTGGAATTACTTCAGCAATTGCGGCTCCAGCTTATGCCGGGATTCCAGTTACCCATAGGGAAGATACCTCGATGGTTACTTTTATCACCGGGCACGAAGCCCCTACAAAAGAAGAAAGCGGACTTGACTGGGAGACCCTTGCAAAGTTTCAGGGAACAATTGTAATTCTCATGGGTGTAAAAATGCTCCGACGAAACTGCAAAGCTCTCTTAAAATTTGGAAAAGATCCCAAAACCCCAGTCGCTTTGATCGAACGCGGGACCCGGCCGGATCAGAGAGTAACCGTAGGCAGCCTTGAAAATATTGCGGATCTGGCCGAAGAGCGAGCAGTAAAAGCTCCGGCAATCACAGTCATTGGAAAGGTTGTACGCTTGCACGAGATCCTTGGAGAACAGCTTTTTGATACGGAATTTTAACTTAATTATGGAGGAATGAAGAAATGCCTGCTTCAAAACCCCTGCTTGCTCTTATGAGGCCTGAAGGCTACAGGGAAAAATCGGAAAAAATCGCAAGAGACTTTGGCTTTGAGCCGCTTTATGCTCCCATGATTCGGCTTGAAGCTATAAAAGACGAAGGCTTTGAGCCTTTTGTCCAAAGAGTCCTTGAAGGAAAATCCGATTATGTGATCTTCACAAGTGCAAACGGAGTTACGTTTACCCTTGATAAACTTTCAGAAGCTGAAAAGCAAAGCTTTACAGAAGCTCTGAAGCAAAGAAAGGTGCTTGCAATCGGGCCGAATACTCAAAAGGAACTTGAAAAAATCGGAATTTTTAAACCTTTTATGCCCGAAGCTTATAGCTCAACCGGGATTGTCAAAGCCCTAGGCCCAAAAATTAAGGGCAAGGTTGCAGAGATTGCCCGCAGCGCCTATGGAGCAAAAATTCTTGTAGAAGGACTCCGAGCCTGCGGAGCCACCGTTTATGAAACTCATGTCTACACGCTTGGAATGCCTGAAGGGCCTCTTCAGCAGGAACTGCTAAAACGCAGTCTAGCAGGTGAAGTCCAGGCTTTTGCTTTTACAAGTTCTATGATGGTCAGAAACTTCTTTAAACACGCGGAAAAGGCAGGAGCTGAAGCTGCCATAAAAGAGGCTCTAGCCAAATCTCTCGTAGGAGCTATTGGCACCCCTACGGCGGATACTGTGAAAAGCTATGGGGTTAGGGTGGACGCTGTTCCTGAAGAATTCACTTTTGAGGCTCTTCTAGCGGCACTGAAAAAAGAACTCTAAAACAATTGATTAGCATGATAGGTATTTCAAAACTTTACTGTGGAACCGTGGAACCTTCCGATGCTCTGCGTTATGGCAGGGAATCAAAAAGGCTTCCTTCTCATTTATTGCAGTTCTCAAAAGACAAAAAACCAGTAGTTGTCTGGAACATGACCCGCCGCTGCAATCTCAAGTGCGTCCATTGCTACGCTCAGGCAAAAGACCTTGAGTTTAAAGACGAGCTTACAACCGAAGAAGGAAAGGCCCTGATTGAGGACCTTGCCAAATTCGGAAGTCCGGTTATGCTTTTTTCCGGGGGAGAGCCCACCATGCGCAAAGATCTTCCCGAACTTGCAGCCTATGCCAGGGAAAAAGGAATGCGGGCTGTAATTTCGACAAACGGGACGCTTATTTCCCCAAAATTAGCTAAGAAATTAAAGGAAGTGGGGCTTTCTTATGTGGGAATCTCCTTTGATGGAGTCCAAGAAACCAATGATAAATTCAGAGGAGTGAAAGGAGCTTTTGATTCTGCACTTGAGGGCCTGCACAACTGTCAGGCCGAAGGCATCAAGGTGGGCTTGCGGTTTACCATTAATAAAAAGAATGTGCAGGATATCCCTGCAATTTTTGATTTGCTCGAAGCTGAAAACATTCCAAGAGTCTGCTTTTACCATCTGGTTTATGCGGGCCGAGGCTCGAAAATGGTCAAAGAAGATCTCTCTCATGAAGAGTCTCGAAAAGCTGTAGACCTTATTCTGGACCGAACAAAAGCTCTCCACGAAAAGGGGAATCCTGTTGAAGTCCTTACCGTGGATAATCACTGTGATGGGCCTTACATTTACCTTCGGCTCCTCAAGGAAAACCCGAAAAGAGCCGCTCAGGTCTTTGAGCTTCTTTCCATGAATCAGGGAAATTCCACAGGAATTGGCATAGGCTGTGTTTCCTGGAATGGAGAGGTTCATGCCGATCAATTCTGGAGGCATCATTCCTTTGGAAACGTTCGAGAAAGACCCTTTAGCGAAATCTGGACTGATCTTTCAGACGAGCTTATGGCAGGGCTTAAGGCCCGAAAAACTCTAATTCAGAAACACGGGGATCGCTGTGCTCACTGTAAGTGGTTTGACATCTGCAATGGAAATTTCAGGGTCAGAGCCGAGACCGTAACCGGAAACGTTTGGGGGGATGATCCAGCTTGTTACCTTACAAAAGAAGAAATAGGGTATTTTGAGTCGAAATAATTTTTCGACCCTCTTTTTTCCGAGTATTTCCCCTTTTTTTTTATTTTTTATAATTTTCGCCAAATTTCTTTTTTCTCAGCGTTTTTTAGACATTGAAATTCCAAAAAAATTTATAAAGATTTGCATTTTTCAAGCCAAGTAAGGGATTTTATCCATTCCCCTTTAGGCTCCCTTGAAGTGCCCACTACAAGCCTTTTCATATTCCCTACTTCTTCGACCACGCCTCTGGCTTCAATTATTTCTCCGGGAAGCGCTTGGCCTGCATAGGTATGGGTGTAGGAAAGGACATGATCTATCTCCTCATGCTCGATTTTATAGTAGGCAGGATTGTCAAAGGCAAAATCGGCGTTTGTGACCTTAGCTTTGATTTTCAGCTTGTGTGTGTCCTTTCCCCTAAGGTGTGGCTCTCTTATCTGGCTCCAGTCTCGGGTAAAGAGCAGATCGAAATAGGTTCCATCTACCATACCCCGATTTCCTTTTCTAACCTCGTGGAGCCGGAATTCTTCAAAGGAAATTTCCGGAATTCTTTTTTTATAAATCCGCTCCCACATCTCTTCATCAATCTCTTCAAGAGGACCCTCTTCTTTTTTTGCAGCGGAGATAGCAGCTCTGGCTTTAAACCAAGCAGGGCCATAGACTACAAAATCAATATCCGAATTTTTATTCTGAAGGCCTGCAAGCCTTGAGCCTGTAACTCCCAGACTTGAACGGGGGATTCCGGCCTTTTCAAGGGTTTTTACGATTGCAGCCACTCGGCTATCTGTTTCTACAAGTTCGGAAATCTTTTCCGAGGGTCGAAGGAGTTTTTTGACAGCTTTTTCGGGAACTACATGCACATCCCGGACCCATTCAGGTCGTTCTTTTCGCATAAACTCAAAAGCCGGGCCAAAATCGTATTTTTTGTACCGAATTCCTTGAAACTCTCTCTCTCCCTTTTCGTCTGGCAGGTAGCGGAGTATGGCTCTGATTCCATCTTTGTGAAAATAGTCTACAACTGCGAAAAGCCAGTTCTCATCTGTCTGAATAAAGTCTCTAAGACGTGTTTTCAGCATTAAATCCCTCTATTTAAGCATTATTTTCGATATGTTTATCCTAAATTGTGCGAAAATTTATTTTGAGGGGCATGTATATAATAATATCCGGCAGTAATCTAAAAGTTCTTAAAAATTGCTGAATAATATTTCAAAATAATCAGTGTCAAAATTCCCTGAGGTAATCTCTTTGAGCTCAGTTCCGTTTTCAGACCCAATTTACGACTCATTCTCAGCTCCGTTTTCAGAACCTCTTGAAGCTTGGCTCATTCAACTCCGACGCGAATTTCACAGGCAGCCCGAATTAAGTTTTGAAGAATATGAAACGCAAGAAAAAATCTTGAAACTCCTGGCAGGGCTTGGAATAAAAGCTAGGAAAATTGCAGATACAGGGGTGCTTGCAAGCCTTCCGGGAAAAAAGGGAAAAGGCCCCTGTATTGCCCTTCGAGCAGATATGGACGGGCTTGCGATCCAAGAAGAAGCCCGAGAGCAAAACCTGAAATATCGCTCTGAAAACGAAGGAGTCATGCACGCTTGCGGGCACGACGGGCACATGGCAATGCTTTTTGGGGCTTGTAGGCTTTTCCTAAAAAATCGAAATTTTCCCGGAGAAGTCCGACTGATCTTTCAGCCTGCCGAAGAAATTCCTCCTGGGGGTTCTGCAAGAGTGATTGCTGAAGGCGGACTTAAGGACGTTGATGCGGTTTTGGGAATCCATATTTTCAGCCACCACGAAGCTGGAAGTGTGGGGTTTCGAGCCGGGCCTTTCATGGCAAGCACCAATCGTTTTGAGCTTGTCCTAAAAGGCAAAGGAGGACATATCTCAAAGCCTGAGAGTTGTATTGACCCAGTGCGTATGGCCACAGCTTTTTTGAGTAGCCTTTTTCCGGCGCTTGGGGCAAAACTTACACCAGATAAATATGTTTTAGGCGTAGGAAGGCTTCGAGGAGGAGCGCAGTTTAATCGCTATCCGGATACTGTAGAAATTTTGGGAAGTTACCGAACTTTTGAGGAGGAAAGCACAAAGCTAATTGACGCAACAATCAAAGCTTGCCTTGAAAAAGTTATGGAAAAGTACACAAAAAAAGGAGCCGAATTTAAGGGTTTTCCAGCTTATGAACTTGAGATTCTGCACAGCTATCCTGTGTTGATAAATGATCCGGGGTTTACAAAAGCCGCTTCTTTAAAAATAAAGGAAAGTTTTCCGGAACTAACACTCTATCCTGAGATGAAAAAGCTTTTTGCAGCCGAGGATTTTGCAAATTATCTAAAGGAAGTTCCCGGGCTTTTCCTCTCCCTTGGTACCCGGAACCCAAAAAAAGGGCTTCTGGAAGTCAATCATTCTTCAAGTTTTGATATTGATGAGTCCATCCTCCTTAAAGGGACAGAGCTTTTTTATACTCTGGCTCTGGATTTTTTAAATTTTCCAGAAAAGTATCTTACAGGGGAGTTCATTCCATAATTTTTCAGGAATAGAGGCTTTCCAATGCTTATCCGAAAATATGATCCTTCAAAAAAAGCCGAAGTCAGGGAGCTTGTGCTTGGAGTTTTGCAAGAACACGGTTTTGAATATGACCGGCTCAAGGATTCCGATCTGAAAGATATTGAAAATTACTACTTTAAAAAAGGAGGCTGTTTTTTTGTGGGGCTTTCTGAAACCGGGCAATTGATGGGAACTTCTGCGGTCAGGAATATAAACAGTCAGCGTTGTGAAATCAGGCGTATCTATCTTAAAAAAGAGTATCGAGGCAAAGGTTACGGGAAAAAACTTTTCCTTAAAGCTCTGGACTTTGCGGAAACGAATTTTTCAAGTGCGCGCTTAAAGACAGATGCCAGTCTTTCAAAAGCAATAAATATGTACCTGAAAGAGGGGTTTATTTATTTAAAAGAAGAAAGTAAATATCTCTATTTTGAAAAAGAGTTTGCTGAAAAAAAAGTTTAAGCTAGAAAGGGAAAGCCTCAGCTCCTTTTTTTCCCTAAAGCCTGCAGGTATTCAAGTACGGCTAGCACATAAGCTGAATGGGACCAAGCCAGTGGAAGAACAGACCAGGGTTTGCCTTCAGCGTTTACCTGTTCAGGAAGAAGCCCTGTGGGATGAGCCTGTGCGGCTCCCCATTTCAAAAGTTCAAGAGCTCTTTGCAGATTTCCGCATGCCGTATGCCACTGGGAAAGCCAGAGCGTGCAGATAATCCAGCTATTCATGTACCCGTAGTAGCGATCATGGAGATAGCGGGCAACTCCTCCATTGGGGCGAATTAGTTCTTTTTCGATTGCCTGCATGGTTCGGACTACCCTTGGCTCTTCAGGTGGAAGAATTCCAAAATACCAGACTGCAAAGCTTGAGGCATCAAGCGTCGAGTCGTTGAGGGAGCGCCCAAATCTTTGTTCTTTTTCGTCATAGAGCCTGTCTCTAACTGCTTGTTTTACCCGACCTGCAGCTTGGGCCCAGGTTGGAGCTCTTGCATAGTCTCCAAGGGTTCTTGCAAGTTCAGAGGCTCCATAGAGGCCTGCATAGACTGTGCAGGCGCTGTAGGTATGCACCCCTCTGCGCTCTTCCCAGAGATCAAAACTTGGGGTCGGAAGCCCGGTTTCATCCAAATTTTTTATAAGATAATCCGCGGCGGGTTGAATAAGGGTCCGATAGTAGCGGCCCACGGTCCAGATGTTTTTTGCAATTTTCCAGTTATAGTATAAAGCATAGAGAGGAAGTCCGGTCTCATCGATTTGGGTCATAGGAACCGGATGCCAGGTGCTTCCAAAGTCTCCTGCGGGAGTATACTTATGTAAAAAATTGCCTCTGTGGGTGAGGATTTTCGAAAAAAACTCAAAAGTTTCCGTGCTCAGATGATGATATCGGGCCCGGTCCAAGGCCAGACAACCCCAAGCTGCATCTCTTGGCCAACAATAGGTGTAAAGATCAGCTCCAAACTGTTTTATGTCCGAGTCACAGGAAGCAATTACAGAGCCTGAAATATCCATATGAGCTACGAGGGCAAGCAGGCTTCGGTAAAAACAAGCCCGAACTTCTTTTGGAAGGTAGGCCATCCTAGCAAATTCCGGAAGTATGGAAATCCTTTCTGTAAAAGAGTTCCAGAAATTGAAATTGATGTTAAATAAGGAGCTTTTATCGCTCTCTTTTATTCCTTTGTGGCTTTTGAGCACGTTGCAGTATTTTTTTCCGAATACAATCCAGGTATGCACCCTTTCTGCCTCCCCTGCTTTTATTTCAGGAAGGGTCCAGCCAAGTGTCGAGTCGATTGAGCCATGGGATACCGGGTTTCCGCTCAGATGGGCATCCCTTTCCATATCTTTCCAAGTTCCTTCAAGCCCTTTCCATTCGGCGGTTCCAACAGCGTACTGATCAAAGTCGGGTTCACTGCCGTGTAGAAAATAACGGTCCCGTTTATAGTGGATAAGCGTATTTCCGTCGATTACTCCGGTTTCTCCGATTTTACTTTCTAGAATTCGATAGTTCTGGTTTGAAAAAAGGCGTAAATGTTTACTTTTTTGGGAAAGGTTTTGGAGCTCAAAGACCCTATAAAAAATATTAAGGGAAGGATGTACGGCCTCCCAAACTGTTGCTCTCACTCCAGTTTCAGATTTTTCAAAAACTGTTTCCCCGATGTTTGAAACCACTTCGTCTTGTGAGTCCTTTTCCTGTCGGTTGGAAGAGGAATGAAAAATTTCATTCTTTATGTTAAAGAAACTTTTTTCAAAATTAGATTTGTAGCCTTGTTTTATCTTCCAGGTATCAAACCAGGTGCAGTAAAGAGAATCCAAGTCACAAATTCCAGCCTTTATGCTATTTCCGTGGTTTTCAAGCCCCACATAAGGAAAATAGATGTCTCGAATAGTTCCTTTCTCATCCTCACAGATAAGTATCCGGCCATTTCCAAAGATTAAAGGCCTTATCGCAGCACCCCCGCTTCCTTTCCTTTTGTAAGTTTAAGTTTGTTTGATCAAATAGTATTTAAATAGTTTTTAAATAGTTTCAAAAAGCTTTTTTTTGGAATCGCTTTTTTCCGGGTAGCTTTTTGATTTTTTTTAAAAGGGACCTCTCTTTTTTTATATATATTTATATCTAGTAAAAATATTTATATCCCTTTACAGACATTATTATTTGCTTGATTATCAATATCTTTTGTGGATTTATAAAAGGGGGTTTCCATGATCTATATAAAAAAAATCTGCCCGGTTTGTGGGGACGAATTTTTTGTCCTTAAAGATGCTGAGGAAAAAGCCATTTACTGTACGCTTGAGTGCCTTACAAAAGCTCAGGACGAAAAAAAGAGGCAAATTCCAGCTCCTTGTGACCTTTTCACTCATTAAATAAATTTTGAGGTTTTTAATGAACCGACCTTTATTGCAGCTTCTGCGGTTCAATTTTTTTATATTTTAAGGATACAGAAGCTTTCATTCTATTTGGGGCATAACTTCGAATTTTTGTTTTGCAACAAATGAATTGTAGATTTCAGGTTGAATTTTTTCCGGATACGAGAGGATTTCGTAAAGCACAGCTTTTCCTCCTTTATGAAAGGGCGGCTGGAGATGTTTGTAATCGTTTTCAACAAAAGCCAGCTTTTTATAAAAATTCAATCTCCTCTGCGTTTTTTCATCCCTAACAGGCTCTATTTCCAGAATAACTTTTTTTCTTGATTCAGAAAGCCACTCTTGCAAGAAACTGCTTCCGTATCCACGGGCTCTATATTCCGGATTTATTGCGTAGTGTTCCACATACCTAAACTGTTCAAAGTCCCACCAGCCCATAAACCCGATTACTTGCTTTTTTTGGATCCAGGCATCCAAGTTGTATGACCTTTTCTCAAAAATCTCAAGTTGCTGTTCTAAAACTCTTCTCTCTGGGAGCGGAAAGGCTGTTTTACAAATCCTCCATAATTTTGGAAAATTTGCATCTTCTGCCGTACTGATTTTTTTTCTTTGTATCGCGTTCATACTTTTTAATACACCGTTTTTCTTAGCTACTGAAACTTCCCTTTTCCCTCTTCTTTGCCTCTTTTTCAAAAATCCCTTGAGCTGCAAGAATTCCGGTCGCAGCCGCATTTACAATATCTCGGGAAAGCCCGGCTCCGTCTCCGGCTGCAAAGAGGTTTTGGATGTTTGTCTCCATTTTCCGGTCCACTTCAAGGCGCATGGCATAGAATTTAACTTCGGGAGCATAAAGCAGGGTTGAATCCGAAGCAACGCCTGGAATAATTTCGTTTAAGGTCTCAAGCCCTTCAATAATATCCATTACAATCCTATGTGGCAAGGCCATTGATATATCCCCTGGCGTTACATCTTTTAGCGTATTTATCACTAAATTTCTGGCTAGCCGTTCAGGAGTTGAACGCCTCCCTCGCCTGAGATCTCCCATGCGCTGGAGAACCGGCTTCCCTCCGCCGATTGTGGTTGCTAGTTTAGCAATCGAACGGGCATATTTTGTTGTGTTTTCCATGGGTTTTGTAAGCTCAATGCGCGCAAGGAAGGCAAAATTCGTGTTTTTTGATTCCACATTGGCCATAGAATGCCCGTTAGTTGCAATAAAATCTTCATACTCTTCTTTTACCACATAGCCTCGCATGTTAGTACAGAAAGTCCGGACAAAATCATCATAACGCCGGGTTTGAATATGAAACTTGGGATCCCGGTTAATTTTCGTTACCGGATCCATAATTATTGCCGGAACTTCCACCCTGACTCCTATATCGATTCCTCCGTAGCTGGCTTTAATCCCGTGGCCAGTGACCATCTCCGAAACCCAGTCGCAGCCTCTCCGACCTGGAGCTAGGAGAACATAGGAAGCAAAAATAGGCGTTTCCGAGGCAAGAAGAACCCCTTGAATTTTTCCAGCCTTTATAAGTAGGTCTTTTACCTGGCTCTCAAGTAAAAATTCAACTCCCAACTCCTCAAGCAGCTGCTTAAACTTCCCGATTACAGCCGGAGCATTATCCGAGCCTATGTGCCGCTGCTTGATTTCGATAAAACGGGCCCCAACGGATGCAGCTCTCCTTTTCAGTTTTTCGATCTCAGGACTTTCAAGAGAAAGGGAAGGTTCCAAAGGAGCTCCGCATTTAAGAAAGACCTTATCGACATGATCGACAAGCTCCCAAGCCTTGCCCTGGTCTCCCGTAAACTCCACAAGATCTCCTCCGATATCAGGTCTTAGGTTCAAGGTTCCATCCGAGAAGGTTCCACAGCCTCCAACCCCACACATGATATCACAGGGAGTACAATGCGTACAATAGCCTTTTTCGTCCATGGGACAGCGCCGTTTGTCGATATCTCTGCCCATATCGATAAGCAGACATCTCAATTTTTTCTCGGCAAGTTCGCCTGCCGCAAACATTCCAGCCGGGCCTGCGCCGACAATTATAACATCATACATAAGTTCAGGCTTTGGCTTTCCCCCAGACTTTGGATTTTTCAGGGTTTCTTTTTCCCTTTCTTTTCTGCGCTTCATGTCTCCTCCAGAAACTCTGCTTCTTTTCTGTGTTTTCCTTCTTGGTATATATTAAGCCCTGCCATAAATAATTCTTTTTTTGGCTCTGTAGAAATCCTATAACTATGAAATTATGAAATTTATAAATGCTATAGAAGATATAACAAATAACATGTCAGAAACCACAACAATACAGGTAAAAGCTACTACAAGAGACGAATTACTTTCACAAAAAGAAAGTTTATTTTGAGATTCTCAGAACCAAAAAAGCCCATAAAAATACACAATTGAGCTAAAAACTACAAGCTGAATTTCACATTTCAAGTGCGTAAATTAATTGAGATTAAGCTCAATCGATATTAAGTAATAAAACCATTATCCAAGCCATTAAAAATGTAATGGAGATTGGAAGGGACTTAAATTCTCGTTTAGAGGCAAAATAATAATAATAATAATAATAATAATAATAATAATAATAATAATAATAATAATAATAATAATAATAATGATGATGTTCCCTTGAAAATACGGAAGTATGTAAAAGACCACTCGACTAAAAACTTAATCTGGCAAGAATAAAGCGTTCATCTGTTCATAGGTAGAATTCATTTCTTCCAGAGTTTCTTGAAGGTTTTCAAAATCGGAGTTCATAGTTTCCTGATCTGAGTTAATGTCTTTAAGAGTGGAATTTAAGATCTCAGCTTCTTCTCCTAGCATTTCTCGACTTGCATTTAAAGCTTCTTTACTCTGGTTTATTGACTCAAGCGTTGTTTTCAAAGTTTCGGAGCTTGCATTCATTGCCTCCAGGTTCGAGTCCACCTGACCAACACTTTTTTCCAAGCTTCCCAAAGTTGAATACAAGCTGTCCAGTATTCCAGTCGTTGTCTGTAAAAAAGCCTCTAAACTTCCAAGTACTTTATTAATCATTTCAAAAAGAGTGTTGATACTCTCCGCAATTGATTTGGGCATATCGGATACGGAAAGGTTTTTTTCTTCATTTTCCTTTACTTGGGCTTCTTCAGCCAGTGCAGGCTGTATTCCAAGTAAAGCCATACACAGGATTAGCAATAGAGCCAGATACGAGATACCGTTTTTCATAAGGATCCTCTACCCTACCTTGGTGCAAATATATTTTTTTCGAAATAAATTTCCTCTAACTATTTAATTTCTTTACACTAATGAAATATTATATTCTAGTTTAGTTTTTTATATTTTATATATTTGTTGTTAATCTAATCAGAAAGTTAAATATATCATGGTTTTGCCTCTTTTAGTAGCTCAACTTCTTTCCCCTCTATTCTATATTTTCTAAACGAGTCCTTCTCCCCTGCCCGAGCTTTCTCCCGGGCATCTTCTATAATATTTAAAAACTCTCAGCTGAGCAAAGCTTTAAATGCCATGAATCTGTTTGTATCGCATGTTTCATTTTTCGGGACTTGTTCCCGTTGGGATGTGGCTCTTATAAAGGGCTGAACCGTGAAACGTAAAAGTGAAATGGTGTTTTTATGGCAAAATCATTTTATAGCTACGTACGTGACGCATGGAAAAACCCTGAAGAAACTTATGTACAGGACCTGCGCTGGGAGCGGCTGCAGGCTTGGAGAAAGGAAGGGGCCGTAACCAGGGTTGAAAGGCCTACCAGAATTGATAAGGCCCGAGCTCTTGGCTACAAAGCAAAGCAGGGCATTGTTGTTGCCCGAGTAAGAGTTCGCCGCGGAGGCCTCCGAAAAGCCAGGTACGTTCGCGGAAGAAGAACCCAGAAAATGGGTAAGAACAAAATTTCCGGGGGCATGAGCCTCCAGAGGATTGCGGAACAAAGAGCTGATCGCCAGTTCCCGAATCTGGAAGTTCTCAACTCCTACTGGGTAGGAGAAGACGGAAAACACAGGTGGTATGAGGTTATCCTTGTGGATCCCTATCACCCTGTAATCAAAAATGACAAAAACCTTAACTGGATCTGTTCCTCCTCTTCCCGCAGCCGGGCTCAAAGAGGTAAGACCAGTGCGGGCCGGAAGGGCAGAGGTATTGGTACACGCGGTAAAGGTACCGAAAAGACCAGACCAAGCATCCGTTCGCACAAGAGTCGAGGAAAGTGATTCACCACATAAATTTTCGCGTGCTTGCTCACGCAACTGAAGACGTGTCCAGAGTCCGAATGGCTCTGGATTTTTTTTTATCAAGTTCTGGAGCTCAGGAAAGGGCCAAACTTATCGAGGAGCTTTGCGTGGAAGGACATCATGGAAATCCTATCACGATTTATTCTGCCCAGCTCAAAAAGAAGGCTGAATGCTTGGCTTTTGCACGTTTTGTACGGGGAAAACTCTCCGAAGCCGACGTTTTAAAGCTCAGAGCCGAAATGCCTGAGCGGCTGGACGAAGATTTAGTCTTCCATCTCCGTTTTGATAAGCAAGCTGCTTACCTTGGAGAAGTTAAGCTTACGGAAGCTTCGGATGCGATTACCGCAAAAGTCAAGATTGCAACCTATCCAAAGAGCTGGGAAAAAGCAGGCCCTATAGTGGAGGAATTATTTGGCTAAGCGGAAATTTTATGATTTTGGGATCCGGCCAGCTCCAGAAGGCGAAAATTCCCCATTGGAGCTGGCGACTCTCGCAAAACATTTAGGATATAGCGGGTTAGCTTTAGTTCCCCATTCCGACAAATTAATTCCCGAGAACTTTTTAAAATCAGCCGAAGTAGATTTGGAGGGTTTTGAGCTTCTTAGAGGGCTTGAGCTTGTGGAAGCCAACCCTTCAAAACTCCACGGCCTTATCGGCAAATTCCGAAAAAAAGTGGATATCTTGGCCGTCCATGGAGGCTCGGAAAAAATCAATCGGGCTGCGGTTGAAAATTCCAAAGTGGATGTTCTAAACCACCCTTTTGCCGAGAAAGGGCGAGGGTTAAACCAAGTCCTTGCAAAAGCTGCTGGAGAGAACGATGTGGCTATCGGGCTGAGCTTGAGTCCTCTTCTTTATTCAAGGGGTTTTTGGAGGGTGCGCTTGCTTTCAGCTTATAGGGCTACGCTTGAGCTTGCCAGAAAGTACGAAGTAGCTCTGCTCTTATCAAGCGATGCTGCATCCTGCTTTGACCTGCGAGCTCCAAGGGAAATGGCTGCTTTTGCGCAGCTTTTTGGAATGGAAGAAGCAGAGGCTCTGGAAGCTCTTAGCACCGTTCCGGATAAAATTCTTGCAAGGAAGAGGCTTTCTGCAGGTTCTATAAGGCCGGGAGTGGAAGTCTTGAATAATTTTGAAGAAGGTGAGCTCCTTTGAAACGCCTCTTGCCTTCCCTTCGGCCTAGAAAACGCTATCTTGCAATTGAGCTAATTTCAAATGCCGAACCTAGCAGGGGAGAATTTTCCCGAGAAATTTATTTCGCTGCATGTTCCCTGCTTGGGGATGCAGCGGTAAGTGAATGCGACCTTAAAGTGCTCGGTTTTGAGGCAGGGCTGGGAATTATTCAGTGTGCTCATACAAAACTTAGTGAAACTCGAGCTGCTCTTGCCGCGCTTACACAGGTGAACAGAAAGAAAGCGGCAGTGCATGTGCTTGGAGTATCCGGCACCATAAAGGGAGCAACTGAAAAGTTTCTTGAAGGAAGAACAGCTTTTAAGATAAAAGCAGAGCACTTAAACTAAATCATTTGAGGCTTTGGAAGCTTTGATTACTTTGAAAATAATGATTGAAAGGCTAGCTTTAGGTTCAGGAAAATTCCTTTTCCTTTCCCCTCAAACGCAGGTGCAAACCGGTATTTTCGAAGGGTTTTGCCTTCACAAGCGTTATAACGGAGTAAAGACACTTTATTAACTGAATTAAATCGAAGAACTTTATCAACGTAAGCTTTAGGCTTCTGGCGCTCTTGTTAAGGTTTAAATGAACGGAAAAAGAAACGATTTCGCCTGAGAACTTATAAAGTAAAAGCAAAGTGGAAGCTCTCTGAGAACCGAACTTCCCGTGAAACTCGAAAAAGGGATCTTATCCAGAGGTTTGCGTAAAGCTGCGGCCCGGGTATAACTTACGGGGCCAGTACTGGCAGATCAGTGGTCTTTTCCTGCCTCCTAATTTTTCAGGGGCTTGGTTTAAGACCGGTTAAGGCGTTTGTAAATGAGACAAGGAGAATGAAAATATGCAGATGGCACCACAGATGGGTTATGATAGGGCAATTACTGTTTTTAGCCCGGATGGACGGCTTTTTCAGGTCGAATACGCCCGTGAGGCAGTCAAACGGGGAACAACTGCGGTGGGAATAAAAGCAGCCGAAGGAGTTGTGTTGCTTGTTGACAAAAGGATAACAAGCAGACTCGTGGAAGCTGAATCAATTGAAAAGATATTTCAGATTGACGATCATATAGGAGCTGCAACTTCCGGATTGGTAGCTGATGCCCGTGCTCTTATTGACAGGGCAAGGGTAGAAGCTCAGATTAACCGGGTTTCCTATGATGAACCTATCGGGGTTGAGGTTATTTCCAAAAAGATCTGCGACCACAAGCAGACTTATACTCAGTATGGCGGAGTCCGCCCCTACGGCACAGCTCTTCTGATCGCAGGAGTTGACGACCACAAACCAAGGCTTTTTGAAACCGACCCGAGCGGAGCTTTGCTTGATTACAAAGCAACAGCCATCGGAGCTGGAAGGAATGCCGTAGTCGAAGTCTTTGAGGCAGATTACAAGGAAGATATGGATATTGAGGCCTCAATCCTGCTCGGAATGGAAGCCCTTTATAAGGCTTCGGAAGGGAAATTCGACGCTGCAACCATTGAAGTAGGAGTGGTAACTCTAAAGGACAGGCACTTTAGGAAACTTGTCCCTGAAGAAGTTGAAAAATATGTTGAGCAAGTTATTGTGAAGCACGGGAGTGCAGAGGAAGAAGAGTAATACATAAGTAAGTAATTTAGAGTATGTTTAGACAGAGAATCTTTTGATTCTCAGATTTTTAGTAATAGAAGGTATTCAAAAATGGTATCTCTTGATGACGCTGTAATTGCGCGACTCAAACGGGGCAGTAAACATTTCGAAGTTTTAGTGGAACCGGATGGGGCTCTGGCTTATAAGAGAGGAGAGAAGGTTAAGCTTGAAGAGGTGCTTGCCGTAGAAACCATCTTTGAAGACGCAAGCAGAGGAGACAGGGCAGCCGAATCTGATATTCTTAATACTTTTAAGACCACCGACTCCTTCGAGATTGCCGCTGTGATCCTCAAAAGCGGGGAACTTCAGCTTACCAGCGAACAGAGAAAGCGTATGTTAGAAGAAAAGAGGAAAAAGGTTATCCATACCATTGCAAGAAATGCAATAAATCCTCAGACTCGGGCGCCCCATCCCCCGACCCGAATCGAAAGGGCTATGGAAGAGGCCAAGGTGCATATAGATCCTCTAAAAAGTGTGGACCAGCTTGTAAAGATTGCAATGAAAGCTATTCGTCCACTTATCCCAATACGCTTTGAAGAAGTTAATGTTGCTGTGAAAATCCCTCCCGAGTACGCTCCTAAAGCGTACGGAGAGGTTGCCAATTTCGGGGCCATGCTCAAAAACGAGTGGCAAAATGATGGGTCCTGGATTGCAGTTGTTCGAATTCCTGCAGGAGTTCAGAATGATTTTTATGCTCTTTTAAACCATCTCACCAAGGGAGAGGCTGAAACTAAACTATTATAAGAGGACGTCGGATGGATAAAAGAATAGTAATTCCCGGAGATTTCTTATCCGAAAACACAAAGAAAGCCGGATACGGGACGTACATCAAGAATGATAAAGTTTATTCTTCATTGTGCGGGGTTGAAAACGTTAAAGAGGATAAAGTAGGAGTAATCCCAGTTGCAGGGCCCTATATTCCCTCTACTAACGATGTGGTAATTGGGGTTGTAATCCTGGTTACCCCTTCCAACTGGATAGTGGATATAGCTTCCCCCTATGACGGTTTGTTGCATGTATCCGAATACCCAAAAAGACTCCGCTCCGAAGAGATGCCAATGCATCTGGATGTTGGAGATACTGCAATTCTTCGGGTAAAGGATGTTGACAGTTCTATGAAGGTTGAACTTGCTCTTCGCAATTCCAGCCTTCAGAAACTCAGGACCGGGCGGGTTATTGAGATCTCGCCCGTAAAGGTCCCGCGCGTGATAGGACACGGTGGATCTATGATCTCCCTGCTCAAAAAGGAGACAAATTGTAGTATTTTCGTTGGGCAGAACGGCAGGATCTGGTTTGAGGGAAAAGACGAAGGCATGGAGCTTTTGGAAAGCGCTTTTGAGTTGATTGTAGCCGAAGCTCAGCGTTCCGGCCTGACCGAGCGGGTCTATGAGTTTATTCAAGCCAAAAAAGGTAAAAAAAAGAAGCCTCTTGCAGGTGCTTTTTTTAAAAATGGAGTAGACGGCGAAGCCGATAAAAAAGAAGACCATCCTGAAGAGACCTATAGAAAGATCGATGTGTTGCTGGACCCAGGCAATTGATTTCGGGACTGGTCAAAGAATGGGATTTTTGAGATGTATTTGGAGAATTTATTATGAGTAGTAAACCCGAAAATTTAATATTAATCAATGATGAGGGTCAGCGGCTTGATGGGAGGCGCAAAGATGAAATCAGGCCCATGAAGATTGAAGTTGGTGTGCTTTCCAGAGCTAATGGTTCCTGTTACCTTGAGTGGGGCCGGAACAAGATTCTGGCCGGGGTGTACGGGCCTAGGGAAGCTCATCCCCGCAGGATACAGAAAGCTGATTCCGCAGTGATTCGTTACAGATATAATATGGCTGCCTTTTCCGTCGAAGATAGAGCCAGACCTGGGCCAAGTAGGCGCAGTACAGAGATCTCAAAGGTCAGCCGGGAAGCTTTTGAACCCGTGATCCTGACCGAACTTTACCCAAAAGCAGCTATTGATATTTTCGTGGAAGTACTGCAAGCTGACGCTGGCACAAGGACTGCAGCAATCAATGCGGCATCAGTTGCCCTTGCAGATGCGGGAATTCCCATGAAAGGGCTTGTTACAGCCTGTGCTTTTGGCAAGGCTGATGGAAAAATCGTGCTTGACCTTAATAAGGAAGAAGACAATTACGGAGAAGCCGATTTTCCGGTAGCTCTTACGCAGGATGGGGAAATTTCCCTCCTTCAGATGGATGGGCACCTTACCATAGATGAAATTAAGGAAGGTATGGAGCTTGTAAAGGCCGGCTGTGCCCAGATCCTTCAGATGCAAAGAGAAGCTCTTCAGAAGAAGTTCGGACCAGTTGAGG
>Ga0265294_10004328_pt1 | contig 17820 bp, 36 predicted proteins | sample MunlanPumphouse3_FD_192504 | JGI IMG/M metagenome (GOLD analysis project Ga0265294, IMG submission 192504) | Groundwater microbial communities from a municipal landfill in Southern Ontario, Canada - Pumphouse #3 | ecosystem: Environmental > Aquatic > Deep subsurface > Groundwater | place...
ATACTTTCGTGAATAAACTTCCAACTTATGTTCATCCAAAAACAGGCCGTGTGCATGCGAATTACAGACAGTTAGGAGCCAAATCAGGAAGAATGAGTTGCAGTCAACCAAATATGCAACAGCAGCCATCAAAGAAGCTGGAGGAATGGAGAACTATATTCACGGCTCCACCTGGAAAAATCATGGTAGTAGCTGATTATTCGCAAGCGGAACTGCGTATTCTTACCGAACTGTCTAAAGATGAACATTTCATAAGGGCTTATAAAAACGGTGAAGATATGCATCAGTTAACTGCATCAAAGATTTATCACAAGCCCCTGGAAGAAGTCACAGGTATAGAGAGAAAGATATGCAAAGCGGTTAACTTCGGCCTTTCGTATGGTATGGCAGCAGGAGGTTTACAAAAAAGGCTTAAAACAGAATCTGGAATTGAAATCTCAGAAGATGAAGCGAGGGACACTGTAAAAGGATTCTTTAAAGCATATCCAGGAGTTGCGACCTACCTAGAGCACATAGCTGATCAGGGACTCCGAGATCTTCGAGTGCGAACTAAGGCAGGAAGATTGATGCTTTTCGAGCATCCTCATGACGAAAGTGAAAAAGGATCAATTCAAAGGTTGAGCAAAAACCTGCCTATCCAGGGATTATGCGCAGACATAGTAAAACTGGCATTGGGAAATCTTTTCCTGAGACTTGAAGGAAAAGGAGTTCTGCTTTGTGCAGTTGTCCATGATGAGATTGTACTTGAAGTCCCGGAAGAAATCGGAGAGGAAGTTAAACAAGCCCTTGAAGAAGAAATGGGAAAAGCGATAACAAGATATATTACTTGTATACCTGCATATGCAGAAGGAAAGATGTCTGATCATTGGGAACACTGAGTTCCCGATTATAATTAATGGAGATGAAAACAATGAATTTATACAAGAACAACTACGGCCCTGATGAAGAAGTACTTAGAGAGAGATGTGAACCTATGAAAGAATTCATGGATCTTAAACCAATTGAAGTTATCCAGGAGATCCTGAAACTCTACAAATGCGAGGAAGACTGCCCTAACCGATGCAGTGAAGGTATTGCTGCAGGAGAGGCATGCTCTCCCTTTGTTGACAGAGGCAATACTGTGGGGATCTGCGTTTGCGGAATTGGCAAGGAGATTATCATGGACTTCATTTGCTTTGACTTTACTGCCCATGTGAACATTATACATAATGAGGAGGCGCTTGTTGAAAAAGTATGTGAAGCTAAAGAAAACCGTGATCGCATGGCAGCATGTCCTGGAGGTGTTTTTGTTATTGGGGACTTTACCGCACTTAGATTCTTCCTGGGACACATGACATTACTTCCGAAAGATGACAGGTTCAAAATAAAAACCAGTTTTTTGGAAATGCTTGACAATATCGGAAGTGATGGGGAATGAGAAGAAATCTCCTTCCGATTTCTTTAATTTTTCTGATTTTTATAACAGTTTTTACATCTATAGGATGTGTTGATAATGGTCAACAGCAAGCTGTCGCAACCCCTGCACAAGACAGGTTCACAACTACATTTAATGGCCCTGTTGATGGTGGTTGGATGCAGGTATTGCATGACGACGAGCTTAACGTAACAGTTTACAGAACTGCTGACGGGTACGGGTACCAGGGAATCTCAGTAATTGCAGACAAGGACTTGTAAGCATGGAAATAAAAGAGCTTGAAACGGTTTGTGGTATGGTTTTTGTCATTAGAGACAGGCTAAAAGCAGACATCGAAGATATGATAGCAAGGGGAATGATTGATGAACTTTACGACCAACTTAAAGAAAAGAATGATCCTGAGGCTGACTTCATACTTGAGCAGCTATTGATGATTAGGGTTTTATTGCGCAGGCGAGATGACAGAAGATGTTAGTGATTTGTGAAATTTGTTATAACAATGTTGTTGATGAATTAAGCGCCAGGAAAGGCGAAACGGTTTGTGTATTGTGTAAGAAAGAGATCAAGGAGAAGGAGAGAGAGGAGAAAAAGAAAAACAGGATAAGGGTTTGTAAAGTTTGTGGGCTCGAAGGTAAAGCTGATCTGTTTGCTAAAGGACGTTTAACTTGTAAAAAATGTTATGCTGCACAATATAAAAAAGAAAGGCACGAACATCCTGAAAAACAGAAAAAGTATAGTGGGCCTGTTACTACAAAGCAGCAAAGATATAATCATAAATACTATCTGGCTCATAAACAGGAATCTTTGGAAAGATGTAGACGAAACAGGGCTAAAAAGAAACAATGTACATAAATGTACATCGTTTTTTCTATTTTGTGTCAGAAAATTGGATGTTGAATGTAATCTTTAATGGTCTGATACGTGTAAATTAAAGCTGATACGTTAAATAAATTGGAAGGTTTGAATATTGTATCAAATAAAACTTGGTTGTATCAAGTATGTATCAGGTCATGTATCAGATAATTTCAATAACAGTAGATAGTATGTCAAGTGGGGTCAAGTAAACAGAGGTATTGAGTTACATTTGGGAAAAAAAAATAATTTGTAATAAAAAAAAAAATTCTAATAGGAAACAAACGGGAACTACCTGATACACTCGCAAAAACACGTCAAAAGTGTATACTGATGTTGAAAAAACAAACTTTTTTATCTGGTGCAGAGGTGATACATCTGAAACAGGCGAAATATGTTGAAGGAAAGGCGATAAAAATAACAAGTTTGGCGATCTATGCAATAGATTAAAAAAATCGATTATTGTAACCCTAAAGTACAGTTTTCTAACCTAAAATTTAGCTGAAATTCCCTCTCTTTAGGATAAAAAAAATCCTCAGAATTGATCAAATAACAGTTTGAAATTTATTTGGAGGTACTACTTGGTATCTAAAAGATGCAGGAAATGCGGTAAAGCTGTTACCGTAGATCCGGACGCAAAGTTCTGCGTTTGTAGTTACTGTGATGCTCTAATGACTGTTTCTAAGACCCTTTCCGATGGAAAGAGTGGAGCAAATCGTCACGGTATTAAGTTATGGGTGGTAAGGTAGTTATGCTTTACTGTTCCAAGTGTGGCAATATGAAACTCAAAAACGAGTTCAGATCTGGCTGGGATATGTGTTCAGACTGTGCCGAACAAACACGAAATGATTTCTATGTGCGAGTCAAATCAGGTGAAACGGTTAAGAATAGACGACTCAAAGGAAGCAAAACACACACAAGGATTATTCCAATCCATGCAGCAGATGCGATTCATAAAAGATGCCCTGGCTGTAACACCCATGTTTGGGTGGATCGAACCAATAGTGAAATGCTGTGCTGGAAATGCAAGGCAAGACTTAAAATTACCAAGGCTCTGCGAGATTCAACATATCACAGAGGCGGCGTCATTTTGAGTGTGATAAAATGATCCTTGCCAAGCACTGTCCCTATTGCAGACATCTGATCAAAATTGAACACGGTCAAACCTGTGGGATTTGTGATCGGTGCCAGGGGCAGTACACGGTAAAATATCATCTATCCAAAATAACCTTACAAAAAGAATTCAAGCCCAGAGATTACGAGGCCGAAATTCTAGCCTACATAACTAAAAAAGGTAAGTCTTATGCAGGGGAAATTTCCTACCAGGTGAGGGCCAGCAAGGGCGTGGTCTCCCAAACCCTGCACAAACTTGAGAAGAAAGGGTTAGTCCATGTAGTTCCGAGGGGGAGAACGAAATGGGTTATTTTACCAGGCTCGGACGTTAAGATACGCTAATCTGTGTAGACCAAGCAGGAAGTGCGCTCATACAAAAGCATGCTTTTTTTTTTCAACGACAGCTTATAAAGCATGCTTTATTTTGGCGCTACATTTTCAACGACAGCTTTTTTCGAACCTGTTATTTCAAACGGAACTTTTTTTTACCTAAATATTTTCAGCGACAGCTTTTCAGCGACAGCTTCATTAGCTTCATGCTAAAGCCGCTTTTTAGACGATTTAAGCTTACTAACAATAAGTTAATACAAATATATCATAGTCACTACTTTAATTCAACCAGTGACCTAAAAAGTGCCTTAGATTTGATATCAGAGATTAAATGGTTTGAACTGAAATTCTGGCATCTAACAAGTAAAACGTTAGTGCCTAACGCAAAACGCTTAACGCTTTTTAAAAAATGCCTAACGTCTTAAAAAGGGTTTGTACGCAGTCGCGCTTTAGCGCTTAGCTCCAGTACAGAGAAGCGGTTTAGGTATGCGTGCTGAAGCGCAAAAGCAAGGCCAACAATGTGTATGCAGGGCCAAGCGCAGCGTATGCAGGTGTGCAGGTGACGCCATCAATGCTCCATGCCCGCGCTACCGCGCTCCCGCGGGGCCCGCGCCCCGCGCCTCTGCCCCTCCCCTCCCCCTTTAGTCGGAACTAAGCGTACGTATACGCGGGTACCATGCATGCGCATATATGATGCGCGTATATAAGCGCAAGGAAAACCATTTTCGCTCCCACACAAGACCTGCTAACCCGCACTGTCTAAATTTCTTCTTTTTACGCAACTTCTTAAAATTCCTTAAATTGATTGAACTTCTTAAATTTTCTTTTGTCATTCTTTCACGCTCCTCTATATACGTAAATGTACCTTAATGTATATATACCTTTGGATTTGGTTAAAAAAGTTAAAAAAGATTAGAGCTGTGTTATCAGCATGCGCTCTTTTAGATTTATAAATATAAAGCCTCCTGACTTTGTATAAATGTTTATGTTTATGTCGTCGTATATAAATAGGTCTTCAATGTTTACTAACCTTACATATGTGTATGAGGTTGCATGATGCTGAATTTTTAAAACTTCATCGTTAAGTTCAACTGTTAAAAAGTTGTCTGTGTTGCATATTTTCGCTATGTGTTTAAGCTTTTCTTGCATTGTGCTTCACCAATATACTAATAGTACTTTAATGTATATAAGCTTTTGGATTCGGTTTAATTTTTTTATATCAATGCATACCTTTAAATACTTTAGAGTAATTCTATAGCATGCCTTAGGGCACAAGAATGGAGTTGAAAAGAAATGCAAGCAATAGCTTTTATAAACAGCCTCGGAAACGACATATGGAATTATTATGTACTGTCTGGAAACAAGCAAATAGGTAGCGGAATATCAAACGGCTTTTCATACGATGATGAAGCTCAAGTCCTCACTACATCAGGCTTGACTTTCGGAAACGTTGCTGATTTGGTCTTTAATTTCTAAATTAAATCTTTTTAATTTTTTTAAGGTAAATCCAAAGCTATATATACCATAAAGTTCATTCTAGTATTTGGAGTTTGAAAGCAAATGTGCGAAGCTAAAAACCATATCAGTAAAGTGTCTAAGCTTGACGGTATAAAGTCATGGTCTCTTCAGGCCATGGAAACATGTCCTGGGGCAAAAAACGATGACGGTAGCCTTGTTTTAGCCTGTCAGGGATGCTATGCCACAACCGGCAACTATAGGTTTCTAAGCGTGAAAAAAACCAGAGCTGAAAATAAGCAGGCCTGGGAAAGTCCGGAATGGGTTGAACTCATGGTTAGCACTCTTCAAAATGATAGATATTTTAGATGGTTCGATAGCGGCGATATGTACAGCTATGCACTGGCAGAAAAGATTTATGAAGTTATGGTTAAAACTCCCTGGTGTAATCACTGGCTACCTACTAGAATGAATAAATTTAATAAGTTTGTTCCTCTTATTGAAAAAATGAATTCTCTTAATAATGTCGTTGTAAGATTTTCTAGTGATTCCATAACAGGGCAGTATATAGGCGGTTTACACGGCTCTGTTATTATTCCAGAAACGATAATAGATAAAAATGTGTTTGTCTGCAAGGCTTCCGAAAATAAAGGGCAGTGTTCAGGCTGCCGGGCCTGCTGGACTAAAAGCGTAAAAGTGATAGGTTACAGACCTCATGGAAAAAAGATGGAAAAGGTTTTAAGAAACCTTTAAATTTTTAAGGAGTTGATTAAATGAGTTCGCAGTTAAAGAACAATTTAATTTATGCTGACATGGCGCGGAGATACCTTTTATTCCATGCTGGAGAGCCCTGGCAAGACGTTAAGCTTTGGGGTTTGTTCAATAGGTCGCAGGTAGCGAGGCAACTAAAAACAGGAGCGCTTAAGACTTTTTCTTATTACGCAAGCGGGCATATATGGGTTTATCCTACCTGCGAGACCTACTTAACAAAAATAAAACCAATAATTGACACTAAAACGCTACCCGAAATCTTAGAAATGGTTTACGGTGAATGATTTTAATTTACTTTTTTAATTTTTTAAGGTAAATCCATAGTTTTATATACATTAGAGTTCTTTTATGTATTGCAAGTTCAGGAGGAAAGCTTAAAATGTGTATGCTTGAAACAGTTTTAAAGCTCAGTATTTTAGTAATGCTTAAAATCATCGGGGAAATATTTTACTATACCTTCAAAGCGATTTGTTATCCTCTCGTGCTGGTATACCTTCCAGTTATGAAACTCTTAGTTAGAACTTACATAAGGGCCTTGATCAGGATGAAAAAGATCCATGCCTTTGTTTTCAAGTATGTTATAAGCATGTACTACTCTAAAGGGCCTTCAAGCATGCTAATTAAAGATATCCTAGATGAAGAGATTGCAAGAAGTCAGAGAGGTTATTAAGAGGAGCTGGAAAGGATGAACAAGGAAGAGCGCTTAACAGAACTTAAATTAATCTTAGAGGACTTATACAGCGATTATAAGGAAATAGAGTATAATGCAAAAGCTCCCTTTTCCATCTATGAAAATAGGAATCCTGATTTTGATACATGGACAGACAAAAACTGTTTGTCTTTCGATGACTGGGTAAAAGAGGACTTTAGCGAAGAAGCCAAAGAATATTGTGAACTGTTAAAAGAAAAGTGAGGATGATAAAATGAAAGTTTTCTTAAAATACTTTTTCAGTAAGTCAGAAGAGGACGCAAATTGGCTTATTTATTGGTATGCACTGCCTGGAGATATTTACAATGATGGTAAAAAGAGATACAGGAGGATTAAAAAAGGGCATGATGGAAAGAAATGGCGAGAGCTCTAAACAACTCCTTTAAATTTTTAAGCTGAATCCATAGTTATATATACTCTAAAGTACTATTTAGTATTGTAGTAAGATAAAAGGAGATGAAACAAATGGTTACAAGAAAAAGTGCAGGATTCAGTTTTATAGGAATAATTTTCATGATAATGGGCATAAAAGTACAAAGACCTGTAAGAAAAATCAAGAGGGGCCGAAGTTTTAAGTATAAAGTTTTCTGTAAAATGATTGCAGGAAGCGGAAATAAGGGAAGAAGAAAGACCACAAGAAGAAGGCGATAAACTGAAGTTTACAGATATCACAAATAGACAGATAGAAATAAGAACTTTATTTAATGGTTCTAGTTTCTGCGTAGCGTTAGAGATTAACCAAAGACCTACTGACGAAATCATAATAGGCTCCTGGGATTCTCAGGAAGTGCAGAGAGCTGAAGAGGCTTTAATGATAAAGCATGACATCGTGAGGCCTGAGAATGCAGATGACCTATTAAGATTATTTAAGAAGTTACAGGAAACGAAAGACAGCGCACTATACGTGCAGTTTGAAGAACACTTGAAAACCTTAGACTTGCATGAGTATATAGTTCTAAATCATAAAATTGGTTTATTACATGTAATCATGGCAACCTATGATATAAAGCCCAAGGCCTAAAATAGGCCCGTGGTTAGATTTTCAGTGCGGGGCCTAGGTAAATCTACAGGCTTAAATTCAAGGCGCTTAAACGATTTTAAAATAAGAGGTGGATAAAAATAATGAAAAAGTTAAGTCAGGACATCGAAGATTTTTACACAGTTATATCTATAACTGAAAATAAAGAACTTGCACTAAAGATAATTAAGTTCTTTCTAGTGGACTATTCAGAGGAAGAGCAGAAGGCGATCTTAACAGAATTGGAAAATAGAGACAGTAGATTTAAAGGCTGGCAATGTGCGTATACAGTAGAGTACTCTTACGAAAACATAACCGGAGACATGCTTTATTTGGGGCGCGCAATTGCCAAAAAAGCGAAAGCTGAAAAAAGGAAGATAAAGGTATTTTTCTACTGAGAGGTAAAAATGACATCGGAAGGAATAGCGCAACAACTCGCACGAAAGAGTTTAAAATATAGCAACTTCGAAGAATGCTTAGAAAGTGTTCTAGCATATCTTGAAGGTTTGGCAATATTCAGGGATATTGACATACCTGAAGTCATACAGCTTTGGTCAGTTAAAGATAAGCGCGTTAACCAAGGGCCTTTGAAAGAGATTATAAGGCTCGATAATGAGAAGTTTAACCCTAATGGTAATATATTCTTAGGGAAGCCCAAAATGAGGGCAATAAGAGATAATGGAGGATATGGTATTTTGTACCTTTACGGAAAGAGCCTTTAAAGCTCTTTTTAAAATAATTTAACCAAATCCAAATGTTTATATACTTTAAGCTACTTCTATGTTATGGAGATGTAAAACATGTATACAGTAGTATGCAAAATAGTGGATGGAAATAAATATCTTTCAATTGTTAAAAATTGGACTCGTAACATGAAAGTTTCTTATGAAGTTGTTTTTTGTGACCATGACAAACACATAAAAGCGTCTAGTAATCACAGAAAACCAGAAAGGGCTGTTGAGAAGTACATTAAACTGTCTGGAGAAAATTTTGACAGTGAAGAACTTTTGAAGCTGTGTAATGACGCTTAATAACTTATTTAAATTTTTTAACCAAATCCAAACCTTTATATACTTTAAAGTGCTAGTTATGTATGCCTAAGATGGCAGGAGATAGAAACAAAATGATGAGGATGACAGAAGTTAAAGAAAGCTGTGTGAAATATGGAACTGAAACAGTAATTACAACAGATCTTCTATACCTGGCAGTGCAGCCAGTTGATAGGGAAAAACTGGAAAAGCTTCTTTCTGAAAATTCTATTGTTAAAATTGGTGCTATGTCAATTGCACAACTTAAGAAGATGGGCTTTACAGAGAATCAAGCAATAAAGATAAGTTCCATTTTTGAGATTGCCAGAAGGTGGAGCAATCACACAGATGGGAATAAGCTTAACTTCTCGCGCCCTCAAGCTGTGTATGATTACATGTTTCCTAAAGTTAGAGGCCTCCAGAAAGAGCGCTTTTCTGTCCTTATCCTGGACACTAAAAACAATATCATAAAAGAGGAGCTCATTTCTATAGGGAGTCTTAACGCTTCCATAGTCCACCCAAGAGAGGTTTTTAAAGCAGCTATAGAGAACAGTGCAGCTTCTATTATTCTAGTGCACAACCACCCAAGCGGAGACCCAAGCCCAAGCAGAGAAGATCTTTATATAACTCAAAAGCTCACAGATGGAGGCAAGCTTTTAGGAATTGACGTATTGGATCATGTAATTATTGGAGAAGGAAAATATAAAAGCCTGAAAACAGAGGGTTTAATATAACCCTCTTAAAAATTTTAAGTGAATGCATAGCTATATATACTTTAAAGTGCTTCTATAATATGCCTTAGGGCGCAAGCAACAAAACAAGGAGTTAAGAACAGATGGAAAAAGAGTTTAAAGCATGGATTTGGACAGTGTTTTTATTATCACTGTTTAACGGTGTAATTATGGCAGTAACAGGAATTCCTTTCTTTATCCTGGTGGCTGTTGAAACATGCTTCTTTAACTATCTGAAAAACATAATAAAAACTCATTTGAACTAAGGAGTTTGAAACAAATGAACTTTAGAAAACTTGTAAAATTTGGAATTTGTGCAATGGTACTGTCTGCAATCTTTGTGAATGTCTGTGCTGCCTCTGTTAGCTCTGACATGGCTAAATACAGCAATGCTAATGAGAAGGAGTTTAATAAGCTAAATGCCCAGGCTGTAAAGGATTTCACTAAAATTTCATCACTTGCCTCAACTAAGAAAAATACTTATCCTGCTGTTTTCTCTGACTCTGCAAACTTTGAAAATAGTAATGTGCCTAGAGCTGTCGAAATTCTTAATAAAGATAGTGTTAGGCTGCACTCAGTTAATGGACAAACTGAAACTATGAAAATAAGCGCTGTAGATAAAAAATATGAGTTTCATGTCTTCACAAAAGGAACAAAGAGCTTTAAGACTGACGGGAGCCTTTCAGGAAATGCGAAAAGCCTTAAAAACCTTGTGCCTAAAAAATCAGTCCAGCCAGCAAAGAGCACTAAGAAAATAACAACATCACCGAAGCAAGTTAAAAACAGTCCTAAAAAAGTTAAATGCGGTTACTGCCACAAATGCGGGAAATACCATCATAATCCTAAATAAGGAGGCCTAAAAACCTTTAATTTTTTTTTTTACATTTTTTGACTTCTTTAACTTTTTTAAGTGAATGCATACATTTATATACTTTAAAGTACTAGTATTATATGCCCAAGCGGGTAGGAGTTAGAAACAAATGGCTGAAATAACAAAAATCACAATGTACCACAAAAGCAACTTTGTAACATTCAATGACACTGACATTATGACGGATTATTTCCATAATTATTCTCTGGGGCAGAAAGAAACAACAGAATGGTTAATTCAGGATGGAGCAGACCTTATAACCGTACATGTAGTTAACAATGATCAGGATATACCAGCAGTAAGGAGGCTTAAACAGATCTGTAAAAAGTGTGGATATGAGTACACAGATAAATCTCATATGCACCATTACGAGATCCAGAACGTAGATGAATATGTCCTGGAGTACGAACTTAGAAGGGTTACTCCTTCTAAATTTATTGTTTCGTGGTGGATGCCCGAAGCTCAAAAATTCGGTAAATCTGAAGAAATGGACAAAGAGAATGCTACTAAGTTCTCTAAGGAACTTAGGGCAAAAAGAGTAATAAGCGTCTCAATGAAGAGGGTTATCCCCTCTCAATAATTTTAAGGAGTTGACGAAATGAAAGAGATAACAAGAAAGCTTAACGCTTACAAGGCCCTGATTAAGTCAGGCAAGCACAGTATTAAAGAACTCAGGAAACGCGGTTTTAAGTTCGATACTGATACATCTTACGGTTCTATCTTTCGGCAAGTAGATGGTTTTAGCCAGTCATGCTATGAGGCAGATAATGATTTATAATCCTTAACCTCTCTTTTTTTCCTCCTTTCTTTTTTACCTACTCTTTTTAAAATGTCAATTCCTGGCAGAGCTCTATATTTGGGCCCTGTATTTAGGGCCCTTATATTAGGCCTTATCTGCGTGTATAATGTAAGGCATATATAAGGCCCTGCATTAGAACAATAAGATAAGGATGTATGTTTCTATTAGTCTTAATAATTAAGGGCTTATACTTATTCTCTGTAGTTACTAGAATGTAGAAATACAAGATTACTAATTATAGAAATATGCAGGAAAATACATGGCTTTATTAGAGGCTCTGTATTTGACAATTAGTAGAGAGTTAATACAAATGCATTAGATACAGGAAGGACTTAATACAGGGCCTTAGGATAAGCCCTATAGAGTGCTTATATGTAGGGCCCCTGTTTAGGGCCCTTATATTAGGGCCTTTATATACACAGTATAATGGTATACATTATAACAGTATAATGTATAGTAGTATAGTGTAGTATAAGTATATTATATTAGTATACATTATATTATGTATATGTATATAGTATTATATTATATTATATTATATAGTATTATATTATATTATATTATATTATATTATATATTATTATATATCTTTATTATATTATATATTGTTATATGTATATAGTATAGTGTATGTATTGTTATGTATGTAGTATAGTGTATATGTTATTATGTATATGTTATATTATATACATTAGTATATGTATTGTATAGTGTATATAATGTGTTGTATATTATATTATATTTAATTATATTATTTATTATTATTATTAATATTATTATTATTATATTATATTGTATTATATAATATATTATTATATATCTTTATTATATTAATTAATTAATATTTATTTTATTTTTATTTATTATATTTATATTTAAATAAGTTATTACAACTTAAAATTATTTTAAATGTTTCTGTTATGATGTCGCCCGCTATTGGTTTTGATAAAACCGAAACCGGATGCGGCTGTCGCTGAATTTTTATACAGTAGAATTCTGACTACAACTTACATAAAAAATTTTCACCAGAACACTTCCTAAAAATTTAAAACAAGTTCTCTATACTTCCTGTTTTTGCATATCTCTAAGCAATCTTCAAGGGAAAGAGCGCTACTCCTGCAAAGCTCTACAGCCTCATTAAAAACGTCTTCCCCATATCCGTATTTGTAGCCCTCGATTACCTGGGCCCTCTTAATCAACCAAAACATACTTTCCAGCCTTCAATAAAAATAACACAGATAAGCCAGCCCCATATGATTCCCTGCTTAACATCACATAAAAAATTATGTGTGTTCTGTAAAGCTTTCTTCAAAACCTTCATCTCCTTAACAGGCCCGCAAGTGTCTTATACAGAAGAAGACACTACAGCACCAGGAAGAGCGTTCCTACACTAATCACCACACTACCACCACTAAGCAAGTTTAATAAGGAGCCAGGCAGTAACAAACACTATAGTCAGGACTCCAATATCAACAACATGGTCTAGCTGTTTCTTAGTCTTCATAGATCCTGTACTGTAGGGGTTTAATGTCATTTTAGTAATCTTCAGCGAAGTTGAAACACATATTATTAGTGCAGCCAGTGCGATTAACCACGCAATCATTGATTTTCATCTCGCTTAAACCAGTCTTTCCTCCACTGTTCTGTTTTAGTTTTGCAGTCGTCCGTGCCGTAAAATACGCACTCCCTGCAATTGATGTCAAGGTGTTCTGAGAAGTTCTCAGGCTCCAGTTTTGTAACTATAACTTGTACTTCTTTCAATTCAAACCAGCCCCTAAAGCAAGATAAATTATAACTGTCCAAAAAACTAAGGTGAATATCCAGCCGCATAGACTAGACACACCTAAGCCCAATCCGACCAGAGTGCCATAAGTGAGCCCTAAGCCCAGAAAGGCTAAAGCTTTTTTTAATTTCATATTCCTCACCAGTTAGTATCTTCGTAGTACTTGCATGTTTTAACTCCTTGGTAGTATTCCGCTGTAGTTGGTAGAGGACAACCCTTGACAAACCCTCTGTGATGGCAGACCTCCTTATTCATATCAGGGTGCTGGCAAATACCCCAGCGGTTATGTGTGCATCCGGCGCAGCTTTTAATAGTTAACACTCGTTCCACTTAATCACCTTCAAGGCCTCTAACAATAATGAACATTTCAGTAAGATCTCCAGAGTCATATTTTGTTTGAATGACTGCGAACACACCTAAATTTAATCTGTTTAAAAAGTGTTCATATGTCTCTTTTCCTTCATTAAGATTCTTTCCAGTGTATCCGATTTTATTAAACTCTTTAAGCTCATCCTCTGACAGAAACTTTAATTCACAGCCATAGGCTAACCTTCCGGACTGTGTGACAATATGGTAAGTTTCTAAATGCATGTTACGTTCTCCGGTTTCTGATTGTTTTTCTCTTTTTTCTTGGTTTACTGCCTTCCTTCAGTACCCATATGACCGGATAACAAACCAGGTACACAGGGAGCAGGCAGATATATCCTATAAAGCCCAATACTTTTAACAGTCCCATTTAATCACCTTCAAGGTTGTAACGTAAAGCGCATCTACTGCAATCATTATCTGTACACGTCCTCAATGTAGCAGATGCCTTTTGCAATCAGTACGCATATCAGAATATCAATGCGAAGAGCTACAACCGCAGCAAGTGCGAGAATCCACATATACTTTTCAAATCGTTCCATGTTAGTATGCCCTCCTATAAAATGTTTCACCATTGCTGTCTGTACACTTTTCAAGTATCCCAGCTTTAACTGCTATATTAAGGAATATTTCTCTTTGCTTGCACACAGGGCCTTTATAGTCGCTGTAAGCGCACGCCCTGCAACTATTTAATGCTAAAAGTTGATCACATTCATAGAATGACTCAGGAAGCCTTCTTTCAACATTGATTAATTTCATCAAATTTCTCTCCGGATGCTGTTTGTTTCTGCGCCTCCTGATCAAAAGCGGAATATGTTTCCCACATCTTACAGTAGTCTGCACTCTCATTACTGTCTACTAGCTGCGCCGGTTTAAATGGAAACACTAGCAGGCAGTGCCAAAACCCATCAAGTTTTAATCCTGGACAATCTTTGCACTTCATGGTAAAAAAACCACCTGGATATTTCTTTCAACTTTGCTTATTCTGACTTTAGCTGAGTACATCCAAAATATGTACTCAATATCATTTGAAGCTATTTTTTGCAGCCTTGTTCTTGGAATTACTATGTTGCCGTGATCGATTCTTACATGAGTTTCATCCCAGTTAATCCCGTATGCTTTTCTTATTTTAGGGTCTATCTGGTGAGGCCCTGACAGCAGTTGATTTATTTTGTCTATTTGATCAACTCCTGCGCATGGATCCCATTGCTGTAGCATTTCCTTCAACGTTCCCGCAGTGAACACTTCCCATAGCAGTGAGGTTTCCTGAAACGTCATTACAGTGCACTGACCCAGCAGCGCTTATGCCGCCTCTAACGTTGCCTGTAACCTCTACAGAGCCTTCTGATTTAACCTTAAACAGGTCTCCTTCTACAATCAACTTTACAGGCTCAGTCGCCACTTCATCTATTACAAGTTTACCGTCCACATAGACTTTGTTATTTGAAACGCTTATATTGCTTCCAGAAACTGACATCCTTTTACCATTTATTACTACTATGCTCATACTTGACCAACTCCGTACTAACTTAGTCACTTGTACTATGCGTTTACTGTATATAAGAGTTACTATAAAAAATTTAATCGAGGATTGTCGCAAGTTCTTTTCTTGCGGCTTTGAGTTCAGCTTTGAGCTTCTTTTCGAGCTCTTTAGCTGCAAGTAATTCTTTTTGCTCTGGTGTGAGATTGCTTTCAACATAGGCGGCCCATTTTGCTTTACTGTATTGGCCGTTCCATTCAGATTCTGCATTCCAGGTAACAATATCAGCACTAAAGATGTACCCGAATCTTTTACAGTAGGTTTTCCGGGATTTAACCGCTTTATTTTTGCAAGTTTCTTCCCATGCTGCTTTTTCTTCTCCGCTTAATTCTTCCCAGGTTTTAGTGAAATCTTGTTCCATGTTACTGCTCCTAGCATTTCTCACTATATACTAATAGTATCTTAATGTATATAAAACTTTGGATCTATCCAAACCAAAAAGTTTTGAGTTCCCAGAAGATCAAATTAAAAATTGACTTCAAAATATTGTAAAAAATTTTACATCTCGAGAACAGTATTAACTTTTTAATAAACTTCGTGTTACTGGACACCTTCTACTGAGTACGTTAAATTTTCGTGGTCTGCTGTGCCGATAAATTATAGTACTTATTCTACTTGTTGCTATCGTTTTCACAAACCTCTAAACCTGGTTTTCTCTAAATCGTAACACTAAAAATAAACTGGTTTTAACGACTCTAATTCAAATTCCGCGCCTTATCTGTACTTGGACACCATACTATACCCCCATACACATACATGTAGCAGATTGAACGGGGTGTCCAGGTAGTCTAGTTTTATTTAAACGTAGTATTAAAAGTAGTTGAAATTCTGGTTTTACTGATTTTAAAGCCTTGAATTTTTTGATGATTTCGGGCCAGCCTGGGCTATGAATCGTAACAGTCTAAAAGGAGATTACAAAACAGGAAGTGCGGCATTAATGATGCTTTATTAAAAAGAGTAGGGGAATGGTATCAGTGGGTAATTTTATTTATACCAGTAACCACTTCCTCCGATCTGTATTCCATTTTCAACTTTTTTTAGAGTGATACCAACTGGATATTCTGAGTATTTTAGTGAATATGCTTCTGAGGTTTCGGTGTAAGTGCCTCCTGCTACATATTCTGATGTAACGATTGTGAAGGTTCCTGTCCCTGGTTTTGTTAAATCCTCCTTCAGTACCATATAATTTGTATCTGGGTTACTTGGATCTTTGAATTTAAGTTCCTCGGAATCAGGGGCATTCACCACACATCCTGAGCCGAGAGTCGCTACCAAGAGTATAAAAAGAATTAGTAGGTTTTTCATAATTCCCACCAATTCTCTTCCATGGGTGCAGATTCCTTTTTGTCGATTATGAACAACTCGGAGGGTTCTCTCTGCGCCTTTGTTGGCTCTTTAGCTTTAACTTCAGGTACCTTTTCAACTTTTACTTCTATTTCTTCTTTTTCAGGTTCTGTTTCACTTGTTTTCTGTATTTTATAGTTTTCAGAACTAAGCTGTACAAACGGTTTAAAGTAAAGTCCTTCTGTGTCTGATACAGTTTTAGCTTCCTGTACTGGTTTTTTCTTGAACAGATCTTTTATTGCATCGATGGTTGAAGGTTTCTTTTCCGGTTCTTCTGTAACAACTTTTTCGTAAACTTCTCTTACAAAGGTTTCTGCTACAGATTCTTGTTTGTCTTCTTCCTCAGGTTCCTTTTCATTTATTCCATGCTCAAGCATATCAATCAGATCTTCCTCAGGCTCTTCAGACTTTGTTAATCTAATTACAGGGCCTTTAGCCTGCTTCTTCCCTGCAAGTATATCGTTGATGAGATCCTCAAACTGAGATCCGCGAGTGCACATGTTTTTAGGGCTCTCACCGTAGGGAACCTGTCCTTCAGGCTCTACAGCTTTTATAACCCTTGACTTGTTCGCAGCAGTACACACGATGTATACATGGTCATATTTGAGTCTTGCATTACTGAATTTTGTAAATACGTACTCTACCGAATGTGTTCCATCTTTTTCAAATTCAAAGGCATAGGTTTCTCCTTTATAGGTTGCAACAACATCCACGTCATTCCAGTGATTAATAATTATATCGTAGAAACCGTGGTCGAGTAAGTAAGATGCGATTTGAATCACAGTATTGTAATGATCTGGTGTTTGCTGACCTCGTTCTTTGGTTGTAGCGTCGACAGTGCGCATTCCCTTCGCTGGTGGTGAAATTCTACCATTGACTATGATGGTAGTGTCAATCCAGGATTTTGTAGTTCCGGAAGCATTTATCCGTATTGGCTGATAAGATTTATAACCACTTTTTAGTATGGCAGCTTCGTTGAACTCTCCTTCAAGCCAGTTTTCAAGGATGATATGGTGTTCCTCGTTCAAAGCTTTGTATTGAGGTTTCAGTTTCCACTGTTTTTGCTGTACCGTATTTACTACCTCGCTATCATCTATATGAGGTTTAATCCCTTTTATAATGTCGTTTTCTGCATCTGAGCTGGTTACAGCTACGCTTGCATATTTGTTTCGAACTTTAAGCAGGCATTGACCTTTTTTGAGCCTCTTTAAATCTTCTACGTGCTGGGGCCTTAAGTGAAGGAACCTTTGCACATATGGAATGGAAGATTCGTCCATGTTTGCACCAAACACCATTTTAAAGAACGTGTTTGCCATGAATGCTTCACTCATTTTTGCGGCCTCTAAGTCTCCGAATTGCTGAGTTGCAAATATAAGTTGAGTGTTCTGTGATCTCCACTGAGTCAGGCCAGTCAGGATCATATCTGCAAGTTCAGGTTCTCTTAGGAACGCTCCTCCTTCGTCTATAACTATCGTAAGGCCCTTTGTAGTGGCAGCAGAGACCTGGCTTGCCAGTATACCTGTAACCATTACATTCATTGCATCTCTGAGGCCCTTAGGGACGTTTACAATATCAATAACTGCGAATCTCAGAGTAAAGTCTGCATCAGTTGGAGAGTTGATGTAGTCGTAGGCCCCACCTCTGGAGAACTTATAAGTTTTGTTAATAAGGACTTCACATGTACCTTTTCTGTGAC
>Ga0265294_10004329_pt1 | contig 17818 bp, 10 predicted proteins | sample MunlanPumphouse3_FD_192504 | JGI IMG/M metagenome (GOLD analysis project Ga0265294, IMG submission 192504) | Groundwater microbial communities from a municipal landfill in Southern Ontario, Canada - Pumphouse #3 | ecosystem: Environmental > Aquatic > Deep subsurface > Groundwater | place...
TATTGCGTGGAGGGATCGATTTCAGGTGCTGGTTCGATCCCTCCACGCAATACCATGTACCCTGCTGCGCCCACATGTCGGTTTCATTCTTCACTTCGGGATTTTTTTCCAGGTACTCTTCGATGGTGATCGTGGTGTAGTAGTTGCCCACCGTGTAGAGGTCGAGCAGCTCTGCGTAGCCCTGTTCCTTGTAACTGGGGCTGGCCCAGTCAAAGTCGGCCGAGGGGTCGTAGTTCTTGCTGGCAAAATTGACACCCACCTCGAAGTAGGAGGGATACCAGGCGCCGGTGTAGGTGCCGAAGGAGATCGCCGGGTTGGCTTCCTTTACCACTCCTCTTGCCCTGTCCATGAAGTTGTAGATCACAGAGGCACGCCACTCGAGCCACTGCAGGAAGTAGTTGCCCCGTTCGGGGTAGAAGTTGCCCTGCTCATCCTTCTTCCAGCGATAGATGTCATCGGGGAACCGATCCAGCTCCTTGCCGAGGTATTCCTCGAACTTCCGGCGCGACAGCTCTGAGAAGTCGGCCGTGAATCCGTCGTAGCGAACCCTGTCGAGGATGATGCCATCCAGTTTGGGGTACTTCGTTACCACCTCGCGGAAGATGTTCAGGATGTATTCCTGGAACTCCTCGTTTACCGGGTTGACCATGGCCGAGTATTTCTTCTTCTCTTCCGTGATGGGAATCAGTTTCACCTCTTCGTTCGGCGGGTAGACGATCGTTGCCCAGTCGGCCTTGCCCCCCTCGTAGATCGGGCCTTCATCCATGTGGTTGTGACCCGCCACGAAGGTGTTGAGCGATGCCTGTACCTTCAGCCCCAGCTGGTGCGCCTTCTCAATGTAATATCCCAGGTAGTCGAAAGTGTAGTGGATCTCTTTCCCCCTCCACTTGGTGAGTAGCGGTGCATATTCGCTTTCATAGAGCAGGTGCCCGGAGATGGGACGGACATCGACCACGATGTCGGTAAAACCCAGCTTCTTTACCTTCTCCAGGTAATAATCAATGGTATCCTTGTTGTTGAACCGTTCAATGTTGGCGGTGGCATCGATCCACATCAGCTTGGGTGCCAGATCTGCTACTTCTTTGCTGTTGCCGTTGCCACAGGAGTAGAGTCCTGCTACGACCAGAAGTGATAAAAATAGGTTTGTGATATTGTTCATTGGTGTAAAATTGTCAATTTGTGACTCACGGAAATGTTCTCTCAGCTATCAATGGATCAATTGTTCCCGATGGCGATGTCGATGCCTTGCTTGGCATACTGCCACTGATTGGCCATCTTCAGATGGATCATGTCGAACAGGAAGTAGCCGTCGCATTCATCCATGCAAGCTTTCACCGATTCGACGATTGCCTGGTTCTCCTGCTGCTGGGTGGCCTCGTTTTTGCTGTCCCAGTTGCCTACGTCGGGGCCGCTGGCTACAATGGGGACATCCCTGATTTTATCCTTGGCCAGCCGTGAGAAGCCCTGCATGGTCCATTCCGAAGAGCCATATACCCGCAGGGGGGAGGCATACGCCCCGATCAGGATCTGGTCCATTAGCTCGGCGTAGCCGTAATCCTTGTACCTGGGGGTTGCCCACTTGTAGGTGAGGCTGGGATTGTACCTGTTGCTGGCCCAGTTCACGCCCACCTCGTAGTAGGTGGAGTACCAGCCTCCCACGTAGACACCAAACAGGATGTCCGGGTTGACCGTCTTTACCGCCGTACGTGCTTTCTCCATGAAGTCACGGATTACCTTCGCCCTGAACTCGAGCCACTTGGTGAAATAGGGGGGATAGGTTGCCAAGGCCATGACCTGTTGCATGGTGGCCCCCGGAGGAACGATATCTCCTGGGAAATTGGCCAGCTTCTCGTTGTCCAGATAGCTCTCGAACTTATTCCGGGTCACCTCGGAGAAGTCGGATTGCATGCCGTCGAAGCGTCCCCTGTCGAGGATGATGCCATCCAGGTCGTACGTTGCCAGGTCTTTCAAAAGATCACACAAATAGGTTTGTACCTCCTCGTTGGCAGGGTTGAAGAACTTGGTTCCCCCCCCCGCATCCATTGTGTTGGTGATGCCGATGGAGAGGTTTTCAGAGGTAGCCCACTCTTTCTTGGAAGCATCGCGATAGAGAATGCCCTGGCTGCCCAGCCCGCTGCTGTGTCCACCCACCATGGTGTTGAACCCGGCATGCACCTTGAGATTGAGCTTATGTCCCTCCTCTATGAAGGCCTGCAGGTAGTCCCATGTCGCCGTCCGTTCCACCTTGGAGTAGACCCCGTTGACCCATGCCCCGAGCCACTGCACCTTGGCAGAACCGGGTACGGATGAGTTGTAGAGGATATCGCCCGAGGTGGGACGGATGTCTACTACCACGTCGGTGAAGCCGGCTTCCTTGGCAAGCTTCAGGTCCCTCGTGATGTTCTCTCTGCTGTTGGCGAAGTCGCGGAAATTGGCCGCCGCGTCGATCCATATATAGCGTGGTTTTTCGGCGTTATCCTTTGGCGGATCCGGGAACTCATATCCCGGATCCGGGTTGTCATCACCACTGCAGGCAGCTGACAGGAATAGCCAGCCGAGGAGTAGGGTTGAGGTGACAACCGCATAAAAATGGGATCTCTTTTTTGTCATGTGATTTGTATTTGTGATAGTTGCTGTAAATCAAGCTGTTTATTGTTGTAACGAATGAGCGACGAGACAGGATCCTTGAACATTTCTACAAGGTGAGCCATGCATCATGGACGCTGATTGAAAAGAAGTTGTCCAGGATCTGTAAGCAACTAAATCAAAGTCGGTACCAAAGGTAACACAAATCTTCTTTTTAATCAGGTACAAAACCCGGACAACTGGTTCATCTGGTTTCTCTGAACCTCATCTTACATATCGATACAGTCGTATTGTACACAGACAACGCATCCGTTGGTGAACATGAAGTAGAGATACATGTAATAGCCGTCGCTCGAAACTTTCAGGATCGCATCACCGGTGCCGTTCGTATTGACCCCGCCATTATCCTTACCTCCGTATGTGCCGGCAGGTGTTGTCCAGATCGGTTCGGTGAAGGTGGTCACTGCGCTGGCATCATGCAGGTAGACTTTATCGTCGCTACCCCAGGTGAATGAGTTGATCGACATGTTCACTGCATAAGGATTGCCGTTGAAGAGGGTGTAGTCGGCGGCATTCTGGATCCAGTTGCCGCTGATCTCCGGTCCCTGAGCCTTTATTGTGTTGGTCTTACCATCCACCCATGCAAACTTTCTGGGGGCTGCATAGTAGGAGACAAAATAGTCGGCGGTAAGATCGGCAGGATCGGTTGGCACCACATCTGCATTGTTGTTCCAGGCACCCTCAATGCCATTGATGGCAATGATCTCGGGAGTTTGTGAGAGCAATACACCATCTTTCACCTGCCAGCGGGCAAAACTCTTGGCTGCACCCATCAATGCCGCGGTGATGATGGCATCACCATCCAGGCTCCCTTTCACGGAGAGTTTACGTCCAATGGCAGTGCTTCCACTGGCCGACCAGTCAATATAGAGTTCGGGAGAGGCATTGACTCCCTTGAATCTCCACACCTTATAGGTGCCTGCATTGGGTGCCAGGTTGCTTATCAGAATATTGTTTCCATCGTCTGCTGTGGCGAAGAAATTGGTGAGTCCACCCTGGATCGCACCCATGTTGGGCATCGTGCCCACCTTCGTACCGGTCTTGCGGTCCAGCAGCATGCCGGGTTCGTTCCTGGTGTTCAGCACCACGTAATCTTTCGTCACGGCGAGGCTGGTGGTATTGTGCAGGGTCGTGATGCCAAGGTCTGACTGCAGCTTCTTGCTCCATAGGATTTTGGCACTCCCATTGCGCATACCCCGATCCACCTTGTTGGGCACATCCTTGCGTACCGTGTAGACCACCTTGTCCACTCCGTTCTGGGCGGTAACGGTCAAGGCCAGATCCTGGTCGTAATTCAGCGCGGTGCTTGTTGGGTCGGGACTGATGGAGGCCCCGTGAGAGATGCTCACCTCTGCCAGCACCTCACCGATCTCTTCGATCGAGATGAGCGAGATCGTCTTGTTATCTTCATCGATGATTCCGGAGATGCCAAGGGTGTTCAGGCTGAAGTCGGTGATTCTGGCTTCCGCACTTTTTCTTATTTCAGCCACAATCTTGTAATCCTTTTTCGTCTTGGACTGGTCTGTTACCGTGATAAAGTTCTCCTTCGTCAGGTCCATGTAAAGCAACGGTGGGGAGACTGTAACATTGTCATCCAGATTTGCCTCGATTCTCACATTTTTCAGCGCATCCATTGTCAGCACATTGCTGGAAGTGCGGGGATAGTTGTAGGGAAATACAATTGTGATGGTGTTGCTTTCGTAGTCAATCTCACTCGAGAAATTATTTTCCGAGCTCTCATCCCCGTAAAAGGATGCCTTCAGACTGTTGATCCCGTAGCGCGACACCGAAGGTGTGAGGTCTTCTACCTGCTGACATCCGCCCAGGATGAACAGGAATGCGGTCAGTACCGCCAGGATTGAATTTATTTTTTTCATACGATTAATATCTGTTTATTTCCAACTGTCGTATTGTTCAATCAGTGAGTTGTTTGCCAGCTCGGCGTCAGGGATCGGGAGGATGTAGTTCTTCGCGGAGAATTTCCGGTCTTGGTAATCCACATCGATGTACTCATAGTTGTCACCTGTGATCTTGAAGCCGTGGGCACGGGTGTTGTTGTACTCGATGTGTGCCAGTTCCCATCTTCTCATGTCCCAGAAGAGATGCCCTTCGTATGCCAGCTCCACTTTCCGTTCGTTCCTGTAGTCATTGAACCATTCGTTTCCGGAGGAGTTCTTGGCAGGCAGGTTGACCCTGGCACGCACCTCATTCATCGCATCTCTCGCCTCGCTCATCTTGTTGAGCCGGAAGGCAGCTTCGGCCTTGTTGAGCAGTACCTCCGCGTAGCGGATCTCCACCCAGCTTTGGGTGCTTGGTTTGCCTTTCACATCGATTAGCGACTCATCCATCAGTTTTCTCAGGAAGTAACCGGTGGTGGTAAGACCATAGCTGTAGGGTTGTTCCCTGTAAGCCATGAAGGTCCCATAGGTCCCATTCACCGAGTTCTGCATCACATTCCCTTTCCAGCTGCTCCCCGGATAGATGACGGTTGCCTTGAAGCGGGGTTCCAGATCCTCATAGGGGGGGCGTGTGGCGTTGGCAACGTGGTAGGGTGTCCAGTCCATCTCGGTGCCGTCGGCCTTCTCATAGCTTTCCACCATTTCCTGGGTGGGTGTTCCCAGACCCCCGAATTCATATCCGTCGCTCAGGGGCACGTAGTATTTGTCGAAAGAGTGATTGGGTTCCAGTTCATCATACTTGAATTCCAGGATGGTCTCTTCATTGCTTCCTTTCCACGCCTGGGCGTAGTCATCCACCAGATCAAATTTTTCTGATTTCACCACGGCATCGGCAGCATCATAGGCCGATTGCCACCGTTCTGCAAAGAGCATGGCTCTTGATTTGAAGGCGAGCGCGGCATATTTTGTTAATCTTCCCTTGTCCTCCCCTGTCCATTCTTCTGGCAGATTGGCGATGGCGAAATCGAGGTCGCTCTCGATCAGATCCCAGGTGGCTTCATTCGAACTGCGTGCCTTATCCTTTTCCATCTCCTCGATCGAGGTATAGAGGATGACGCCGTCATGCCTTCTTGCCAGTTGGAAGTAGATGAAAGCACGGAAGAATAGTACCTGGGCTTCCCATTTTTTGTTTACTTCCTCCGGGAACTGACCATACTGCTCCATGGAGTGCAGGAATTCGTTCATTCTTCTGATCTTATTGTAAGCATCGCTCCAGACACTGTAGAAGCCGCCTGTAGAAGTGGTGATCAGGTTGGGATCGAAAACATAGTTGTTGGGATGTCCAGCCCTGTGGCCCGCTGCATAGGAGCCATACTTGAAGGTGTTGGTAAAGCTCTCGGTCAGGTTGCCGTTTGCCTGTGCCTCTCCAAACTGACCATACTGATTCAGATAGGTGTAGAAGCCATTCACGTAGAGGTCGACACTCGACTCATTCTCCCAAATCACTTTGTCAGTAAGCTTGTCTGTAGGAGTCAGGTCCAGCCAGTCTGAGCAGCTGCCGAGAAAGATCACAGCAGTGGTCATGTAGAGTAGTTTCCTAAATATATTTTTCATTTTCTCTTAAATTAAAGTGATTATAATGAGAAGTTAAGCCCGAAAGAGAGCGTTTTCTGCTGCGGGTAATACCCGTTATTCACTCCTGGCTGTTCCGGGTCGATATTGTACTTGGTCAGTTCGCTGAAAGTGAATAGATTGGATCCTTCCATGAAGAGCCTGATCTTGTCTACACCGGCCTTGCGTGTGAGGGAAGCAGGAAGGGTATATCCCAGCTGGAATGATTTTACGCGGAGATAGTTTCCGTTCCTGTACCAGAAGGTTGATGAATAGGCATTGTTCGTGCTTACGGTTACAAGTGAGAGCCTTGGAAATTCCGCATTCTGGTTGTCGGGCGTCCATGAATTTTCGGGTACGAACACTGGGGTGTTGCCACCATGGTAGAACAGTCTGGTGAATACCGTATTGTCCATTACGCCAGAAGGATAAACACCGGTCAGGGCAACCGTGCGTCCTAGACCCGATTGCAGCAGGATGTCGAAGTCGAATCCTTTCCAGTCGGCGTTCAGGTTGAGCGAGGTCTGGAACTTCGCATAAGGGCTTTTTCCCACATATCCCATATCCTGTGCATAAGATATCTTTCCGTCACCGTTGCGGTCTTTGTATTTGATGTATCCGGGCAGCACAGGTGATCCTGTGATAGTGGGTGAGTTGTCGATCTCCTCCTGTGTTTGGAAGAGGCCTTCGGCGATGAAGCCAAGCTGTGATCCCACCTCCTTGCCGGTCAATTTACGGTAATCAGGGGTGTTTTCCGAATCACCCGCATAGTAAAGCCACCTGCGGTTGGCCAGTGTTCCGATCCATTTCACACCATACCGGAAGTCGCCAATCTTGTTGTTGTGCGTGATGGTGAAATCAAACCCTCTGTAATCAATCTTATTCACATTGTCGGTACTGAAAAAGTATCCGCCCATCGAAGGAGGATAGGAGCCACCCACACTTGCCAGCAGGTCGTACTGGTATTTGTAGAAGATATCCAGCTCTACACCTAGCAATCCTCTCCACGCCATGAACTCCACACCGGCATTGTAGGTGATCGCTTTGGCCCATGAAAGGTAAGGGTTACCGAGCGTGCTTGAGTAAATCATACTCTCCCTCTGGTTTCCAAGGATCAGGGCATTGGATTGGATGGTCATCAGATTGAGGTATTGGAAGGCATTGACGGCTGAGGTGGCTGTTTTTCCCATGCCTCCCCTCAGTTTGAGGTTGTCAATCCAGTCGGCCTGGAACCACTCTTCATTGTTTATTCTCCATCCTGCAGAAACTGCGGGCAGATTGACCCATTGTGAACCGGCCATTCCGCTGAAGAGGTAGCTGCCGTCGCGACGAATCGATGCCTCCAGCAGGTAACGATTGTCATAGTCGTAGTTGAGTCTTCCCACGAAACCGACCAGTCGGGACTGGCCGCTGCTGCCGGAAATGGAGGGTACCCGCTCTTCACCATTCCCTGTGGTATTGGTGATCATGCTCAGTTCATCCAGGTTCAGGAAATCGAGACCATAGCCTGTTGCTCCGAGCGTGTTGGAGAATCCGTTGCGGGTTTCGGCAAGACCGAAGAGATTGACCTTGTGTTTGTCGAACTGACGGTCGTAGGTAAAGCTGGACTGCGTCACCACGTTCGTTGAGCTGTGTGCGCTTTCGGTCAGTGCGGTGTTTCCGGAGTTGTTCTTGAAAGAGGTATAGCTGATTGTCTCAGTGGTGGTTGTCGGCAAGGCTCCCATCATGGTCTGAAAGGGAATGGTCAACGACTTGTTGAACTGGAAGAATTTGTCGTAAGCACCCATGAATTTCAGACTCAGACCCTCCATCCAGGGAGCATCATAGTTGAGTGAGAAGTTGGTTTGGATGGTGGTGTTCCTGGGACGGCTGTAGCCTGACTCGTAGATCGCAGCCAACGGACTCACAGGAGAAGAGGCTGTACGGGTAGATGTGTAATACTCTTTTCCATCGCCGGCCGTGATCTTCTTGGGTATGTAGGGCAGCGCGCGGACTGCTTGCTGGGGAATATTGTGCCAATCGTCCGGATTTGCCGAATAGCTGGGACGGTCATGCTCGTCGAGGCGTCCCGCCACATTCATCACCAGGGTGATCTGGTCGGTGATTTTTGCATCGATATTGGCTCTCATGTTGTAGCGGGTATAATTGAAGTTGTCCACGTTCCCTTGTTGCTGGAAAGCACTCAGGGAAGAGAAAAACTTCACCTTCTCGGTACCTCCCGTGGCGCTCACGTTGTGGTTCATATTCCTTCCGACGCCAAACACTTCGTCATACCAGTTGGTATTGCCCCAGCCATCGACTCCTGCTTTCATCTTTTCTACCTGTGCGGAGGTGAAGACCGGATCATCACCATCCATTTCCCTGGCCATGTTGTACCAGTAGGCATATCCCGGGCCGTCGAGCCATTTGATCTGGTTGGCATTTTGGCTGATACCGTAGTTGCCGTTATAGGAGATTCCCAGTTTTCCGTCTTTGCCTCGCTTGGTGGTTACGATGACCACTGAGGTGGCATTCAGTCCATAAACGGAGGCGGAGGTGGCATCCTTAAGGATGGAGATCGATTCGATTTCGTTGGGATCGATCTCATTGATGCTCCTGATGACACCATCAACGATGTAGGTGGCACCCTCACCTCGCACAAGCAGAGAGGCAGCATCCTGTCCCGGTTGCCCTGATTGTTGCAGCGAGGTTACACCGGCGACTCTGGCACCCAGCACGTTGGTTACACCCACAACGGGAGCCTTGATCAGCTCGGTGTCCGAGAGAGTCGACACTGCCCCGGTCACACTTGTTCTGCGCTGTGTGCCATATCCCACCACGATTACTTCGTCCAATAGCTCGGTATCCTGCTCCATGGTCACAGAGACGAAATTTCTGCCATTGAGAGGTACCTCTAGTTCCCTGAACCCCACATAGGAGAAGACCAGTGTGCTGCTGGTAGATGGCACCGACAGGGTGAATTCCCCCTCAACATCCGTAACAGTCCCCTGGCGGGTATCTTTCAGTATTACATTCACACCAATCAGGGTTTCCCCTGTAGCATCGACTACCTTTCCCCTTACATTCACCTGTGCGTAGGTGATCAGCGATGAGAGAAAGAAGAGTGACAGAAACAGACATCTTGAGATGCTGCTTCTCCACTTTAGAGATCGGTTCTTACTTTCCATTTGCTTTTGTTTTTGTTGTTACAGTTGTTTTTTTTGATGGTAAAAAGCGCTAGTAGATTGATAATTGACAAATAATAATAGGTATATGGGTTGTAATCTGATTTTGCCGTTCTGGATAAGGAAATAGCATCTAAACGATTGCCTCTGTTGGATTGGTTACCGATACATGGATCTTTTCCAGGGTTTTCCAGCATTGGAACAATCCTCTTGGTACATGGAAACATCCTTTCCATTTTCCACCTTTCAGATCGAGCAGTACTTCTCCCTGCCGGTTCAGGTAGCCCCACCATTCCGGGTAGTCTGGATCCTTGAAGTGTTCCCAGGTATACTGGTGAACCTTCTCAAACCATTCGAGGCACTCCTGTGATCCGGTTAACTGGTACCCTTTCAGCAGGGAAATCAACGTTTCTATATGCACCCACCACAATTTTTGGTCCCATTCCAGTTGCTGGGGTGGATATCCTTTTCGGTCAAGAAAATAGTAGATACCACCATACTGCTTGTCCCAACCGTAATCGACGCTCTTCAAAGTAGTCTCCACCGCCTGCTCAATCAGTCCGGGTCGGTTAAGCCTCACCCCAAGGTCCATCACGAACCACATCGCCTCAATCGCGTGGCCGGGATTCATGAGCCTTCCTTCGAAAGTGTCGGAGAGGGATCCATCGTTGTTCAGGTTCTCCACGATCAAACCGTTCATCTCGGGATGACGAAACACCTCCATCACTTCGTGGATACACTCTTCCATGGTTTGTTCCACAATCTTCCGGTCCAACAGGTGTTCGATTTCCAGGGTGAGGTTGCTCATGATCATGGGTAACGAAAAAGATCTCAGGCTTCTTGTGCCAGTATATGCCTTGTTCCATTTCCCTTTCGGGTTCTCCTGTTTCGCGAGGATGATCTTGAAAGTCTTCTCCGCTATTTCGGCATATTCGCTGTTACCCGTAGCCAGGCTCAGCTGTCCAAATGCCATTGCTGCAAAGGTATAGGAGAAAATATTATAGGGTTCAACAAGAGGCTTTCCTTCTCTGGTGAGAGAGAAGTACCAGTTGTACTTCCCGTCATGGCCATGTTTTTTCAGAAATTCAGCACCCTGTACCGCACAATCCAGCCACTCCTGCCTTCTTTCAACCTTGTTGAAGAGCATGGCGAAAAGCCACACCTCCCTGGCTTGTAGCCAGATAAACTTGTCGGTATCGAATACTTTTCCCGCCCTGTCGAGACAGGTGAAATATCCACCATACTCCTGATCCTGTGATCGGGTGAGCCAGAATGGAATCACACTCTTGAAAAGTTCTGCCTTGTATTGAGCGGCAAGATTGTTAAAGTTTACCATACATATTGTCGTTTTGAATCCTGAATTTTACCCAGGAAGGATCTTTATAAGCAAAACATTGTTATATATTCGCAAATTAAATACATATAATTTATATATACAAGCTTTGTAATTAAAAATATTAATAATATATCCGGATTTAACATTCAAGATAGATTAATTGCCTGTTTTCTTTCTCTTCGTTTGCATGGGACGTGTGCCTGGCGCGTTGGCATTATCTATTTTCCATTCATTCTATCGGAGCAGGGTGATGCGATTTTCGCAGTAGATTTGTAACCGATAATCAGGGTTACAGGGAAAGAATGGATAATTGAGGAATATTGGCAACTTTACCTGAGTTGCCGGAAAAAGCGTTCAGCACCGGACAGGGTCTCGGGTTTACCGGCGTCGATCGTCTGCAACCCGCTTGGAGTGTAGGAGGAGATTATGTTCTCATGGCAAATCCCAATGTAGAAGTCGATGACCGAAAACGCATCAGGCCACTCCTGCATCCTGTCTAAGATAGCGGGTTGCAGGATGTGAATTCCAGAAAAAGCCAATTCTTGGTAATCGGAGGGATTTATATGGGGATAGGGAGGTTTCGTCTCGCCCGTTTTCTTGTTGATCCATCCCCTCAAATGACCAGAGCCCTCAAAGAGCAGGTAGCGTGATGTCTGCCGTTTGCTGCACACAAGGGTCGCTACTGAGCTGCTTCCCTTTTGGAAGGCAAGTAGCTCCCTGAGATCAATATTGGAAAGGATGTCCACATTGTGCACCAGAAAGGGCTCTCCATCGTTGAAGAACCAGGCGGCTTTTTTGATGCCTCCTCCGGTATCGAGCAGTTTATCTCGTTCATCCGAGAATTCGATGCGGATTCCGAAGCTCTGGTTTTCCGCAACGAAATCGATGATCTGTTGACCGAAATGGTGGATATTGATGATGATTTCGTCGAAGCCGGCCCTTTTCAGTTTCTCGATGGTGTGCTGCAACAGCGGCTTGCCGCTTATCGGTACCAGTGCCTTTGGCAGGGTGTCGGTAAGGGGTCTGAGCCGGGTACCGAGGCCGGCGGCGAAGATCATTGCTTTCATTTTTTTCTGAACTCCTGTTCCAGGTTTTGTTCACGGTGCACCAATGATACTCTCACCCCGAATTTCTTCGATATATGTTCTGCCACATGCTGTGCCGCATAGACCGACCGGTGCTGACCGCCGGTGCATCCGAAGGAGATCATCAGGTGGGTGAAGCTGCGTTCCATGTACCGTTTCACGTGCTGATCGATCAGCGGGTAGATGTTCCGCAGGAAGATGACGATTTCGCCATCCTCTTCCAGGAAACGAATCACCGGCTCGTCGAGGCCGGTCGCATTGTTGTACCGTTCAAACTTGCCCGGGTTGTTGATTGCCCGGCAGTCGAAGACATACCCTCCACCATTGCCGGAGCTATCCTCCGGTATTCCTTTCTTATAGGCAAAGCTGTAGACGCGAACCTCCAACTCCCTCTTTCGGCTGTCGGCAAACTGTTTCAGGTCACACATCTTCCGAAGCGTGTCGCAAAGATAGGGGTAGCTTTCAAACCCCTCCTTCAGCAGTTCCCGCAGGTTGTTCAGCGCGAAAGGTACGCTTTGTATAAAGTGCGGCTTCTTTTCGAAATACCCTCTGAAGCCGTAGGCTCCCAGCACCTGCAGGGTACGGAAGAGTACGAAGTGACGCAACCGCTCGCGGAAAGCTGATTCCTCTACCGGCTGGTATTTGCGCAGCGAATGGATATAGGTGACGGTCAGTTCATCACGCAACTCTGCCGGGAAGTTGGCCTTCGCCTGCCAGAGGAAGGAGGCCAGATCATAATATACCGGTCCCTTCCGGCCCCCCTGGAAATCGATGAAATAGGGTTCATCCGCTACCAGCATCACGTTGCGCGACTGGAAGTCACGGTACATGAAGGTCTCCGTCTCACCCTGCAGCAGTGTTGCCGCCAGCTGTTCAAAATCGTTCTCCAGCAGATCCTCCAGGAACTCCATTCCGGTGGTTTTGAGGAAGCTGTACTTGAAATAGTTCAGATCCCACATCACCGAGCGCAGATTGAATGCCGGGAGTGGGTAGCAGACACTGAAGTCGAGCCCCCTGGCTCCCAGGTATTGGATGTCGGCCAGTCGGGCAATGGTTTTGTGCAGCAGTTCCTTTTCGCCATGACTGAATACCCCGGTGTTGCGACCCGCCTTGATCCGATCGAACAGCACCGTCTCTCCCAGATCCTCCTGCAGGTAGCAATGCTGATCATCAGAGATAGCTACCACGCGAGGCACCTTTAACCCCTGTTTGCGGAAGTGCCCGGCCAGGCTGATAAAGGCGCGGTTCTCGTCGAGTGACTCGCCATAGACGCCAATCAGTGAGGCCTCACCACTGGTGAGGCGGTAGTACCTGCGATTCGAACCGGAGGTGGGGAGCGCTTCAAGTGTCTGGTGCGGTTGTCCGGTAAAGGAGGTGAAAAGGTCGGTCAGGGGTTGCATATGCTAGCTGATGTGATGATTGGCTGATGTGATGATTGGCTGATTAGTTGAAAGCTGACTGCTGAGTCCTCACGATTTATCACTTATCGTTTCCAGTTCTTTGAGCCAGCTGTCAGCTATCGCATCGCTTGGCATGCGCCAATTGCCGCGGGGGGAGAGGTTGACGGAGCCCACCTTCGGCCCGTCGGGCATGCAGGAGCGCTTGAACTGCTGTGAGAAGAACCGTTTGTAGAATACCCTCAGCCACTTCAGCAGTTCATCATCAGCGTAGTTCCCGGCAAAAGCCACCCGGGCAAGGAAGAGGATGCGGGCAGGGTTGTCGCCGTAACGCAGCATCCGGTAGAGGAAGAAATCATGCAGTTCGTAGGGGCCTATGAAATGTTCCGTTTCTTGTGCGATTCTGCCATCCTCGTCTGCGGGTAGCAATTCGGGACTGAACGGGGTATCCAGTACATCGTGCAGGATGTTGCGGGAGGAATCTTCCATCTGCGTATCGGCTATCCAGCGTACAAGTGAAGCCACAAGGGTTTTGGGTACGCTGCTGTTCACACTGTACATCGACATATGGTCGCCATTGTAGGTGGCCCATCCCAGGGCCAGCTCCGAGAGGTTTCCTGTTCCCACCACCAGCCCGCCGATTCTGTTGGCATAATCCATCAGTATCTGGGTGCGTTCGCGCGCCTGGCTGTTCTCGTAGGTGACGCTCTGCTCGTTGGGATCATGGCCGATATCCCTGAAGTGTTGTTTCACCGCATCCACGATGGAGATCTCCTTCGCCGTCACACCGGTAGCAACCATCAGTTTGGTGGCGTTGCCGTATGTCCTTTCGGTGGTGCCGAATCCCGGCATGGTGATGCCGAAGATGTTCTTGCGTGGCAGGCCGAGGATATCGAAGGTTTTGATCGTGACCAGCAGGGCAAGTGTGGAATCCAATCCCCCCGAAACACCGATGGTCACCTTCTCTGTTCCGGTGTGCAGTAGTCGTTTTGCCAATCCATGGGTCTGGATATTGAACACTTCCGAAAGGTTTTCTTCCGCGCGCGCTTCCGAGGGGATAAAGGGATGCGGAGGAATGGTGCGCAGCATACGGTCGGGTAATACAGGCTCCATGGTGCAATCGATGAGAGTGACGGGGCCGGGCGGATGGTAGTTGGTATTGATCATCCGGTCGTGGCGGAGAGTATGGAGATCGATATCGGCAGCAATCAGCCCGCTCTCCCGGGAGAATCGTTCCGATTCTGCCAGCAGGGTGCCATTTTCTGCGATGAGGCAGGCACCGGAAAAGACCATATCGGTGGTCGACTCACCCATGCCGGCAGAAGCATAGATGTAGGCTGCATTGCAGCGCCCTGATTGTTGTTGCACCAGCGATTTTCGGTAACGATGCTTACCCACCAGTTCGTTGCTGGCCGAGAGGTTGAACAGCAGTTCTGCCCCCTGCATGGCCAGTAGGGAAGAGGGGGGGGCAGGCATCCACAGATCCTCGCAGATCTCCACACCGAAGGTGGTGAAGGGAGTCCGGAAAAGCATTCCTCCGGTCGCGACCGGTACCTCTTCAGTGCCAATCGCAATGGAAGGGACGGTAAGAGTGGATGCCGGAGCAAACCATCGCTTTTCGTAGTACTCCCGGTCGTTCGGGATAAACGTTTTGGGTACCAACCCCATGATCCCATTCGCCGAGATCACCGCAGCCATGTTGTAGAGAGTGTTGCCGATCCGCACAGGTAATCCCACAATGGCGATGAGAGTAGGTTTCTCCAGCATGAAATGTGCCAGCTCCTGTAGTGAGGCAATCGCTTCCCGCTGCAGTGTCTCCTGAAAGAAAAGATCGCCGCAGCTGTAACCGGTGAGTGAGAGCTCCGGGAAACAGATGATCTGTACCTGTTCTGCCAAGGCCTTTCCAATCACTTTCTGAATCTCAACCCTGTTGTAGTCACAATCGGCTACCCGTAGCCGGGGTGATGCGGCTGCCACGCGTATGAAACCAAGCCTGTTTATTTGCATATTCATCGGGTTTTGAGGCAAAGATAACACAATCGGTTGAATTGCTGATAGCTCACTTCTCCCAATTATGGGTTTCAGATCGTGATTGTACCAGCCAGATGGAGCAGCGGGGGTAACTTATCGAGCAGCTCGCTCATGGAGGCGAATACGATAGAAGCTCCTGCATCACTCAGGATTGCGTTGGGCAGTGGACCCGTGTTGACCGCGATGGTGAAGATGCCTGCCGCAACAGCCGCTTCGATCCCCAGCGGGGCATTTTCGATCACGATCGCCTGATGGGGCTTCAGATCCCCCCCTTTTTGCAATCCTCTCAGGAAGGGTTCAGGGTCTGGTTTGCCATTCACCACATCGAAGGCGGTGACCATGGTGCCGGGAGTGAATACGCCCGGGAAGTGGTGATCAAGACGCTCCAGCAGCGAGGGCTGCCCGGATCCGGTTACCAGCACCGGAGTCAGTTCTTTCTCCTGCACAAGGGTCAGTACCTCTTTTGCACCGGGTATGGTGTTTCCGTTGTTGCAATGCTGAAACAATTCTGTTTTCCGGGCATAAATCTGTTTTGCCTCCTCATCAGTGGCATCCCGTTGCAGGTTGCGCTGAAAAACGACATTGATGGTCTCCTTGCCAACCCTTCCCTCATGCAGGTAAAACTCACCAGGCTCATGGGAGAGTGCCCACTCATTCATCACCTGTTGCCAGGACTGGTCGTGTGCCGGCATGGAGTCGTAGAGTACGCCATCCATGTCGAAAATCACTGCTTTCAGGTCGAATCGCTCCTGTTGCTTTCGTTCTAAATAGTCAATCAGTATCTCTTTCATCTGTATCCATAAGAAAACCGCGGGGCCGCGGTAATGCGGCCGGGCGGTTTCTCTGTATTGCAAATTATTACAGTCTCGCCTTGATGGCGCGGCTAGCTTCCTCAAAGCCCGGTTTTTCGAGCAGGGCGAACATGTTTTTCTTATAAGCCTCCACTCCGGGCTGGTCAAAGGGGTTGATCCCCAACAGATAGCCGCTGATGCCGCAAGCCTTCTCGAAGAAGTAGACCAGCTGTCCGATGTATTTCTCGTTCAGCTCCGGCAGCTCAATCAGCAGGTTGGGTACGCCACCATCCACGTGGGCGATGCGGGTGCCCAGTTCCGCCATCTTGTTCACCTCGTCCACCCGCTTTCCTTCCAGGTAGTTGAGGCCATCCAGATCCCTGTCATCATGCGGGATCGTCACCTTTTTGGAGGGTTTTCCAATGCTCAGTACCGTCTCGAAGATGGTCCGTTCCCCTTCCTGGATCCACTGGCCCATGGAGTGCAGGTCGGTGGTGAAGTCGACCGCAGCAGGGAAGATACCCACATTCTCTTTCCCTTCGCTCTCGCCGAAGAGCTGTTTCCACCATTCCGCCAGGAAATGGAGCTTGGGGTGGTAGTTGACCAGGATTTCGATTTTCTTTCCCCGGTTATAGAGTTCATTGCGGATCACCGCATAGATGGCCGGCAGGTTGTAGTCGAATGCAGTAGATGCGGCAGCTGCCTTTTCGATCTCGCGGGCACCCTCCACCAGCTTGCGGATGTTGATGCCTGCCACCGCGATGGGCAGCAGTCCCACCGGTGTGAGTACCGAGTAGCGTCCACCCACATTGTCGGGGATCACGAAAGTCTTGTACCCTTCACTGTCGGCCAGGGTGCGCAATGCTCCGCGGGCAGCGTCGGTGACCGCCACGATCCGCTGACGGGCCTCCTCCTTCCCTACCTTGCTTTCCAGCAGGTCTTTCAGCAGGCGAAAGGCAAGTGCCGGCTCGGTGGTGGTGCCCGACTTGGAGATGTTGATCAGTCCGAACGGCTTCTCTCCCAGATAACTCATCAGCTCATGCAGGTAATCTTCACTGATGTTGTTACCGGCATAGAGGATTACCGGATTCTTTCTTTTTGATGGCTCCTGGAGCCAGTCGAACGAGTCGTTAAGGGCATCGATTACCGCCCGTGCACCCAGGTAGCTGCCGCCGATGCCCACTACCACCACTGCTTCGCAGCGACTGCGCAGCCCGGCAGCCGCCTCTTCAATTTCCCGCAGCTCCGCTTCACGGATGGAGGAGGGGAGGGACACCCATCCCAGAAAATCGTTTCCCACGCGGCTGCCGTCATGCAGCGCCTGGTTACAGGCCACAGCCTGCGAAGCCTGTTTCAGGATCTCTTCCTCCGGAAGAAATGCCGCCACATCCTTGATCTGTAATTGAATATGATCCATTGTCGGTTGTTATAGTTAGATTGAAATAGATTGAGTCAGATTGAATCCTTTAGAAATAATCGATCAGCTTGCGGATCGCCTCCTGTGGCGGCCGCTTCTCGTATAGAATTTGGTAAATCGTTTGTGCGATAGGCATATCCACCTTAAAGCGGTTGTTGAGCTCGTAAATGCACTTGGCACCATAATAACCTTCGGCAATCATCTCCATCTCCAGCTGGGCGCTTTTAACCGAGTAGCCCTTGCCGATCATGGCTCCCAAGGTTCGGTTGCGGCTGAACTGTGAGTAGCCGGTCACCAGCATGTCGCCCAGGTAGTGTTGTTCGGCGATGCAGCGCTCCATGGGCAACACACCGTTGAGAAAGGCAGACATCTCTTTGGCGCAGTTGCTCATCAGCACCGCCTGGAAGTTATCGCCGTAGAGCAATCCCTGGCAGATGCCGGC
>Ga0265294_10004331_pt1 | contig 17812 bp, 13 predicted proteins | sample MunlanPumphouse3_FD_192504 | JGI IMG/M metagenome (GOLD analysis project Ga0265294, IMG submission 192504) | Groundwater microbial communities from a municipal landfill in Southern Ontario, Canada - Pumphouse #3 | ecosystem: Environmental > Aquatic > Deep subsurface > Groundwater | place...
AAACCGGAGCAATGGATACGGGAAAAGGTGCCAGCCTTGATCCCAAGCTGGTCAAGGCCGAGAAGAAAAAAGGCTACCGCATGACCCTTGCCGATCGCCTCAAATACAGGACACGCTATTTCACCGATGCAGGCATCATTGGCTCCAGAGAATTTGTATCTGAACACTTCGATAAATTCCGGAACCATTTCGCATGCAAAGGAGAAAAAAAGCCCCAGCAGATAACCGGACTGGACGGCGTGTTCTCCCTTAAACGTCTCACCTGACCCTGTTCATCCCCCAGACAAACCAGGATTTGCAACCATTGCCCGGCCAGAAGACGGTGCCTGGGCACCCCACGCCCAAAATCTGCCTTGCCCGTCTCCATAAGCTCCCATTGGCCCCGAAATTTCCCCCAAATAGGGTTAAAACGCCCGGTGCACCTCTCTCTAGCAGGAGATGTCTGTATCTCTGCGCACCAGACGTTGGCGAGGAACAAAAATATGGCAGGTGAAGACAGATCCGTGCATAGGTTGCCTGTCCCAATTTTTTTTTCTAACAGGAAAGGCCGTATGTCCATTTACGAAGTCAGAAGCCAAATCAAATCCCCCCACAGTAATGTTCGCCAGATCATGAAAAATAATGGAATAAGCATCATGGCTCTATCCAACCTGACAAAATTACCCAAACAAATAATCCAACGGTCTCGGGGTGAAGATCTTAAAAAATGCAAACTGGAAACGCTGGCGATTATTGCCATGGCCTCGGGGTAAAAATTAAAGATTTGTTTGATGAAGAGTAGAGTCATAGACCCATCTGTATGTTTTTGATCATGATAAACGAACAAGGCTGGATCATTAATGATCCAGCCTTGTTTTGTGTAGAACTCCATAAAGTCACTTACCAGCGGGTGCATCCGTTTGTATTGGGAAGATTTCGGCATAAAACTTACGTAGGCCAACGATTTGCGACCATTTCGTAAATTCAGCCTCATATGTTTTGATCCGAGGCATCTCTTGAGAGAAATCTGAGGCGAAAAATCGCAAGATCATTGATTGTCAATAGGCGGCCCGCCAGGAACGGATGCACCATTCCCATCTAGTACATTCCTGACAGTCTCAGACAATATCTTCCTGCTATATGGTTTACCAACATACGCATTAATACTAACACATTGATATTTATAGTTTTTCTCTGACACTTTAGTACTGTATCCGCTAAAAAGAATAGTGGGCATATCTGGTCTCACTTTCAATATCTCGGCAATAAGTTCCACCCCAGACATATTAGGCATGGACTGATCAGTCATTAGAAGATCAAAAAGGGCAGGGTTTGACTTGAAAATTTCAAGTGCTTTATTGCTGCTACGTTCACTCATAACTCGATACCCCATTGATTCCAGCATTTGTTTTGTCATGCTCAGGAGGTCTTTTTCATCATCTACAAGAAGTATTCGTGCCGTGCCAGTCTGAAAAAGGCTGTTCTCTTCAACTATTAGAATTTCTTCTCTTTTGGTTATTGGAATAAAAACATTCAAGGTACTACCTTTACCCTCTTCACTTTCAACAGTTATGAATCCACCCTGGCTTTCAACAACGCCCTGAACAACAGACAAGCCCATGCCCGTTCCTTCGCCGATGTGTTTGGTGGTGAAGAATGGCTCAAAAATCTGTTTGATTATTTTCTGATCAATTCCAGATCCAGTATCAGCCATTGAAAATCTAGCGAAGGCTCCGGGGGCTTTAATTGAACGCGGGGACATTGTCGAAAAATGATCAAAATCATTACTCGTTAAATGCACCTCTTTCAAGCTGACAGTCACTTCACCTTTCTCATCCATGGCATGAACAGCATTCCCAAAGATGTTCATAACTACCTGGTGGAATTGGGTTATATCTGTCATGATCGCTCCGCAATCCTTAGATATATCCTCAATTATTGAGATAGTGGTTGGCGTTGTAGAACGAAGCAGCTTCAAGGTTTCTTTTATAAGAGCCTGGGGATGAATCGGCATCAGCGTGGTTGTATCTTTTCGACTGAAAGTTAGTATTTGCATTACAAGATCTTTTGCCCGAACGGAGGCTTTAATTACCTCTTCAATATTATGCCTAACTGGATTTTCAGGAGAAATTTTTGAAAGCGCCAATTCCGCATTGCCGAAAATGATAGTCAGAATATTGTTAAAATCGTGGGCAATTCCTCCTGCTAAAATTCCAACAGTTTCCATTCGTTGTGCTTGATTGAGCTGATCTGTGAGTATTTTTTTTTCTTTTTCAGCAAGCTTACGTTCAGTTATCTCCCTAAAATTACACTGAACAAACCTAGATCTGTCAACGATCTGTAGGTCGACATCAATTTTTGTTCCCAACTTATTTTTCACAAAGATATTATTATAAGAAAGAAGACCGGTAACAACTAGTTTTTCCAAAATGATGTCAATAGTATCAAGATCTATTGAGAGACAAAATTCTTGAAGTGGCTTCCCGAGGATCTCTTTATGCGTATAACCAAACAACGTACAGGCAGCCGGATTAGCGTTGACAATATGACCTGTTACCTTTTCCACAAGGAAGAGACCATCTTTAGCTGTTTCAAATAATCGCCGAAATCGTTCTTCGGAATCCTCAAGTTCAAGCCGGGCGAGCTCCCTATCCGTAATGTCCTCGAAAGCCAGGAGGATGATTTTCTCCTTTCCCTGTATACGCTCAACCTGCCGCGCATTTAATAGCATGATACGTCGGCCTAACGTAGTAAAATAGTGTTCCACCTTGTAATCATTTAAGGTTGTTTGTTGGGGAAGGATGTTTTCCAGCAGTTCCCGCAGTTTGGGGATATCCCATTGGTTGTTGCCTAGGTCATAAATAAGCTGCCCCATGGTTTCTTCATGCGTTACCTTGAAAACATTAAAAAAAGAACGGTTCGCCGAAACCACCCTTAAATCTTGATCAAGGACAACTAAGGGTTCGCGCATGGTTTTTAGAATACTTTCTGCGTATTCTAAAGAATTTTTATCGTTCGTATCATTGTCCATTATCTATCTCCAATTTTTATCTGACGGCCGAACAGGAGCTACTGACTGTAATACACACTTGTTACTCCATCAAATCTAAAAAGGAAACGTATGCTTTTATTTTTTTGCAGCCGTAATAGTATTTTTTGTTTACGCGAACAGCAAAGGGACATTATGTTGAGCGGTTAACCCCTGAAGCAGGCCCAATACCCCGCCTTGGTTTTTGCAAGAACGGCATATGGGTACAGAAATCCACATTGGTAATCAGCACTGGTATTTATCACAGGGGACCTACATAAACAGGGCCGGTTTCAGCCCCAGAAATTATGTTGCCGGTTTTTATGAGTTATGTTGTCTGTCGCAGTATCCAGCTGTTAGGTATGAAGATACAGAGTATGCTTTTTTATAGATTATCCTTTATGGTATCAAATAGTTACGCGAACACACGACATAAGGGACAGGTTGAACCCGGTGTATCCGTTTGTGTCGGGAAGATTTCGGTCTAACATTTGCTGGGCCATCGATTTGCGACCATTTCGTAAATTCAGCCTTATATGTTTTGGTCCGAGGCATCTTTTGAGAGAAATCTGAGGCGAAAAATCGCAAGATCATTGATTGTCAATAGGCGGCCCGCCAGGAACGGATGCACCCCTTACCAGCCACAAAAAAATTACATTTCGACTTCGCGGATGACAGAAGCCAGGACAGATAGAAATTACCAGTCATCAAAATTAAGAGCCTGCTTTTATGCCTTGTGTAAGACACCGAGGGGATGCTATTTATTTAAGAAAACATGAAATCATCTTCCGGATAAGATGGTCGGAAGGGGTACAAGTATTTCACCCTTATAATACCAATGGGGCAAACCCCATTACATATAGAGAGTAAGGAACACCATGGCCAAGAAACAAACCATACCAAAAAAACATAACGGGTTTGAAGAAAACCTCTGGGACACGGCCAATAAGCTACGCGGGTCGGTTGAGTCCTCTGAATATAAGCATGTCGTGCTCAGCCTCATTTTTCTTAAATTTGCCAGTGATAAATTTGAAAAACGCCGTCAGGAACTGATTGACGAGGGCCAGGAACAGTACACCCACATGGTGGAATTCTACGCCATGAAAAATGTCTTCTACCTGCCGGAAATATCCCGCTGGTCCTATATCCAGCAACACGCCAAGCAGGACGATATCGCCATCAAGATCGATACAGCCCTGTCCACCGTGGAAAAAAACAACAAGGCCCTCAAAGGCGCATTGCCGGACAACTATTTTTCCCGCCTGGGTCTGGAGGTCAGCAAGCTCTCGGCCCTCATCGACAGTATCAACAATATCGACACTGTGGCGGATAAGGAAAACGACGTGGTCGGGCGGGTGTATGAGTACTTTCTGGGAAAATTTGCCGCGTCCGAAGGCAAAGGCGGCGGAGAATTTTATACCCCCAAATGCGTGGTCAATCTTATTGCGGGCATGATCGAACCCTTCAAAGGCAAGATTTACGACCCATGCTGCGGATCGGGCGGGATGTTCGTCCAATCGGTAAAATTTGTGGAAAGCCACCAGGGCAGTCAGAAAGACATCTCCATTTACGGACAGGAAAACACCAGCACAACCTATAAGCTGGCAAAAATGAATCTGGCGGTCCGGGGCATTGCGGGTAATTTCGGCGAGGTTCCCGCCAATACCTTTTTCAAGGATCAGCATCCCGACCTCAAGGCCGATTTTATCATGGCCAATCCCCCCTTTAATCAGAAAGACTGGCGGGCCAGCGATGAACTGGTGGATGATCCAAGGTGGTCCGGCTATGAAGTGCCCCCCACGGGAAACGCCAACTACGCCTGGATTATGCACATGCTTTCCAAACTCTCGGAACACGGCGAAGCAGGTTTTGTGCTGGCTAATGGTTCCATGAGCACCAACACCAATTCCGAAGGCCAGATCCGTGCAAAGATTATTGAAAACGATCTGGTGGATTGCATGATGGCCCTCCCCGGACAGTTATTCTACACCACCCAGATTCCCGTCTGCCTGTGGTTCCTCACCAAAAATAAAAAGGCCGACAGCAACCGAGACTACCGCGACCGCCAGGGCGAGACCCTGTTTATCGACGCCCGTAATATGGGCTCGATGATCGACCGCACCCATAAGGAATTTTCCGACGAGGACATTGCCGACATAGCCCGTACCTACCACGCTTGGCGGGGTGAAACAAAAGACGGCACGTATGAGGATAAGGCCGGGTATTGTAAATCCGCGACATTGGAAGAGATCAAGGCCAACGACTATGTGCTCACCCCAGGACGTTATGTGGGTGCTGCCGAGATTGAAGACGACGGGATTCCCTTTGAGAAAAAGATGTCGGAACTGAGCCGCACCTTGTATGGTCAGATGCAGGAAGGTGAGAAGTTGGATGCGGGAATCCGGAAGAATTTGGAGGTGTTGGGATATGGGGAGTAAAAAAGATGAAATCACAGCAGAGTAACCGCGCAGGCTACGGAAAACATTGTCGTAACACTGTCACGACAATTGAACGGGAGCCATTTCCTGAAAGATCTTGAATTTACGAAGCAGCCTGCTACGCAATTAGTTAATCGGCCTCTAAAAAAATTTCAGTGAAACATATTTTGTAACCATCAAGCCATATATCGTATTATTTTCCAATTATCGATTCCAAGGATTATTGGGGGATTATCGTAGAGACAAGGCATGCCTTGTCTCTAACCCTGCGTTGTACTCCTCGTGATGACGATTCCACGGAACCTTTTCTGATTGATTTAAAAAACGATATGCCGCTGCAGATTCTAATTCATAAAGGCAAAAAAAGAGGAACTGGTCACAAATTGTGACCAGTTAAAATTATTGAAGCATTCTACCTGTAATCCGTATGCGGGTGCTGCCGGGTTTGAAGACGACGGGATGCCCTTTGAGAGCAAGATGTCGGAATTGAGCAGCATCTTTTAGAGGCAGATGGCAGAAGATAAAACGCTGCTGCCCGAGGCAACTATTAAACGATACTTAATTGTTCAAACCGAAGGCTCCCGACAGACAAAACGGCAGGTAAACCATATAAGGGAGCTTGATTGTTGGCGTGGGCTTTCGGGTTTGTTCCAAGCCGATCACGACAAATACCACTTGAGGATTTTTTCTGAGACAGGGGAATTGCGAAACAGCCTGTTTCGCAATTATCCAGCAACTCATTGAAAAACATGTCCCCGCCCTATCCTGGGAACGCCGAGCGTCTGCTCGGCAACGCACTCAGGAGCTGGCAACGAACAAAGGAAAAGATGTCTGAAAAACAGTACGTGCAAAATATCTTCTATAGCGCTCGAAAGGCCGAGCAGACGCTCAGCGTTCCCAGGGGGCTGGATTTCATCTCCAAAATTGTCTCAAAATTGAACATTAAAAATACCCAGAAATATGGATAGGGCTGATCAGCATTGCTCCGATATCCCAAATTTTACCGGCAAGTCTGAAACCAAGTCTGCCTTCCATTTAAGAAGCTTGAAGCTGAATTGAGTCTGGATGATAGGAATGAATAAAATGAGAACAAAGCAAGAGGTTGAGGTAGTGATCTGGAAAAATTTGGAGGTGTTGGGTTATGGGGAATGAACATAAAAGGTGGCGATTAAGTGAATGCCTTGAAACTGTTGTAGACAATCGTGGTAAAACACCTCCAAACGATGGTCACGAAACCGAGTTTCAACTTTTAGAAGTAAACTGCATTACTGGAACAAATCGAAAACCAAACTACGCACTAGTAAGGAAATATGTCACACTGGAGACCTACAACAACTGGTTTCGAAATGGACATCCGACGAAAGATGACGTTATCATTTCGACAGTCGGTTCTATCGGAGAAGTATGTCTTTTTGATGGTCGCGGCTGTATTGCTCAAAACCTTGTAGCACTCCGTGCAAAATCCACAATACTAGAAGGCTCGTTCCTTTTTTACTATCTATGTTCAAGAAAAGTTAAAAACGAACTCCTTTCTTTAAACATAAGCTCGGTCCAACCAAGCATCAAAGTCCCCCATCTATTAGATCTAGAAATCCCATTACCCCCTCTCCCCGAACAAAAAGCCATCGCCCACATCCTCGGTTCGCTGGATGACAAAATCGAACTAAACCGCCGGATGAACAAAACGCTGGAGGCCATGGCGCAGGCGTTGTTTAAAAGCTGGTTTGTGGACTTTGATCCGGTCATCGACAATGCCCTTGCCGCTGACAACGACATCCCCGAACCCTTAAAAGATAAAGCAGCAGCCCGCGAAGCACTGGGCGATGCCCGAAAGTCCTTACCCGAAGACATCCGTCAGCACTTCCCCTGCCGATTTGAATTCACCGAGGAGATGGGGTGGATTCCGGAGGGGTGGGAAATCGGCCCCATTAAAACAATGGGAGAAGTAATCTGTGGCAAAACACCACCCACTAAAAATATTGAAAATTTCGGAGAAGATGTCCCATTTATTACTATTCCAGATATGCATGGTAAAGTGTACATAACGCAAACCGTAAGAAAACTCTCAATAATCGGAGCAACAACACAAGCAAAAAAATATCTGCCACCAAATTCAATTTGTGTAAGCTGCATTGCAACGCCAGGACTGGTTGCAATTACAAGCGAGCCATCACAAACAAATCAACAGATCAATACTGTTGTTCCATTTCGACCATCTGGCTCATTTTTTTGCTATGAAAGTTTATCAATACTAGGAGATTTAATTCGTATTTCTGGAAGTGGTGGTTCAGTATTTTCAAACTTGAGTAAAGGAAGATTCGAACAATTGATTGTATTAATTCCATCAATTAAATCTCAAGAATATTTTCATACCACGGTTCAACCATACTTTGACAAACTCATCGTTAATCAAAAAAACAATGAAAAGTTAGCCGCCCTCCGCGACACCCTCCTCCCCAAACTCCTGTCCGGCGAACTCCGCATTCCGGATGCCGAAAAACTGGTAGAAGAGGTGCTGTAATATTTTCTGAAAATCAAAGCGAAACCGACCAACCCCCAAGAGGATGCCCCCGTCTGACGCCTCTTTCACCTTTCACCCTTCACCTATTTCATCATGAAATTTACTGAAGCCCAGCTTGAACACGCCATCATCGATCTCCTCGGTGAACAGGGGTATCCACATATCCCGGGGCCAACCATTCCCCGTGAGGCCGAGGACGTTTTGATCAAAGACGACCTGTGTGCCTTCCTCGCCAGCCGGTATAAAGCCGAGGGTATCACTCCCGGTGAAATCACCTCGGTTGTTCGCAGGTTGGAAACCTATCCCCCATTAGATCTGTACGACAGCAACAAGGCCATCATGAAGATGGTTTCCGATGGGTATTTGCTCAAACGGGAAGACCGGAACCGGAAAGATTTGTACATTCAGTTGATCGACTATTCCAATCGGGACGCCAACCGGTACAAGATCGTCAATCAGCTGGAAATCCTGGGCTATGAGACCCGCATTCCCGATGGGATTTTGTATATCAATGGATTGCCGTTGGTGGTCTTTGAATTCAAAAGTGCCATCCGCATTGATGCCACCATCCATGATGCCTTTGTACAGCTCACTACCCGGTATCGCCGGGATATCCCCGAACTTCTCAAATATAATGCCCTGTGCGTGATCAGCGACGGGGTGAACAACAAGGTTGGTTCCCTGTTTGCCCCGTACGAGTTCTTTTATGCCTGGCGCAAGGTGACCGGGAATGAATCCATTGCCCGGGAAGGAATCAACTCTCTGCATACCTTGCTGGAAGGGTTATTCGACAAACACCGTCTGCGCGAGGTGATCCGGCATTTTGTGTATTTTCCTGACAGCTCAAGAAAAGAAGAAAAGATCGTCTGTCGGTATCCGCAATATTATGCGGCCACCAAGTTATACGAAAGTATCAAACAACACCGCAAACCTCACGGTGACGGCAAGGGCGGTACCTATTTCGGTGCCACCGGATGCGGCAAAAGCTTCACCATGCTGTTTTTGTCCCGGTTGCTCATGAAAAGCGTGGATTTTTCCAGCCCAACCCTCATCCTCATTACCGACCGCACCGATCTGGATGATCAGCTTGCCGAAACCTTTGTAAAAGCCAAGGGGTACATCGGCGATGACACGATCATCAGCGTGGAAAGCCGGTCCGAACTGCGTGATCTCCTGCAGGGCCGTCAGAGTGGTGGCGTCTTCCTGACCACCATCCATAAATTTACCGAAGACACGCGCCTCCTCACCGAACGCGAAAATATCATCTGCATTTCCGATGAGGCCCACCGCAGCCAGACCAATCTGGATCAAAAGATTGTGGTTACGGAAGCCGGAGTCAAACGCACCTTCGGATTCGCCAAATACCTGCACGATTCCCTGCCCAATGCCACCTATGTCGGATTCACGGGAACCCCCATCGACGCCACCCTGGATGTCTTTGGTCCGGTGGTGGATTCCTATGCCATGGCGGAATCGGTGCAGGATGGCATAACCGTCCGCATTGTCTACGAAGGCCGTGCAGCCAAGGTGGTGCTGGATAATCGCAAGCTGGAGGAAATTGAGGACTATTACGCCAATTGCGTCAGAGAAGGGGCCAGTGAATATCAAGTGGACGAGAGTAAAAAATCATCCACCACCATGAACACGATCCTGGGAGATCCCGACAGGCTGAAAGTCCTGGCAGCGGATTTTGTCGAACACTACGAAACACGGGTCGCAGAAGGGGGCACGCAAAAAGGCAAGGCCATGTTTGTGTGCAGCAGCCGGGACGTAGCCTGGAATTTTTATCAGCAGGTAATAGCATTGCGTCCTGGGTGGGCAGAGATAAAAACATGCGCGGACGATGCCGTATTGACCGAACAGGAACGTAAAACCATCAAGCCCATAGAGCGTATCAAGATGGTCATGACGCGGGGCAAGGATGATCCCAAAGCCCTTTATGACTTGCTAGGCAGTAAAGAGTATCGCAAGGAACTGGACCGACAGTTCAAAAATGCCAAATCCAATTTCAAGATCGCCCTGGTCGTGGATATGTGGGTCACGGGGTTTGATGTGCCCTTTCTGGATACCATGTACATTGATAAACCCATCCAGCGGCACAATCTGATCCAGACCATATCCCGTGTTAATCGCAAATTTGAAAGCAAGGAAAAAGGGCTGATCGTAGACTATATCGGCATCAAACGAGAGATGAATCTGGCCCTGGCCCAGTATTCCAAGGGCAATCAGGATACGGTTGAAGACGTTCAGCAATCCATCGTCGTGGTGAAAGACCATCTCGATTTGCTGGGGCGAATCTTTCACATATTCGATTCCCGGCCCTATTTCAGCGGTGCCCCTATGGCCCAGCTTGAATGCCTGAACATGGCTGCCGAATTCGTACAGCTCACCAGCAAGATAGAACACCGATTCATGGAATTGGTGAAGCGGCTCAAAGCGGCCTATGATATTTGTTCCGGAAGCGATGCCTTGACCCGTGAAGAACGCGACCTGATTCATTTTTATCTGGCTGTACGCTCCATTGTTTTCAAACTGACAAAAGGCAATGCCCCGGACACAGCCCAGATGAACGCCCGCGTACGGCAGATGATTGCCGAAGCCCTGCACAGCGACGGCGTAGAGGAAATTTTCAAGCTGGGGGATGATAAAGCCACGGAAATCGACATCTTTGATACCGACTACCTGGCCAAAATCGAAAAGATCAAACTCCCCAACACCCGCATCAAACTCCTGCAACAACTCCTCAGTAAAGCCATCCAGGATTTCAAAAAGATCAACAGGGCCAAAGGGGTTGATTTCTCCAAAAAGTTCAAAGCTCTGGTGGATAAATACAACGAGAGAAGTGAAGAAGATGTCCTGGTCAGCAACGTCCTGGAAGACTTCACCGATGAAATCATGGACCTGCTGCAAGCCCTGAAAAAGGAAAAAGAATCATTCAGGGGCATTGGTATCGATCTTGAGGAAAAAGCCTTCTACGACATCCTCAAAGGCTTGGCCGTCAAATACCAGTTTGAATACCCCGAAGAAAAACTCATCCCCCTTGCTAAGGCCGTCAAAGACGTGGTCGATGACAAAGCCAAATACACAGACTGGAGCCAACGGGACGATATCAAGGCAGAACTGAAAGTGGGCTTGATTATCCTGCTGGCAAAACACGGATATCCGCCAGTGGATCGGGATGAGGTGTATAAGGAAATCTTTGAGCAGGCTGAGAATTTTAAGAAGTATCGGGGGATGGGGAAAATTTAATGTTGGATGCAGAGGATTTTTTTGGGGGATCGGTTAATATTGAGGACTACGAACACAATTTGACCACAATTTTTAAATTTCAATTGTTATGAAATGGATTTACAAAATCACATACCCCAACGGAAAGATTTATATTGGGAAGGATTTAACAGGAAGTGCTAATTATTTCGGAAGCGCGAATTCAAAAGAAATATCTAAAGATTTCTCGTTTGAAGATTTGTCCCATTTCACAATAACAAGAGATATCATCTGGTCCAGTGAAGACGCAACAGATACTGAAGTAAACAAAATGGAAGTAGAATTCATCCATGCCTATGCTTCCAATAATCCTGAAATTGGATACAATCGGTGGCCAAAATATAGTTTGGTATCAGACAACTCTTCGAAATAATTATTCCAGTGCAATTTCAAGTTAAAAATTACGAGATGGACGTGGCAAAACACTCAAAAGCAGAATTTGTTAAATGGTTTGGGCCGTTGTTAGATGCTTTAAGAGACTTGGGAGAATCCGGTAAGCCCAAAGAAGTATCCGATAGGATAGCAAAGAATCTAAACATCCCCAATAAAAAACTTGATGAAGCATTAAAATCAGGTGGGAGCAAATTCCATAACCAAGTAGCTTGGGCAAGACAATATTTGGTATGGGAAGGCTTATTGGATTCATCAAAATATGGGACATGGAAACTTACAGAAAAAGGACGGGACACTCGTCTTACGGAAGAAGAATCGCATAAAATTTTTCTCAAATGGGTTGCGATCAATTTAGCAAATAGAAAGAAAAAAGAGGAACTCAGCAAAAAGAACGATACGACTCCCTTGGAAGAAGAACATTCCCCCGATGAACTTCCAGAAGACAACAGATTGAATCTTATTGATGTTCTTCGAGGACTAAGCCCGGAAGGATTTGAAAGGATAACACGAGAATTGCTACGGGAATCCGGATTTGAAAATGTCGAGGTTACAGGAGGTTCGGCAGACGGTGGCATTGATGGATATGGGATATTAGAAATAAATCCATTTGTAAGTTTCAAAGTACTATTTCAATGCAAACGTTACAAAGATGGCAATACTGTTTCCAGGGCACAAGTCGGGGATTTCAGAAATGCTATGATCGGTAGAGCGGAAAAAGGAATAATCATTACGACATCAACATTTAGCAATTCTGCGATTAAAGAAGCAAACAGAGAAGGGGCGCCTCAAGTTGAATTGGTCGATGGTATGAAACTGGTAGAAATGTTTGAACGTGTAGAACTGGGTCTTAAAAAGCGTACTGTCTATGATGTCGATTTATCATATTTTTCAAAATATCAGAGTAAATAAGTGGCTAAATTGACACCAAGAGTAACAAAAGATGAAGTGCCCCCAACTCTTCCAGGCGTTCCGGAAGTACTTGGTTCAGGAAAATTTAATTTTTTATCAAATTTTTTGGGTTTAAAAGCCTGGCCCCTCAGCTCCCCGTTATAAGCTTTGTCTAAATATAAAAATCGGGAATGAATATAGAGAATAAAATGAGTGATAAGTGGGCTCCCCCCGGATCAAGGTGCCGTAACGACTCATCAGTAAAACCATCAAGAATTCCAAGAAGTTCAAAGTCCTGGTAGATAAATACAACGAGAGAAGTGAAGAGGATGTGCTGATCAGCAACGTTCTGGAAGACTTCACTGACGAAATTATGGACCTGCTGCAAGCCCAGAAAATGGAAATAGAATCCTTCAGGGAATTGGTATCGATCTTGAGAAAAAAGCCTTCTACTTGTCTTGTCGGCTTTAAAAGCGTGTTATCGTGGAGTTAGACCCAATATATAATGGCTACTAATAAAAACCAACACTATGTCCCCCAATGCTACCTTCGGAGATTCGCAGTTGAGAAATCAAGGACAGCTATAAATTTATTCAACTTAGATAGAATGAAATTTATTAAATCTGCGCCGATAAATCATCAATGTTCAAAGAATTATTTTTACGGGGAAGACTTAGTCCTTGAAAAAGCCTTGCAACCTATTGAGAATAAATATGCACCTATTATCACTAATATCTCAAAAAAGGGGTATAAGCTGAAAAATGAGCATCAATTTCTACTAAAAAAATTTTGGTTACTTCAGTATCTAAGAACTGAAGCCGCATCAATACGCAGTGTAGAAATGATAGAAGAAATGGGCGAAGTAATAGGAGAAAAAGCAAGAGAATTTCGATTAAGGTTAGCTGATGCAGTTCAAAATGCAATGTCTCTATTTGCAGAAAAAAATGAAATAATCGACGATTTAAAGGTATGTTTACTTAGAAACAAAACAGACCTTGATTTTGTAACATCAGATGATCCGTCAGTACTAACAAATAAGTTATTTTTAATAAAAAGAAAAGGGGAATCATTTGGTTTAAATTCGGCAGGAAATTTAATTTTGCTTCCATTAACCCCAAAAATTTTACTCATTGGGTATGACAAACATGTTTACAGTGTACCTCAAAAGGATGGATGGTCAACTATTAATAATAAAACTGATATTGAAGCATTGAATCAACATCAGTTTTTAAACTGCCGTGCGAATATTTACGTACATAATTCAAGTTGTTCTGATTATATTGCAAATTACTATGAATATGTAAAACAAAATCGCCCAAAAACAAGGCTTAAAATTCATTATGCAGTTTTAAATAAAAAGGATGGTAGTTCTAAAGAATATATTGTTGTAGATAGGAAAGAATCCGATAATAACAAAGAAGCGTTGATACATTATCAAACAATAAGTGCAAAACCTTCGAAATGGCCTAAACAAATTCGTTGGCGGCTAAATGGTTTTGCATATAGCAATGGAACTGGGGCAGGCCTTATTCGGCAAAAAGAAGCCGTCACTATGCCAAACAAAGGTTTCCGTAAAATAAAAATTCGCAAGCAGAGTTAGCGTTCAAGGAATAGTAAAGTGCCCCCCGAACGTTGGACAGGTTGAGGGCTCCTTTAAGCGTGTCTAGGCGCTGCTGTTTGAGTGGACAAAGAATATGCTTGACCAGGTGTCATATTTTGGAGACTTGAATGCGGGCGTTCTTGGTTATAGAATGTAAACCAGTTTCACAAGCCGTCTTTTTTAAAGGGAAGAAAAGGGACAGGCAAACAATGCTGGCATCCTTTCTTTATCTATGCTAGGGCGAAAGCATCCATCCACTCTCAGATCCGGAGGTGGTCTCATGCCCCGCATTCCCCGGCTTCTTGTGTCCGAAACGTCGACCGTCTACCACGTCATGTCCCGCACGGCCCTGTCCGGACTTCCTTTCACTGCCACCGACAAGGACCGTTTGCAGTCCTTGATTTTTCGCTATTCCCGCATCTATTTTACTGAAATCCTTGGCTTCTGTCTCATGGACAACCATTTTCATATCCTGGTGCGCATGCTTCCCCGCGACCATGGAGACGAATCTTCCCTACGTCAGCGGTTCAGGCTGGCCTACGGGGACAAAGCGGCGTTCTCTGCGGGAAAAATGCCTGAGCTCCGGAAAAAATGGAGTTCTCTTTCGGAATTCGTCAAGGAAATCAAGCAGACCTTTTCCAGGTATTACAACAAGCAGAACAATCGGAAAGGATATCTCTGGGGGGATCGGTTCAAGAGCGTCATCGTTCAGGACGGTCGCACCATGGTGCATTGCCTGGCCTACATCGATCTGAATCCCATTCGGGCAAACATGGTCCAGCGCCCCGAAGACTACCGCTGGTCTTCTATGGGGTATCACGTCCAGACAAACAATCGGGATGGTGCTTTGAGCATGGATCTGGGCATGGCCGATTGGGGGATCAAACTTCGGGAACGGTTTCAGAAGTACCAGGAATCGTCTATGAAACCGGGGCACTGGACACGGGGAAAGGGGCCACATTAGACCAGAAAATGGTAAAAAAAGAGCGGAACAAAGGATACAGGCTGACTGCAGCCGATCGCCTCAGATGCCCGGACCCGCTACTTCACGGATTCGGGCATCATCGGAACAAAGGAATTTGTGGCCAGCCATGCCAAAAAATTCCACGACCACTTTGCCTGCAAAGGGGAAAAGAAACCCAAGAAAGTAGAGGGATTGGAAGGGATGTTCTCCTTAAAACGCCTTTCTGAGACATGATCTTACAATATTTCTGAAAAATTAGATTTCGTCCAGTGCAAGCATCTATGAGCGCATGGATTGTTGCGCCAAAAATTCAAAAAATCCGTGAAAAGATGAGCTTTTCACGGATTTTTTTCGGCTGATTTGCTTCCCTGTACTACAATTGCGCATAGCTTGATATTTCTAGAGGGAGAATTCAGCATTTCATGATGAAAATCAGAGTGAAACCACGAGGGAATCGTAGGTATGGGCATAGGTTGCCTGTCCCTTATTTTTCAACAATTTTGAAAAACTCAAACAATTTTTATTGCCATTTCCATAGTTATACTAACAATTTTGTTTAAAAATGCTTTTATTCTCACATCTAGGAGCTATTCTCTCCGCTAGGCATATAAATCTTCATATAAAACAAATATTACAGTTAGTTAGGGCTCGACCATGCATAGTGAAGGCTCGAATTAGAAGAACACACAGTTTAACTTGTTGAGTATTTAACATACTGAAATTACATATTTATTCTTTATAAGAATAGATTCTAACTTTTTTTGGTATGATTAATGCTTTATCGTTTAAGATCTCTGAAAAAATACATTAAGGGTAATAACAAATTGTTTTTCTTACCAGTATAAAACTTAACCATAGGGGGATTTGCTAAATATATTTTATTTTGTAGTAAGAATATGAAATTTTTTTTATTAAATTCGTAATACTATGCTCTTCGTTTAACCAAAACATAACAAAGTATGTTATAATTTACTGTAAGTTAAAAACTTATATGCTTTTATTTTATAAAACAAGTAAATGGAGAATATTTTGATATCATTGATATGTAAAAAAACAAGTATGTTACTTTTTTTGATAATTTTCATTTTCTCTTTTTCCTCAGTTTCAATCGCAAAAGAGAAAATAAATAGCCAAAAAAAAGATAAAATTACGATTGCTCTGATAAATTTTCAAGCAGTATGGGGAGATAAAGACATCAATTTAAAAAAGATGCTGAATGATATTAAAGAAGCATCGTCCCGTGGTGCAAATCTTATCCTTTTTCCCGAAATGTCTTTAACTGGGTATTCAATGGAGCAGGACAAAGGACTCAAACGGTTAGATCGGATGCAAGTCAAGCTGGCTGAAAAATATAATGGGGCTAGTGCTCAGGCTGTAGCCAAGTTGGCTAAAGAAAAAAACGTTTATGTCGTATACGGCTACCCGGAAGTCATTGGTAATGATCCATTAAATGTTTATAACTCAGCAATTGCTGTAGGACCAAAGGGAATTATCGGTTCATACCAAAAAATTCATCCATTTGGAAGTGAAGTGATTTGGTGTAAGACAGGAAGAAAGCCTTTTATTTTTAGTACACCCTGGGGACCTATAGGTATAAGTATTTGTTATGATACATATAATTACCCAGAACTTGGAAGGTATTATGCAGCAAAGGGTTGTCGAGTAATTTTAAATCCTACTGCAACTTCCCGCTCTTATTTTGCAGCATCTGAACTGGTTGATGGTAAACCAGTAAATGATGGCAAACCTTTAAATGGCAACAATGCACAATGGGTTAACCGATTTAAGAGCAGAGTCGAAGCTGTTGTTATCCAGAGTGATATATTTGTAGCAAGCTCCAATCTCATTGGTGCCGAAACATCTGCAGCGGGCAAGTTTATGGGAAAATGTTTTCCAGGTGGAAGTTCTGTTGCCGGACCCTTGGATGATAAAAAGGGAACCTCCAGTTATATAGGCTATTACGGAACTAATCCTGCATTAGCAACAGATGTTGGGATAATTTACAGCGACCTAGATCTTTCTAAAGCAAAACGTAAATCTTTTGAAAATTATATAAAGACGGATCTTCAATCAAAATATTTGTATGACCCCACATTATATGCCGAGTGGTATACTGATTTAGCTAATGGAAAATACACAGAAAATTAATAAAGATTAATTTTGATGGCGAGTGTCTCCTTATTGATTTTTTTGAAAAAGGAGACACAGCCAGAACACCGATCCAAAATACATTAATCGTTGATTAGGGTTAATCCTATTACGTAAGCCCACAACAACCTATCCCCCCTGTGTCAGGAAAGTTGCAGCCTCGTCTGTAATTCATTTAAGGACGCCCAAACCAATATCCACTTGCATCCCAATCGGTGCGGCATCCAATGCGGCTCGAAACCGAAGCCGTATGCCTGTATAGTCGACATCCTCTATGATTTTTTCAAAACGGATTGACCGGGTGTCAAAAACGATCCCGTCCCGTCCGCTTCAACTGGTTGCAACATGATCTGAGCATCAGAACAAGGAGAACAAGGGACAGGCAAACAATGCTGGCATCCTTCATTTATCTATGCTAGGGCGCAAGCATCCATCCACCCTCAGATCCGGAGGTGGTCTCATGCCCCGCATTCCCCGGCTTCTTATTTCTGAAAATCCGGCGGTGTACCATGTCATTTCCCGTACAGCCCTGGATGGACTCCCCTTCAATGGCGCGGACAAAGACTTCCTGCAGCAATTGATACAG
>Ga0265294_10004332_pt1 | contig 17809 bp, 11 predicted proteins | sample MunlanPumphouse3_FD_192504 | JGI IMG/M metagenome (GOLD analysis project Ga0265294, IMG submission 192504) | Groundwater microbial communities from a municipal landfill in Southern Ontario, Canada - Pumphouse #3 | ecosystem: Environmental > Aquatic > Deep subsurface > Groundwater | place...
CGTTTGAGAAGTACCTAAACCAATCCAGCCATTAGATGAAATCTTAACCTCATTGTAGATATAATCCCCATAAGGGAAGGTAAAGCCAATGGGAATTGCCGCTGAGATTGCATCATCAGAAGAAATACCCGCATTGGTTCCCACGATAGGAGTGTAGGTTCCGTTGGTAGCATTGAAGGTATAATACTCATCAATACCAGCAAAAGAAAGTCCTATAATCAATCCCATCGCTAAAATTATGATTAGTCGTTTCATTATCGTTCTCCTTTTTAAATATTTATAACAATTTTAGTAAAGTTTATAAGCTTAAAATTGTCAAGAAAAATCTACTAATATTTTTTTAAAATAATTAGAAGATGTTAAAAATGCTACATATTTACGGTGTGCTGATATCCTCATCAGTGCTATACAGGAAATATTTCACTCGATGATAGTGAATCGGTTGGATTGATTTCAGCAGTGGGAGACACCTACTTTCAATCTTTCTATTCCTAAGAGGTTACATAATAGCGCGCCCAGCAGGTTATCTAAGTGTGACTAGGTAGTACAAATGTAATCAACTATTCATTTATTATCCTTATCAACATCATACAGTACAAGCTACAGTAGCGTTTATTTCTATATAGTTAATTACTCTTTAGGAGGGGAAGTTTTAACAAAAGAAACCCCTACTTTAGAACCGGTATGAGTTACATCTGTAGCGATAAACGGAAGAAATGTAGCTAAGGACACAAAGATGATGTATGCCATAGGACAATAGCAATTGGGGAAGCTTAATCCACTTATCTCATAAGTACCACTCAGGTCCAGGGTGCAAAGATCAGAGCAAGGTTCTCATAGATTTCAAAACTATCCTCCACTATAATAATCGTACTGCTGGGAAGTAGTACGAAGTTCACTGTATTAGTCAGATCGGTAACTACTATTACATTATTCTGAGTAACCATTCACAACTGAGCAAATTGGCAGTTACAGTATTAATTTCAGCGAGAAGTTCAATTTTTCTTATATCCATTTTAAAATCTTGAATGAGTTTATAATTTTTAACGCTGTATATGACATAATCCGATTGGAAGTACTATAAGTTTAAAAAACAAATTAGTAATAAATCTATTGACAAAAACTTTATCTTATTTTAAAAGAATTAATATGAATCTAATTTTCTTCTATTTTAGGAATTTAATTTGCATTATACTAGATATAACTTTGTAGATATATAATAAATAAGGAGATATAATGAAAAGGCATTTATTAATCATCCTAATCTTGAGTTTGGTGACATTTGTTTTTGCCGCTCAAGGTTCCATTAAGCTGAGCAACACTCCTACCGCTGCGGTGGTAACTAATAGTAATGATTATGGGTTGAGTGTTAGCTACCGTATAGAAAAGCTTGATTTTCAGGAAATACAGACTCCGGAAGGAATATTTACTGACTTATGGGTAGCTGATTATGCGACCACTAATATTATAGGTCTGCCCAAGCTTCCCCTTTTGCGACAGATTTTTAGTGTTCCTGAAGAATCTGAGGTTCAAGCAAGTATAAACTCAGTTTTGCGTAAGAATATAGACCTGAAAGCTGAAGGAATAAATAATCCCATAATTCCAAGACAGGAACCTGTATCTAAAAGTGTAGACCCGGCAACTGTTCCTTTCATTGTTAACCAGGAATTTTATCAAAGTCAAAACTGGACAGATTTCCCCTCTATTCAGGTTACTGATCTTGGTTATATGCGAGGCTATCATCTTTATGCTCTAGATTTTACTCCCATTCGTTATAATCCTGGAACAGGTGCAATGGAAGTAATTTATAGTGCAGAAGTTAATGTCCAATTTCTTCATCCAGACTTAGTTTCAACCAATGAATTAAGAGCCAAGACTTATTCTCCAGCTTTTGATTCTATGCTACAAAATATCCTGATGAATCCTGATTCTAATCGGGCAAGTCTGAATCGTTATCCTATGAGTTATTTAATTATTACTCCACCAAATTTTGTAAATGCTCTGCAACCCTTTGTAAATTGGAAAACTCAGGAAGGGTATAATGTTATTGTTGCCACAACTACAGAAACAGGAACCACTACTTCTTCCATTAAGACCTATATCCAGAACATCTGGAATTCTGCTACTACCGAAAATCCTGCTCCGTCCTATTTATTGATTGTTGGAGATGTAGCACAAGTTCCTGCCAACCCTGCTTCTGCCAGTCCTAGTGGACATATTACAGATTTGACCTATGTTCGTTTACAAGGCACTGATTTTATCCCAGAGATGTATTTTGGACGTTTCTCTGCCACAACTGAAGCTGAAGTAACGAATCAAGTTAATAAAACCTTAATGTATGAAATGTATACTATGCCCAGTGATACCTATTTAAGTGAAGTAACTATGATTGCTGGTGTTGATTCATACTGGTCACCCTCTCATGCAAATGGTCAGATTAATTATGCAGTAAATAACTATTTTAATCCTGAACACGGTATTACCTCTCACACCTATCTTTATCCGGCATCGCAAAGCGCATCTTCTTCTATAATTAATGAAGTATCCAATGGTGTAGGTTATGTAAACTATACTGCTCATGGAAGTGAAACCTCGTGGTATAATCCTTCTTTCACTATTTCCAATATTAATAGCTTGCAGAATGCAAATAAATATCCAGTAGTGGTAGGAAATTGCTGCCTTACCAATGCCTTTGATATCGGTGTCTGTTTTGGAGAAGCCTGGTTAAGAGCAGAAAATAAAGGTGCCGTTTCCTATATTGGTGGAACCGATAGTACTTACTGGGATGAAGATTATTATTGGGGAGTAGGTTATAAACCTCCAATCGTAGGAACGGGATCACCATTTGTACCTGGACACACTGGTGCTTATGATGCAATGTTCCATGACCATAATGAACCCTTTGAAGATTGGGGCAATAGTGTTGGTGCTGTCATTTTTATGGGAAATATGGCTGTAGTTCAAGCAAATAGCCCCAGAATCAATTATTACTGGGAAATATATTCCAATATGGGTGATCCGAGTTTGATCCCTTATCTCGGAATTCCTACTCAAAACAGCTATGTTCCTCCTGCTACAATCTTCTTAGGACTTAGTTCCTTAGAGATCACTGCTGACCCCTATACTTATGTGGCAATTTCAATGAATAATGAATTGCACGGAGTCGGTTTAACTGATGCCTCTGGAAATCTCACTCTCAATTACACTCCTTTTACCGAACCTGGAACTGCTCAGATAGTATTAACTCGTTCTTTACGCAGACCAATGATTGCCAATGTTCAGGTTATTCCCAATGTGGGACCTTATGTAACTGTAAGCCAGATTACAGTAAACGACCCTAATGTTAATGGTGTTGCCGAAGCTGGAGAAACTATCAGTATGAATTTAACTTTCCATAATGTTGGCGTTCAAACTGCTGCTAATCTTACTGCTACTCTTGCTACCACCTGCCCTTATGTAACTATTTTAAATGGGACAGAGACTCTTCCTGATATTCTTCCAGATCAAACCATCTCTCTGGAAGGTTTATTTAGTGTGCTGATTAGTGTTTATATTCCGGATCAATTATCCGTTCCCTTTGATATCATTGTTTCTGATGGTACTAATACCTGGACTACTTCTCGTAGTATCATCGTGAATGCACCTAAACTACAATTTGGCGACCCTATTCTCTTTGACCCTGATGGCGATAACTTCTTTGAACCTGGTGAAAATATCTCTGTAGGAATAACTATAACCAATATTGGACATATGAATACAGATAGCGGAACCCTGATTATCCTGGCAAATAATCCTTTTGTCACCCTCAGCACTGATTATTTTGTGTTGCCAACGATGGCTGCTGGAGTAAATATTCCTATTAGTTTCTCTGTTACTCTTGCTCATGATATCCCAGATGGAATTATTATACCTATAAGCCTTTCCATTTCTGCAGGACAGATAAACATTAACCATTGCATTCTTTTGCCTATAGGAGTTTATGGAGATGGATTTGAAACTGGAGATTTTAGTGTTTATCCCTGGATAAATAACAGTACTATACCATGGACAGTGGTGAATGATCCAGCAAATGCTCATTCTGGCAATTATATGGCAAAATCTGGAACAATAGGAAATAATGCGAGTACAGAGCTTTCCATTACACTGAATGTCAGTTCTGCCGGTAATATCAAGTTCTGGCGTAAAGTTTCTTCTGAATTAAATTACGATTTCCTGCGCTTCAGTATTGATGGCACAGAAATGGGTTCCTGGAGTGGAAATCAACCCTGGGCTCAATATTCCTATCCTGTAACCACCGGTCCTCATACTTTTAAATGGACCTATTCCAAAGATATTTCTGTAGCCTCAGGTAATGATTGCGCCTGGATTGATGATGTTATCTTCCCTATTGCTGCCAGTGGTGAGATTGCTATAATTTATGTGCCTCAGACAGAGTTTAACTTCTTAGAACTTCATCCTAACGACCAAGTTTCAGCAGATCTTGTTATCAACAATGTTGGCACGGTAGAGCTCACTGGAACCATCACTTATCCCTCTGATATGGGTCTTCTGTACAATGGACTTCCGCTGGAAAATAATTATAATTATAGCATCCCTGTGGGTGAGGCAAGAATCTATACTTTAACTTATACTGCGCCCGAAACAGAAGTTGAACTTGATTTAGAGATGATTATTACCTCCAATGATATAAATAATCCCTCAATAACCATACCTATTCATATAACAACGGTTCCAAATAGTGATCCTGCAACGGTTCCTGTGGTAACAACACTGGAAGGAAATTATCCTAACCCCTTCAATCCAGAAACTACTATTAACTTCTCCCTTAAGGAATCAGGCAAAGTTCGCATTAATATCTATAACTTAAAAGGACAGCTGGTTAAACAACTGATAGATACGGAACTTCCTTCTGGAAAACATCAAATTGTCTGGAATGGGAAAGATAATCAGGGTAGAAATGTTGCCAGCGGTATTTATCTATATCGTATGGAAGCTAAAGATTATACAAATACTAAGAAAATGATGTTAATGAAATAGAAAGCTTTAAACAGGGAGACTATTTTTCTTGATATTATTCTCCCTGTTTGCTTCTTGGCTAATAACCAAAGAAAATATTTAATGAGGTCAAAGGAGAAAAATGAAACAAACCTTACTAATATTAATCCTGCTTTTAACCCTGGCATTTTCTTTAAATGCCGGCGAAATAACTGTTAGCAGTTATGATAATCAAATCCAATTATTGGATAGTAATCCAGAACATCTGGTAATGCAACTCACCCTTGGTCATTTTACTGCAGAGCCCGTGAATATAAACGAAAACACCTGGAACTTACTCAGCCTTAAGAAAGAAGGCTTAACTCTGGAAGCTGGCTTTCCACAACTTCCTATTTTGGCTCGCAGTGTTATTATCCCAAACACTGCAAATATGGAACTTTCTGTTATTGATACTGAATATGTGGAAATGACTTTACCTGTTGCTCCTTCCAAGGGAAATCTTACTCGTGATATTAATCCAGAAACTGTTCCTTATTCTTTTGCAGATTTCTATTTTGGTAATGAATTCTGGCCTGAGGAACACTCTTATTTAACTGAGCCCTTCATTCTTCGCGATTACAGAGGCATTACCGTTCGTTTCCAACCATTTGTATATTATCCTGCCACTCAAACTTTACGTATTTATACCAAGCTTACAGTGGCTCTTAATGCTAATGGTACCGACCTAACTAATTCCTTACCTGTACCTAAAACCTCTTATGCAGAAGAGTTTGCACCCATCTATGAAAATATGTTTCTGAACTTCAATGAAGCTAAATACCCCTCGCTTGCTGAACAGGGTAGAATCCTGGCAATTAAAAACTCAATGTTTGATACCGTAATGCAACCCTGGGTAGATTGGAAATGCCAAAATGGCTATAGAGTGGATGTAGTAGATGTTTCTGTTGCTGGTCCTACTGCCAACCAAATTAAGAATTATATTCAGAATCAATACGACTTAAACGATGGATTGATGTTCGTGCAGATTTTTGGTGATGCTCCTCAGGTTCCAACTCTCACAGCTAGTGGTGGAGGATCTGATCCCTCCTATTCTCTTCTGGCTGGAACCGATAGTTATCCTGACATTTATGTAGGTAGATTTTCTGCCCAAACAGTTGCTGAAATGGAAACTCAGATAATTCGCTCGGTCTATTATGAAAAAGAGATTCAAGCAGGAAGTCAATGGGTCCAGAGAGCAATGGGAATCGCCTCTAACCAAGGAGGTGGTTCACAAGGCGATATGGGAGAAAGTGACCAGCAACATCAAGAAAATATCCGAACTGACCTGCTTAATTATGGCTATTTAAGTGTAGACCAGATCTATGAATCTATGGGTGCTACTGCAGCGCAGGTAAGTACCAACTTGAATCAGGGAAGAGGTTTTATAAATTATACGGGTCATGGAACTGATACTTACTGGGTTACTACTGGTTTCAGCAACACCCATGTTAATGCACTCACCAATGATTATATGCTTCCCTTTATCCAAAGCGTTGCGTGTGTTAATGGCAACTTTGTCAGTATGACCTGTTTTGCCGAAGCCTGGCTACGTTCTATTAATGAAAGCACAAATGCCCCTGCTGGTGCTATTGGATTTTATGGTAGTTCCATAAATCAGCTTTGGAATCCTCCTATGCGAGCTCAGGATGAAACAGTAGACCTCTTGGTAGCAGAACAGAAACATACTATGGGAGGTCTTTTCTATAACGGTTCCTCCAAAATGATAGAAGTTTATGATCAAAATGGCATCAGTACTTTTCTGACTTGGAATATTTTCGGAGATTGCTCTCTGATGGTACGATCTAAGGACCCTCAACCCATCACTGCTAATTATACTCCTATCCTTTTCATTGGTATGAATACTTTTACGGTTAGTACTATACCTGGTGCTCGCGTAACCCTTTATAGTTCTGGAACAATCTATGCTACAGGCATTGCTGATGCTAATGGAGATATTAATTTGACTCTGGAAAATCCACCTCTGGAACCTATGGACTTGACTTTAACTATCACTGCTTTCAATAAAGTTACCTATCTTGATACTATTCAAGTGCTGCCTGCAAGCGGCCCTTATCTTATAGTTGTTGATATGGTAGTCACTGATAATAACAACAATCTCCCCGAATATGGAGAATTAATAACCATAAATCTGACCCTGAATAATGTGGGTAATGATGCTGCCACTAACTCTATTGTATCCATTCAGACCGAGGACCCTTACCTCACTATTATTAATGGAACGGAAAATATCCCGGATATTGCAGCCAATAGCATCGGTGGAACAGTTAATGGATTAACTATTCAGGTGGCAAGTAATGTTCCTGACCAGCATTCTGCTTCTATCCATATTATTACTTCCTGTGATGATGGTACTTATGAATATGACCGTAATCTTATACTTAATGCACCTGTGTTTACATGGGAAGGATTAATAATTCAGGATTTCCTAGGTAATAACAATGGTGTTTTAGATCCTGGTGAAAGCGTTACGCTCTGCTTTCCCATCACTAATAGCGGACATTCTCAAGCTAATAACATTACTTCAGCTCTGGCAATTATGGGTGGAATGAATGTAATGGAACCTATGGATGACACATTCCCTAGTTTAGCTCCCGAAGAACAATGTCAAATCACCTACTATGTTACCATAAGTTCTCAAGTGTCTGAAGGAACTAACTTAACTCTTACGGCTATGCTCTTTGCTGGTGATTACAGCTCGGTTCAGAATTATCCAATAACAGTAGGTTTATTAAAAGAGAACTTTGAAACTAATTTCTCTGGTTTTAACTGGCAATTTAATGGCGGCAATTGGACTATTGATCATACAAGCTATAATAACTCTCATTCTGCCAAATCTGCACTTATAACTCACAATCAAACTACTTCAATTAGCGTTACTCTCAATTGTCCGGTTGCCGGAACAATAAGTTTCTGGAAAAAGGTTTCCAGTGAATTAAACTATGATTATCTTCGTTTCGCCATTAATGATGTAGTTCGTAATCAGTGGTCTGGCACCTCAGATATATGGAGTCAAGTCTTCTTTGAGGTTCCAGCCGGACAGAATACTTTTGTCTGGTCCTATTCCAAAGATAGCGGTACTTCTTCAGGAAGTGATTGTGCCTGGATTGATGATATTATATTCCCCTCTAGTGGAACAATTATCGGAACACCTATTATTTCTGTTGATTCTCTGTTAATAGACTTTGGCGTTGTCCCTCTAGGTCAAATAGCACAAAGTTCTTTCACTATAAATAATAATGGTGATGCGGTGCTCATTGGAACCGTTCAGGTCTCTCCACCGTTTGCCGTTTTCCAAGGAAATGGATCTCCTGGATTTGCCATCAATATTATAGTTCCTGCTCAATCCTTTCTGGGCTTTAATGTAACCTTTACTCCTGTTGATACCCTGACTTATCATTCTACTATGCAAATTGAGACTGATGACCCCGTCAATCCAGTAATAGTTGTTCAACTGAATGGTAAAGGAAATGTCGTTTCTAATGATGACCCCATTCTGCCTGTTGTAACTGAACTAAAAAGTAATTTCCCCAATCCTTTTAATCCTTCAACTACTATAGCTTACAGTATCAAAGAGACAACAGCTGTACGCATTGAAATATTTAATGTTAAAGGTCAGCTGGTGCGCACCTTAGTGAATGAGGTTAAGACAGCTGGAAACTATAAAATTGACTTTGACGGTCTGGATAATAATCATCGTCAACTTGCCAGTGGTATATATTTCTGTCGTATGCAAGCTGGGAATTATAGTAAGACCCACAAAATGTTGATGTTAAAATAAAGTATAATGTAGCCTATCCTCTCCTTGTTTAGCATAGAAAAACCGCCTTCAGTAAAAGCCACTGGTAATATCTGGAGGCGGTTATTTTTTCCCTGGTTTATCTCAATTCAGGATAAAGTGGAAATCTTGCTGTGAGCGATTGCACCTCTGATTTCACATTGGTTAAATACTCTTCATCCTCAATATGTTCTTTCACTCTTTTAATAAAATCTGCAATTTGTTTCATCTCATCTATTCCCATACCACGAGTTGTTACAGCTGGAGTACCTAGACGAATTCCACTGGCAACAAAGGGACTGCGAGTCTCAAAAGGAACGGTATTTTTATTAGCAGTAATTCCTGCTTTATCCAGAGCTTCTTCCATTTTCTTACCACTGGGTCCACCTTCTTCTTCTGTTCCGAGATTAATTAACATAAGATGAGTATCTGTTCCTCCTGAAACCAATCTAAAATCATTAGCTATCAAAGCGGTAGCCAGTGCTTGAGCATTATCAACTATGTGCTGTTGATAAACTTTGAATTCCGGCTGTAAGGCTTCATAGAAAGCAGCAGCTTTCCCGGCAATAGCATGCATCAAGGGTCCACCTTGTATCCCAGGAAAGACTTTTGCATCAATCTCTTTGGCAAATTCCTCTTTACAAAGAATAATTCCCGCTCTTGGTCCTCTTAAAGTCTTATGGGTAGTAGAAGTCACCACATCGGCGTAGGAAACAGGATTCATATGCAATCCAGCAGCTACTAAACCGGCAATATGAGCCATATCTACCATAAGCTTTGCACCAACTAAATCCGCAATCTCACGAAATTTAGCAAAATCCATCTTTCTCGGATAAGCTGAAGCTCCAGCAAGAATCATCTGAGGTTTATGTTCTTCTGCTAAACGAGCTAACTCATCATAATCAAGTTCCTCTGTTTCTCTACTAACTTGATAAGGGATAATGTGGTAGAACTGTCCACTGAAGGAAAGAGGATGACCGTGAGTTAGATGACCCCCATGCGATAATTCCAGAGCCATAACTGTATCGCCTGGTTTAACCAAGGTAAAGTAAGCCGCCATATTTGCCTGAGAACCGCTATGAGGTTGAACATTAGCATGCTCTGCACCAAAAAGCTGTTTGGCTCGTTCAATAGCCAGTTTTTCTACTTCATCAATATATTCACAACCACCATAATAACGGCCATAAAGGTTATAATTAATTTTACCAGTCTTTTTACTCCAACGATAGGGATATCCTTCGGCATATTTATTGGTAAGCACACTACCCTGTGCTTCCAAAACCGCCATTGAAGTAAAATTCTCTGAGGCTATCAGCTCCAGATTTTCCCTCTGTCTATTTAATTCTCCTTCCATTGCAGCATAAAGTTCTGGGTCCTGCTCTTTGATATGTTTCACAGCTTTTCTCCTTCTATTTCTTTAATTTTATCCACTCTAATCTGATGCCTACCTCCCTCAAATGAAGTGGTTAACCAGGTATTTACAATCACCAGAGCATAATGTACAGCTATAAATCTTCCAGCTAAACAAAGGACATTAGCATCATTATGCATTCTGGAAAGTCTTGCCAGATCGGCATTCATACATACTGCAGCCCGAATCCCCTTAATTTTATTGGCCGTTATGCTCATTCCTATTCCTGTACCACAGATTAATATTCCTCTCTCTGCTTTGCCTTCTGCTACTGCTCTGGCTGCAAGAACTGCTGTATCGGGATAATCCATAGCATCTACAGAATAGGTACCATAATCCTGAAACTCGTGCTCTGGAAAATGACTTTTAATTGCTCCCTTAAGTTCAAATCCGGCATGATCACTAGCTATAGCGATAATCATCTTTCACCTCCCATTAAACATGATAATGCTATACAATAGTATTTAGAAGCGGCGCTTTCGCTTCTGCTCATAACAATTACGGGTTTTATAGTACCCTGAATCAATCCCGCTAATTCTCCTTCTGCAAACAGCATTAACCCTTTATAAAAACTATTAGCACTTTCCAGACTGGGAAAGATTAGCACATCTGCATCTCCAGCAATGCTAGAAGACACACCTTTAATCACACTTGCTTGAGGGTCACAAGCAAGAAAGATATCCAACGGTCCATCAATAATACAATTTTTTATCTGACCTCGTTCTGCCATTTTACTTAGTTCAGCATATTCCAACGTGTGCGGAATATTATCCGAAACCTTTTCCGTAGCAGAAATCAAGGCAACTTTAGGTTTTTCTATGCCAAAACGCTGTGCCATTGCTACACTATAATTTATCATCGCTATTTTCTGATTAAAATCAGGATAAGGTAATACGGCAGTATCACTTATAAAGAGAAGTTTATGATAGCGCGGCAATTGCACAGCACAAACATAACTCATTATTGCTTTTTCCGGAAGTAATCCCTTCTCTTTATCCAGAACCGCTTTAAGAAATTTATCCGTACCAACTAAACCCTTCATTAAAACATCTGCTTCATCTTCACGAACCATCCTGATGGATTCAGATACTGATTCCATTTCATCTCTAATGTCAATTATGCGAAAGATAGCAGAGTCCACTTTCTCAATTTTACAGACTTCCTTTATCTTGAGTCCAGAACCAATTAATATACCCTCTACAAAGCCATCATTAACCGCTTTTCCTATAGAAGCTATAGTATTTGGATCTTCTGCACAAGCAACTGCAATCCGGGTTCGTCTTCTTGATGAACGAACATAATCAGCTAACTCTTCTAGAGAACGGATGGATTCTTTCACTTCTTTTCTCCTGATAAAAGAGACGCTAATGCAATAGAGTAGAGCTTGGACATCTCACTGTCTCCTCGGGAAGTAAGAACACAAGGAACTCTTGCACCCATAACTATAGCACAAAGCTCTCCTTTCATCAATTTAACGACAGACTTATAAAAAGTGTTTCCTGCTTCTATATTGGGAAACAGAATGCAATCCGCATCTCCACAAACTTCACTCTGAACTTTTTTAATCTGAGCACTTTCTTTATCCACAATTAAATCCAGTCCTAAAGGTCCTTCTACAATTGCTCCTTTAATCTGTCCTCGTTGTGCCATTTTAGCTATCATTGCTCCTTCGGCACAGGAAGGTATCTTGGGTAAAACCTGCTCAGATGCAGCTTGAATACCAACTTTAGGATTTTCAATTCCCAGATAATGAGCTACCTTTATTAAATAGTTAGTGATAGCAATCTTTTGATTGAGGTCGGGAAGTGGAATTATGGCTACATCTCCAAAGATTAGTAGCTTGGGATAGGTAAGAATCTCAGCTACTGTTACATGAGAAAGTATAGCACCCTTATCCATTAATCCCTTCTCTTTGTGCAAGATAGCTTTCATATAACGATCTGTACTGAGTAATCCTTTCATCAAAAAATCACCTTCTCCAGCATTAATCATCTCCACTGCTTTTGCTGCAGCTTCTGTGTCTGTATCTGAATGAACAATCTTAAAACGGGAAGGATCTATTTGTTCATTCTCACAGACCTGATATATCTGTTTTTTATCACCCACTAGTATGCCCTCTATCAAATCCATTGATATAGCTTGATAGACAGCACAAATAGTATGTGGATCAACTCCCCAGGCAGCTACTAAAGTTTTACGTGGTAGAGGCTTGATGAGATCCAGAATCTGTTCCAATCGGGTAACTTGCATTTTGACTCCTTATTATTTTATCTATTCAAAAATATTATTTCCTAGGTTTCTTGATTGTATTGTTTATCCAATTTCTACTTCATTTCCTATAAATTTAGAGAGATAAATATCTACTTTTAACAAAATATAATACTGCAAGAGCTATTATATTACTATAAATCCTTATTAAATTAATCAGTATCTCATTCAAATTCTTTTATCTCAATACAATGTTTATAAAAATACGATTTAATTGTCCAATTATCTGTTATTTGTCAAGTGCAATCTCCAGCTACCTGGCCTTTCCAGTTGTTCTTAAAAGTAGGTAAAGCGCAAGAAGGTTGTAACAAAGCATCTTTTATTTTAAGTTTATTTACTTTGACTTGAACACTGTCTCTACTAAATTGATAAATAATCTTTAAGTTGACCTTATCCCCGAAATTTACGCCATTGGAAGAGTGACACATTGGAATGCAAATGCTGTTTTTTCTGATAAAAATTTCCCGCTTTATAGTAGGAGCATATGGGGAGAATTTGTTGTTCAGAAAAAACTTAACAAAATATGGAGAAAACAATGCGTAGCAAATTTACCTACACCCAGATTCACCAGATCCTGAATGAAGCCGATTTAGGAACAGAGGTTAAGGAAATATGTTGTAAGTATGGCATCAGTCGGAACACCTTCTACAACTGGAAGAACAAATATGGAGGCCTGACTCCCAGTGATGCCAGGATCAAGCATGATTTGGAGATGGAAAATCGCCGTTTGAAGAGGATGGTGGCAGAACGTGATTTGGAGATTGAAGCGATGAAGGAGCTGCTCTCAAAAAAATGGTGAGTCCCCAACAGAAACAAGCTGCTGTTGGGGATTTACAGAAGCAAGGCTTGAGTATGAGAACATCTTGCACTTTGGTTAAGGTTGAGCGCAAAAGGTTTTACTATAAGCCCAAGCTTAGCGAGGAGAATCAGCAGATAACTGATTATTTGAAGGAAACTGCGTTCAACTATGTTTGCTGGGGATTGCCCCGAATGGTAAGTGCCGTCAGGGACAAGTTTGGAGCAATTAATCATAAGCGGATCAGGCGCTTATATTGCGAAGCCAGACTTCAGGTGCCCCAACGTCCACATAAGCATGTCAAATATAGGACCAAGCCTCTGGTTCAAGCGGAACATCCCAATCACCGATGGTCTATGGACTTCGTTTCAGACAGCTTCCTGTATGGCAGAAGGTTCCGGGTGCTTAACATTATTGATGATTTCACCCGAGAACTGATTCACCAAATAGTAGATACCTCAATATCAGGCATCAGAGTAGCCAGAGAGCTGACTGATATAGCTAAATACCGTAGCTTGCCGGAATTCATCGTTTGTGACAACGGTCCCGAATTCCGAAGTTCAGTAATGTTCAAATGGTCTCAGGATAACAAGGTAGAACTCAGCTTCATAGCTCCTGGCAAACCACAGCAAAATGCCTTTGTAGAAAGTTTCAATGGCAAGTTCAGAAAAGAATGCCTTGACCTGATCTGAAATCGTCATCCACATGAGACAGAATTATTGCTTGAGTAAAAGTAATTTGGACGAGATACTTCTCCCCGGAGTTTTCAGCCGGACAATATAAACCCCCGATGATACCGGTATACCCTGATCATCCCTGCCATCCCATTTTACTTCAAAGGTTCCCGGGGCTTTGATTCCATCCGTCAGGCTCCTGACCATTTGCCCTTTGAGATTATATACATCAATGCTTGCATAGCACTTTTCTGTTAGATGATATCTGAGTGTGGCGGTATGTTTAGTGGGGTTGGGATAGCAGGAAAGATATGGAATCGAGAGAGCCGGGTTCAACTCATCACTGCAGGGGACGTCTCCAGATTGGATAATCACAAGGATTGTGTCCTGGGCAGTATCACTATGGAAATTGAGAGCTGCGCTCCTGTCTACACCCGTATTGTTGATGCCGAAGGAGAGAGTAAGCTCTGTATGGCCATCTCCTTGAGTCGGGCTAATATTCAGGATCCAATCCGATTCCGTTGCAACGCTCCATTCGACGTTGGATCGAACATGAATATTCGAGCTGGTCGAATTGGCTGGAATAGGATTATCAGCAGGAACGGGAACAAGATAGGTAGGGTTTGTATATGTAGCATCCAGCAGATAAGATCCAGTTTGAACCAGGGTTGTTCCTTCATCGCTTGATTCAAAAAATACCAATTGCCATCTACTCATGCAGTACAAGAGTTTTTGAACGATAAAATCGATACCATTAGAAAAAACAGGAACCAAAAATAGATATTCATTGGTTTGCAGATCTCTTTCCCAAATCAGTGAGGTTTCCTGAGTCCAAGTATCGTATCTGTAAAGTTTATAGGCTTTGGGGAATGCATAGGGCATATTTTTGCCGATGTACAGGATACCATTGCTTTGTGGATAGATTTTGTATTGACTACTGATTACTGGACCCGGAAGCTGAATTTCTATAGGCAAGGGGTAATCTGTAAAGCTGAGTCCCATGTCAGTACTGTGAAGAATGTGCATCAGATTGTCCCGGAAATCGTAGGAAGTGAGATAGATTTCACCCGTATTAATCCCCCTCTCAATGGATGTGACCTTTATGCTGTCGAACGTGCAGACAACGTATGATTCATATCCCGACTGCTCACTTCTATACAGAGTACTTGTCAGGGTATCCTGATCAAAATCAATCATAAATACCTGATTCAGCGTAAAGCCTGATTGGATGATCTCAAAGAAACCGAAGTACAATGCACTTACGGTAAAATATTGCCCAAAACCTTGCACAAGCACCAATTCATTGCCATTAATCTGATCATAATAGTGCAGATAACACAATCCCGGAGATGCAATCGACAATAGCTCTGCGTTCAATAATGCTGATAAACCTGTGCTGGTTAGTTCCAATGTCCTTCCACAATCCGGAGAATAGGCTATCCCATAGGAGATAGTATTATCCTCCACCCAATAAAAACTATTGGTATAAAACTCACCGGGATAAGCACCTCCAATGATATTGTTGCATAACCCCGAAGAGATTGAACCCAATAGTATTATCAGATATAAATAGCGCATCAATATTTTCATCGGATCATTACGGCTTTGCCCGTCTCCTCTCTGCCACAAGCTTTCAGTTTATAGAAGTATACTCCCGAAGTCACACTTGAACCGCTCTCATTTTTCCCATCCCACACAATGGAATTCATTCCTTTGTTCAGCGACTGTGAATGTACCTTTTTCGCAAGTTGACTCTTAATATTATATATTGAGAGCTCGGGTATATCCTTGGCAGGTAGCACAAAAGAGAAATTTACACTGCTCTTGAATGGATTTGGATATACAGATTGAATTAAGGGTGAAGAAACATTAGTGTCTATATTTTGTAGATCAGGCTTACCCATAATGGTGGTCAAAAGAAGATCACGTTCCTGAATATATGCCTCAAATGAAGCTGGTTTGAGTTGAGCATAACTGCCAATATAGTTTAGCTTGGGACTATTTTCTTCCATCAAAATATATGTATAACCAAGGTCAGTTACCGCATAGATCGAATCTGTATAGGAGGGAGAATTATTCAATATATGCTCGTATTCTTGAATTGCTTCCGGGTAGTTCTTGTCCATAACACTACATAGAATACTGTATTTTTTGGACACTTTTTTTAATTCTTCATAAGTGTTCATCATGTCATTGGATTGAGTTAAGTTGATATGAAGTTGGTCGTCTCCGCTCCTAAAAGCAACCCAGGATGCCATTAAAAAGGCATTGGCAAAAATAAATAGCATCACTAATGTTAACTTTTTCATGATAACTTCCTTTTTTAATTTTGTTTATATTGTCATGTAATTCGAGGTTCATATTTTCAAGCACCCATATATATGTCAAGAAAAAATATCAAATTGTTCAAACGAATGCATTGTTTCTGGTGAGAATACTGGTGTAAACCGTCACTGAAAACTTCAAATTGCGATAACTTGGAAAAGTGTTGCTATCGCATTATCATCAAGTATGATATGCGAGGAGCATCACAACTGAGTTGGACTTGGACACTCCAGATATTTAGGAACTTTTTATTATCAAAAACTTCAAATCCTGCCGTTTTGTTAAGTCACTCGGACATTCTCCAGGTATCCTGCAGTCTTGATAGTACTAAATGTAATGAAAAGAACTCAAAGAAGATAGCCTATCAATAATACTCTACATCTCTGGCTTACATGCTATCGGACTTGGACATTTGAATTTTTGGTGATGAAAATTAAAGGTTTAAGTGAGGGTTTATAATTACCCTCTAAAAAAAGGATTTTATTGCCAGACAATAAGTTATTTTATGCTAAAATATAAGTATATTATTGAATTATTGTAATCACGAATATTACTGATATATCTAAAATAATACTGAGTCTAACCGGAAATGATATCTTTCTGTCAGAGAAAAAAGGGTTTCTTCTTGTCAAAATTCTGATTATTATATTATGTGATGATGCAATATTTTTTTAGCTAAGGAGAAAATAATGGCTGGTACTTTAATTGGCATACTTGTCGCAATCTTTATTATTGTCTTAATATCAAAAGGAATAATAGTTGTCCGTCAAGCCGAGGTGGTTATTGTTGAAAGATTAGGTAAATATTACCGAACCTTAGAATCAGGCATACATATTATTATCCCTATAATTGATAAGATTCGTCCCATTCACTGGCGATTTACCAGAGAGGATTATCGCGGTAATATAGTAGTCACTCAAAGATTGGAAAATCGGATTGACCTGAGAGAAACAGTATATGATTTTCCTCGCCAAAATGTTATTACCAAGGATAATGTTTCTATTAATATTAATGCTTTGCTTTATTTTCAGGTAACCGACCCTTATAAAGCGGTTTATGAGATCAGTAATTTACCTGAAGCAATAGAAAAGTTAACTCAAACCTCATTGCGTAATATCATAGGCGAATTAACTTTGGATTACACTCTTACTTCAAGAGATACAATAAATGCTAAATTACGGGATATTCTTGACGAAGCAACAGATAAATGGGGAGTGAAAGTCAATAGAGTAGAGTTGCAGGAAATTTTACCTCCTGAAGAAATTCGTACCGCTATGGAAAAAGAGATGCGAGCTGAAAGAGATAAGAGAGCTAAGATTCTTCAAGCTGATGGAGAACGAGAATATCAGGTACGCGTAGCTGAGGGTGAAAAACTTGCAAAAATAGCCAGAGCAGATGGTGAAGCACAAGCTAAATTGCTAGTAGCTGATGCTGAACGTAAATCTATTGATTTGATTGCTGATGCTGTGAAAAATACTGGAACCGATCCAGCACAATATCTAATT
>Ga0265294_10004334_pt1 | contig 17805 bp, 18 predicted proteins | sample MunlanPumphouse3_FD_192504 | JGI IMG/M metagenome (GOLD analysis project Ga0265294, IMG submission 192504) | Groundwater microbial communities from a municipal landfill in Southern Ontario, Canada - Pumphouse #3 | ecosystem: Environmental > Aquatic > Deep subsurface > Groundwater | place...
CTCTCTTTCTTTTTTAGGTTTTGATCAGCTCTACTAGACCGTATCCACCCTGCTCTCTTTTATATACCATACAGATTCTATTTGTATCTCTGTTTCGAAACATCATTTGGTTGTATCCTAGAAGTTCCATTCTTTCTATTGATTCTAATTCTTCATACTGTTCCAAGGACTTTATTTCTTTCCTAGTAATAATCTTTGGCATATATGAGTAGTGGGTATCATCTATGTCTTCGTCTTTTCCATTTAATACCTCTGCTTCTAATACTTTCCATGGTTCTTCTCCTTCCCAGAAATCCTTTCTCTCATTGTATCTTTTTAGTCTTCTAGCTAGTACATCTGATGCTTTGTCTATGTTGGCATACATGTCTTTTCCAATTTCTTCTACTCTAACTTTAGCGTTTGGTAGGTATACATTTATATCTATTCGAAAGTCGTTTTTAACTCCTCTTTTACTAACAGTTTCTTTAAGGTATATCTCTATAGAAGTCGCTTCACTCAAGAGTTCTTTGTGTTTAGATATTTTCTCTATGCTGTACTCTTTAAGAGCCTCTGTTGGTTCCATACCAACGAATGTTATTTGTATGTTCTTGGGGATCATTGTAAAGTATTTTACAATTTATATATTACATTATACAGCATGGTTGAAATATTAGGTAAGGGAATATATAATTACTGATGTTGATCCGCGATAGCTCAATGGTAGAGCGAACGACTGTTAATCGTTTGGTTCCAGGTTCGAGTCCTGGTCGCGGAGCTTTTTCCATTAATTTATAATAATCCGTCTTTTAATAATTGTGCCTTGCTTTTCTGCTTTCATTGTTTTATTATTAAATTAAGAAATGAAATACTCTAAATACCTAGGCTTATTAATTTTTATTTTTTTCTACTTCGCCTTTCCTAAAATGGCTTCAGCCGATATCCTCCCTGAAAACCCTTGGAGTAGCCACTGCTTGGCAAACGAAGTTGAGATTACTTGCCAAGAGACATTAAATGATTATAGCTCTCCTCCTTTATCTACAAATTGCGTACCTTACGAAAATAATGATGATTATCGTCTTCTTACTTATAAAAAAGATTTTAACGAAAACGACGATAGAATATATATGGAGTACAAATATTGTGGGAATTTAAGTCAAATAGAAAATACTACTGTTGCACTATTCTTTCTTAAAAAGTATTTAGTTATGCTTTTCTTAACCCTACTAATTGAGTTAACAGTTTTAGTTTTATTGCGTTTTATAAGCTCTTTTAAAGTATTCGGTATAGTAGTAATAGCTAATATCGTATCTGTTTTAATGCTATTGTTACTCTCATGGTATTTTAATACCAATTTCATACTTTTAATTATAGGTGAGATTATGGTCTATTTGTCGGAAGTTATGATAATTTCAAAGCTAACACATAGTGGATTAACTAAGAAAGTATGGATTAGTATCTTACTAGCTAATTTAGCATCAGCCATTATAGGTACAATTATTTTATATCAATTGTATACCCCGTTTGTAACTTGGCTTACAAACCTAGTACTATAAAAGGATACATGGTTTAACTAAGGTTCAGAAATATGTCATATATGGGGAGCTTCCTAATTATTACCCCCTTCTTGCCTATACATGAATAATATGTAATCATACCTATTATTTCACATACTAAATACTATGAAAGACAGCATACTAGAAAAGATAAAAGAAAGAGTCTCAGAAATTTCCAAAAAGAATGAATCTTATACAAAACTGATAGAACTAAAAGAAAGCGTATCCGAAAATCTAGATGAACATATTAATAAGTTTCTTGAAGACAGAAAGATTGTTAAACGAATTAAGTTTCCAAAGATAAAATTTAATTGGAAATATTTGGTTAGCACTCCCTTTATATATTCCATGATTATTCCAACAGTAATACTCCATATCTTTATTCAAATATATCAACAGGTTTGTTTTAGATTGTATGGTATCCCAATAGTAGAACAAAGAGAATATCTTGTGTATGACAGACAACTGTTTAGCCTATTAAACCCTATTGAGAAATTTAACTGCCTATACTGTAGCTATGTAAATAACCTTTTTAGATTCGCTATGGAGATCGGTGCTAGGACTGAAAGATATTGGTGCCCTATTAAGTATTACAGGAAAATAGATGAAACACATTCTCAATATGATAAGTTTGTAAAAGATGCCGAGTCTAGAGGAGAGATAGAAGAGAAATGGGAAGAGCTAAGAGACTTCTCTGACCTAGAGCAGGAGGCAGTATAGGCATACACGGTAGAACAGTTAGACCTTGACAGGTACTTCACTATCCTTCTTCCCAATAATTACAAACCTAATAAATGCGTATATTACTGCAAGAATCAAGACCCCTAAATCGTCTATTAACCCTACTCCCGTAACCATGTCTCCCGGTATAAGATCTATTGGAGAAAGAATATATATAAAAGATAATACTAATACCCAATTCTCCTTCAAAAAAAGTCCTACTTTGTTCATAGAAATATAATAACATAAAATATGTATGATATAATAACCCCACATGTTTGAAACTGAAAAATTACCAGGTACAAGAGTATCAGCCTCCACATTAGAACGGCTCATACCTACATACGAAGGATTTAAGATGACAGATGAAATAGCTTACTCTGATGTAGAAAATCCAAACATTGAGAGTATAGAAAAAAGAGCAAAATCCTCCTTCGCTGGAACTCAGATACATAATCTAGTGTACTTCACACGACTATATGACCGATGCAAATTGTTAAATAGACCCCCTAACTATATGGATCTGAGAGATACGTTCCCAACATCTCAATTAGACGATTCTAAAGCCTATGAAATCCTGTACTCCCAAAACGAAGATCCTGTGCAAGCATGGAGACAGTGGATTCTTAATTGTGATATGCCCAAGGAAAATGGCCTATCTACGATATTAGATCCTGAAGTAATAATGGGCATCTGGCAATCGGGCATAAACAATCCTGATACAGATAAAGTTCTCGAGAACCTACCTAAACCAAACCTTGAGCTCTGGGAAATGAATGAGGTCCTAACAATACTTAATCTAGAATTAAATCGAAATTTTCAGTTTCCATCCTCAGTAGATACAATTTTAATTTCAAAAGATTCTCGTAACAAACCAATCACAATCATAGATTACAAAACTGGCCGCGAAGCATCAGAGATAAGTTTTACCTCTAAATTACAAGCTATGCTTATGTCTATTTCCATCTATTACAATTTTATAGATGAAATACCTAAGGCCTCATGGGGTTTGTCAGAGTGGGATGTTGCATACCCTACAAAAGCTCCAAATCTTCCACACTTTAAAAAGAGGGCAAGCCTTGGGCCTAAGCGGATTAACTGCTCAATAGGTATCGACGCAGTATGTCTTGATATAGAAAAGATAGCTAAAAAAGTAGAGTTTTTATACATTAACCCAATAACTGGAGAAGAAAAGAAAGTAGAATATCTTCCTATTGCCATGGAGGGTTTAGATTATCTAGACGAACTTAATGAATTTTATATCGCCCACAAATCGGAATTAGGCAAACCTAAGATTTCTGATTTTCTAACTCCGAAATTTAAGCCAATGAAAATACTTGATCATGATGCTTATTTAGAATCTAATAGAGATAAGGGAACTCAAGTTGCCCTGTTCTAATATTCCTTATAGACATATATTTACCCACACGATATCATTTACACATGCGGAAAATAATAAATGTAATACTACTGATAATAGTAATCGCTGTAGCCTATACAGTGCTAATACCAATATCTATAGTACAGTATGGGAGAAATAGGATATATACGCAGATAGCAGACATACCACAGTACAACGTCGCCATAGTCTTTGGTGCGGGATTAACTGCTCAAGCAACACCATCTGACATTTTGAAAGATAGGCTCAATACCGCCTACCAGCTATATCTTGAGGGAAAGATTGAGAGAATACTCATCTCTGGGGATAATACATCTGAGGGATACAGTGAACCACAAGCTATGTATGATTATTTAGTATTTACTCTGGATGTTGATCCGGAAGATGTAGTTAGGGACTTTGCTGGTCTAAGAACATACGACACATGTGCTAGAGCTAAAAACATTTGGGATATAGATAAAGCCATATTAATATCACAAGGATATCATCTATCAAGGGCTATATTTACATGCAGTAGACTTGGTATAGATAGTACGGGATACTCTGCCACGCAGTATGGATATGACAATTCAGATTATTACAAATTAAGAGAGATCTTTGCTATACACAAGGCAGTGTTAGATGTGTATGTCATCCATCCAGAATATATAGGTGGAGGACCTGAACTAGATTTTCAAGAATAAATATCATCAAACTTTACAATTTCTCCTATAGGGTTTACAATAACAGCCTTGGAACTAGAAACAGAAGTTCATAACTTAGAAAACTGCTCTGGTAATACCCCAGAAATTAATGGACTTGAACTCTTTTTGGAAAATTATAACGAAATAAATGCAGTTAGGTATTCGGACACTACTGACCTTCGTGCATTTGAAATTAATACTAGCAATTGTGAATTCGCTAACACAATCAACATATTAGATCCTGAGATAGAAACGAAATATGGATTACCTAAAATAGGGACATGCTCTGAGGTTCTATTTTATATAGCTATGAAGAGAAAAGGTGTCTACATAGTACCCTCCTCACTTAAAGAAGATTTGCAAAAGCATATTGACTTCTTTGTCCTGGGCTTCCCAGTTGATATCACTTCCATATATAAAACAAAAATTTACAAAGAAAAATTTGGATATAGAGATTCGAGGACTTTATTAATCCCATTTGTAAAAAGGAAATATAAGGAAAACTTTGAACAGAGAGGTTTCTACCAAAACGATTTCACTTATGCATATGACTTAATCAGAAACAACAGATTTGACCATGAAGAGTTCTTAGATGAAGTGTTAAATATTAATAACTATCTGTTGTGCTTAATAGAAAATAGCAATGGGGACAATGGTAATAATCATGGGCTTAGATCTTGGCAATTCGGAGATGTCCCTAAAAGATTCATTAAAGAACAAAGGGTGTTTCTGCAATGTCTTTCAGATATTTTATAGAAAATATATTCCAACCTCTTGACAACTATTAGCACTCAATGGTATCATTTGCTAGGTATATAAATTGTAAGTACAAAATATATATGAAAATAGTAAAAAGAGAAAGCTTGGGTGCTAATAGGAACTACTACCCTATTAGAGAAGTCTTCGACGACTTCTTCACGCCAGCTATATGGGAGGACTTCCCTATACAAAGTCCATCAGCTAATGTGTGGGAGGAAGAGGATGCTGTGCATATAGAAATGGCAGTTCCTGGTCTTAAAAAAGAAGACTTAAATATTAATATCACTTCAGACAGTGTAAGAATTAGTGGGACTATCAAAGAAGAGGAGAAAGAAGACAGTAAAAAGAAATACTATTACAGAAGTATGGAGTCTTCTTTTGAACAAAGCTTTAACCTACCGACCAAGGTTGATAGCGAAAAATCTAAGGCTAAGTTAGAAAATGGTGTAATCCATCTAACACTGCCCAAGGCGGATGAAGTAAAGCCAAAGAAGATTGAAATAGAATAATCTATTAGGTTATAAATATGAGAAGGGAGGGCTCGTCTCTCCCTTTATCTTTTTATGCTTAAACATACACCATCCCCATAGCCTCTTCCATCTCTCTTAATACCTCTCTTGCATTGGCCCTAGCCTTCTGCGCACCTTTCTTAGTAAGATCTAATACATACTCATCTGAAATCTCTGCCTTTTTGCTTTGAAAATCTTTAATAAATCTCTCCATACTAGTCATAAGTAAATCCTTAAACTCTCCCATAATCTGCTTACCTTCCATATGCTCCTTTATCAATCTATCAAACTCTACATTCTCTTCTTTTGTAGCAATATAATCTGCGATATGTTTCAAACTCCTAAGATCATCATTCATCTCACCAGCAAAAGCACTCTTTGCCTTCTTAAGTTTCTTTAGGCTAACATTAATGTCATCAGAAAGTATAATTGCACCATTTGGCTCTGTTTTACTCATCTTGCTACCATTACCTGTAAGAGAGAGAATCGTTTTTGGCTCACCTTGATCTAAAGGTTTAGGCTCAAGCAAGACATTTCCATATTTCTTGTTAAACCTTCTTACCATATAGCAAGTCATCTCTAAATGAGGATACTGATCCTTGCCAACAGGAACATACTGTGAACCTTGAAGCAGTATATCGGCTGCCATTAAGACAGGATATAGGGAAAGGAAAGATTTCGCCGTCATTTCGGTTTGTCCTTTTCTTATTTTCTCCTTAAGTGTCGGAATCCTCAAAAGTTCTGATACTGTAACTAACCTAGAGAGATACATAGTCATCTTGCTAATCTCATCCATTATTTGGCTCTGAATAAACAGGTCTAAATTCTCTGGATCTAAACCTGCAGCAATATAGTCCTTAAGTACAGGAAGCACATTTTTCTGTGTTTCGCTAGGTTCGGCTGTTGTTAAGCTGTGCAGATCAGCAACAAAAAGCATTGGTCTACCTAGACTCTTATCATTAACTATTTCAAGTATAGGCTTAACAGCACCTATCAAATTCCCAATACTCATACCTGAAGTAGGTCTCATACCTGTAAATATGTCTGTTTTATAATTTTTCATTTGTCATGTATTAAAGTAATTTATATATTGTACAAAATATCCCATTAAAACAAAAACCCCTCAAAGAAGGGTAAAAAGATATAACAAAACTTCTACCCCTAAAGGCTACACCACCAGAATCTCTTAACACCCAAAGTTTTGTTCTTCATACTCGATTATACATCATTGGAGGCTCATAGAAAATAATGTACAATATAGTATAGATAACTTTAACATTTTTAATATGACACACTTAAAAGAAATATACAGATGCGAAGTATGTGGAAACATCGTAGAAGTTGTACATAGTGGTAATGGGACATTGGTATGTTGCGACAAACCAATGATACTAGAGAAAGAGCATAATGAAGATAAAGGATTAGAAAAGCACGTACCCGTAATTGAAGAGAACGGAAATTATGTTAACGTAAAGATTGGGACTGTAGAACACCCTATGGAAGAAACCCACTATATAGAATGGATAGAACTAATTGTGGATGGCTCGGTATATAGAAGATACCTAACTCCCTCAGACAAGCCAGAGGCTTCTTTTGTAATACCGGAAAGGCATATAGAGATATCAGCAAGAGCATATTGCAACATACATGGACTTTGGAAAAATTAAAGAGATTCCCTAGCAGTGCTTAACAATTCTAGGAGTAACTGTGAATCCTTCTCATTAGCTACCTCCACCTGCAAACTCCTGTCATATATGGTTGGAGTTATTTTTGTTTGTATTAACGCGCCTTCCTTAAAATAGTGAGTGAGCACCATACCCTGCCTAGTACCAATCCACATACTCTGATCAAAAAACAGGTTTCCTAATCCATAAAAGATTACTCCGTCTTTGTAAAGTTCGTATGTCTGTGGCTGATGGGCTTGTGTTCCCACTACTATGTCTGCGCCGTAATCTATAGCTTTGCGAAATACTGAAGTCTGATTATTTATAGGTTTATAACAGACAGGATATATTACATCACCAGATGGATAGCTATAGCATTCTTGGAATTGGAAATCTACAATTATGATATCTGTACTCTCTCTCAGGCCTTCAATGTCCTTTTCCATTTTCTCTTCTGAGTACGCATTGGCTCCTGCACTATTTTCTCTTGCCAAAGCATTACTACCACCTGCAACTATAGCATCGTAGTAGTTATAACCAAGAAAAGATATTGTTGTACCATCTACTTCTGTTATGTAAGGCTTACTTGCATCCTCTATATTTAGACCTCCTCCAAAATATGCGATCCCTTCTTCCTTATACTTCTCTATTGTCTGGGTATTATACTTACTCCCAAAATCATTATTATGATTTCCAGTCAGTTCAATTACATCTACCCCTATTGCTTTTAACGTTTCTATTGATTGAGGAGGAGAACAGAATCTCATGCCTGTATAAGCATTACATCCATCTACGAAGGACACTTCATTGGATGTATGTGTAAGATCCGCATCGGAAAGGAAAGCGGCTATCTTCTCAGCAGGATAGGTGTAATTTTTCCTCATATCCATAGCTAGGGCTACTCTTCTAGCCATAGCAGTAACTCCTGTCATATTTACTTTCGCTACATTCTCCTCGTTAAATTCGATATCCTTTACTCCCATATTTCTTTTGATAATATTGCTAACAAATCCCATATTAATATCCTTTCTCTGAGAGTAAGCTTCTAGAGAAATTTCAATAGCACCCTCAAATGTATCAAGATAGTATTTGTCATCCATTTTCAACAATTTGAACTCTTTAGTCAGTTCATTATCCTCGATTAATCCAATACAATTACATTCCTCATTTCCCAAATCTGTAAGTAGCGATTTAGACTTCTCAACATTTATATTTGGATATTTACTCTTCAAAAATTCGGAGTATTTACCATAGCTCTGCTCGTTGAGAAGTACTTTGTACTCTCCCTCAAGTAGATCTGTACTTAATATCCTGTCCTTTATCCAATACATATGGCCAACAGGGAGTAAAAACTCTGTAAACAGAGCACCTTCCCCAGTACCGTACTTTAATATGATATCTGCCCTCTTTTTCTTTTCAGTAAATCTAAATCGTGGTTTTTCTTGAAACTGAATCTTCTCTAAGTTCTCTTTAATCTTTGATGAGTACTCTTCATCTATATCCTCTAAATAGATGTCAAAAGTTTCATACTCTACGGCCGCTGTTTTACTGGAAAACAGGAAGTTAATTGCACTTACTGTAGATGTCCTGTCAGAGACAAGGAAGTAGGTTGTAATTCCTAGGAAAACGAATAGGAGGAGTAGAAGATATGATTTCAATTTGCTTTTTCTCTTGTTATTGTTTATATTTGCTCTCCCCATCCTGCCTATATAGTAGCACATACCAGTATGCTTGTGATGAATAAATTTAGTGAAATATGGTATAATATTACTATGGGATACACAGATAGTGTAAACATACGAAACAACCAAAGAATCCTTGCTGCAATAGCATTCTTCATGATGTTGTCTCTTTTTGCCAATATCTACTACTATACAGGTGGCAAGGACATTTTAAGTCAAAGTACATCAAGAGATGTATCAATTGTCTATGCTAATGAGATTAACAGTATAGAACAGATAAATGTTGAAGATATAACAATTACAGAGGACAAGGTGTCTCAAGCACAGGCAGATTTTGATAGTAAGGTTGCAAAGGTCCATAAGTATCTATCTTTAAGAGGTGCTCCTCTTGCCCAATATTCGCAAGAGCTTGTTAAAGCTGCAGAGCATTACGGTATTGATTACAGATTAGTAGCCGCTATCTCTATCATTGAATCTAGTGGTGGTAAGCACAACTTTAGAACTTACAATGCTTGGGGTTGGGGTAAATCAGGTTTTGAATCTTGGGAAGATGGTATATGGACTGTATCCAAGGGGTTATCAACATATTATGCTAAAGGTATGACTACACCTAAAGCAATCTCTTATAGCTACTGTCCTCCTAATGCTAACTCATGGGCAAACAAGGTATCATATGTAATGAATATGATATCTAATCAGTAACCCAATGCAAGGCAAAATCTCTAAGTACAAGGTAAGTTATTTCAATAAACAGGAGTTCTATGCTCTCAAGAAAGAGATCTTTACAAATGATTGCTATTACTTTGAGAGTAAAAATCCTAAACCAACTATTATAGATGTCGGTTCATATATTGGCCTTTCTGTTCTTTACTTCAAGAGTATCTATCCAAATTGTAAGATTATAGCTTTCGAGCCAATACCAGAAAGTTTCAAGAAGCTAGAAGAAAATATCTACAACAACGACATACAGGATGTAGAACTACATAACAGGGCAATATGGGATGGTGAGGGTAAAAAAAATATGTACTTGGATATTACCGATATGCAGAGATACTCAGTAGCATCTTTTCAAAGAGATGCTTGGAATGGAGAGGTCCCTACTGCTAATAGGGAGGTTAAAACAGAAAGCTTGTCTAAGTACCTAAATGAGGAGATAGGGCTCCTTAAATTGGATGTAGAGGGCTCAGAACAGAGGGTTTTGAAGAGTATAACTGCTTACTTTAGAAACATTAAAAATATCATACTAGAGTATCACCCAACAGATAGTCAGGATATTAACAAGATTCTTGATATTCTAAAAAAGAAATACGATATACAAATTTTCTATGAAGGTAAAGCTGTCGGGAAAAAAATACCAAAAGATAAATTACTCACAGTAAAAGCTACCTATAGATATTGATAAGCCAACTCCAGAATCGATCTATTTTTTTACTCTTAAATATCTTATAAAGTTCCCTACCTAATTTCTCTGGATCGTGTCTAACAAGGCTTCTGACCAATTCATCACCCTTTTCCTTTTTTATCAAAGAGTTCGCTATTAAATCAGTTCGGATTATCATTCTCCCCTCTTTCACTAAATCATCTTCAAAAATATGTTCGCCTTTTTCTAGATACCTCTTTAAGGCTTTCTCAGGTATTTCCCCATTATTAACTAATAGGCAATCTACCTTTCTACCTATATATCTTTCTATCAAATCAAGCATGGTCTTCTGTGTTAACCCTCTAGTTTGACCAATCTTAGACATAAGGTTAGGTATAAAGATTATATGTGCCTTACTCCTCTGCAGGGCCTGGGCAATGCCTGGGACTATTATCGAAGCTAAAGTGGTCGTATATAAATCTCCTGGACCAATAACTATAAAGTCTGCATTCTCTATTGATTTAACAGCTCCTTGATACGCATGAGTTTTAGAACTAAGCGTAAATTTCAAAATGTTTTTATGAATTTTAGGCTCATCGATAAGGTGCTCACCCTTTACTATGCTCCCATCATCATACTGTGCAATAAGACTTGCATCATCTAAGGTGACTGGTATTATCTGCCCTCTAATTTCAAATAGATATTTGAAGGTCTCAATTGCCCCAATTTCGGAGCCTGTAATATCCGTCATTGCAGCCATAAGTAGGTTACCAAGCGTGTGGCCTTTTAGACCTTTACCTTCAGGAAACCTATAGGTGAAAAGCTCTCGGATTAGCCCTTTATCACTATCCTCTGCTAAAGCTATTACTGATTTTCTAATATCACTAAGTGGTAGTAATCCTAATTCGTCTCTAATTACTGCATTACTCCCCCCATCGTCCATAGTTCCCACAATCACAGAAAGATTGAGATCTCTATAGCCTTTTAGGCCCATTAAGACATTGGATGTTCCTGTCCCACCACCAATTACTGTTATGTTCATATATGTCATTATACCGTAAGATTTATGTAAGGCAATATGGTATAATAGAGGCATCTAATATTAAATTATCGCGTTATGTCATTAAAAGTTGGTTCAAAGGTCTTCTACCCAACACATGGAGCTGGATGGATAAGAGAACGAAAAGAAATTGAATTTGATGGGCAAAAAAAAGAGTATTATCAGTTTGAGTTAATTAATAGTCCACTTGAAATTTCAACACCTGTAGGAAATCTTGAACAGCTCGGTATTCGACCTGTTCTTAAGTCTACTGCTATAAAGAAAAAGATAGAGATTCTCAAAAAGAAACCTATGGGTGATCCTAAAAATAAGGACTTTAACGAGCTTGTAGCATTATTCGATGAATTGCATGAGCATGCTGATATTGAGTCTAAGATCACAATTATCCAATACTGTAATTTTGTTAAGAAAAAGAGAGAAGAAGATGGACGGTTAATTCCTGTAACAATAGAGAAAGAGCTTGATAAGGCAATTATGGATATTGTCGGAGAGTTGGCAGTGTCTGCAAATATTAAGCTATCTACTGCTGCAAGACAGTTTATAGAAGTAACGGGAATTAACGATATAGACTTAAAAGAGATTGAAGAATTGGAGAGTTAGATCTTCTCAACTTCCACACTTACCTCGGTTTCGCCAAGTTTAAAAGAGTTCTCCTTTTCTCCAGATTGAAATTCAATTTCCGCTATATTTAACTCTTCTTTATTTCTTTCTAAATACTTTTCTAAGATTTTCTCTGTTAAAGGATCTTCTATTAATATAGTAAGCTTAACTTTATCTCCATAGGCTATATCTTTAGCCTTTTTCCTTGCATTTTGATACTGTCTTGCAAAATCGTTGATATACCCTTCAGACAATAGGTCCTCTGTTAGTTCTATATCTACTGTCACATATCTCCCATGTTGGCCTTCTGTTATTAAGTTTTCACTCTCTACAGGCTTTTCACTAAACTCAATATCTTTCACATTTAGTTCGGCTTTTATAATCTCTTGAAGGACTTTATCTTCTACGGCTGTATACGCTTTAGATAGAGGTTGTCTTAATTTCAACCTGTTCTCGTCACGAATCTTTAATCCTAAAGATGAAATCTCTCTAACTTTTTTCATTTCTTCAAGTAGCTTTTCGTCAAATAGCTCCTTATTAAATTCAGGATAATCTTGTAAATGTACCGACTCTAAGGAGTCTTCGAAGCGTAGTGTACGATAGACAGACTCGGACAGAAATGGAGCAAATGGTGCGATTATCTTAGCAACTTCTAGCAAAACATAATTTAATGTCTCTAATGCGTTTGTATCACCAGAAACAAATCTCGTCCTTGATCTTCTTATATACCACTTAGAAATATCATCTATGAGTTCAAATGTTGTATTAGTTGCTTTCTGTATCTTATATTCATCAAGATTCTCTGTCACAATCTTTACTGTTTCCTGGAGCCTGGATAGTAACCACTTATCCAAAATATCCTCAGAGGATAAACTGCCTGTTGGTAACCAATTAAACTGTTCTTTATAATTCAAAAGGTATTTAACAGAGTTCCAATAAAGTAGCATTACTGATGTGACGACCTCTTTTACTAAATTCTTATCAAATATAACTTCTTGGCCAGCAACAATTGGCGAACTTAAGAAATATAACCTAATAGCATCAGCACCAAGGTCGTCCATTATAATATCAACATCGGTATAGTTCTTTTTGCTTTTAGATAGTTTAGAGCCATCAGATGCTAAAACTAAGCCATTTACAATAACATTTTTGAAGGCTTTAGAGTCAAATAAAGCTGCCCCCAATACATGCAATGTGTAAAACCAACCCCTTGTTTGATCGACACCTTCTGCTATAAATTCTGCTGGGAATTTCTCCTTAAAAAGCTCTTTGTTTTCAAAGGGATAATGGAACCTAGCAAAGGGCATAGAGCCCGAATCGTACCAAACATCTATTACATCATTTACTCTGGACATAGTTCCTTCACATTTAGGACATGGATATCTCACATCGTCCACAAAAGGTTTATGTGGATCTTCTAGTTTCATCCCTGACTTCCGTTCTATCTCATCAAAAGACCCAAGAATTTCTGTCTCTCCACATTTATCACACACCCAAGCGGGCAGTGGTGTCCCCCAATATCTATTCCTACTCAAAGCCCAATCTCTTGCTTCTGATAGCCAATTTCCGAATCTTCCCTGTTTAATGTGTTCTGGTATCCAGTTAATTCCGTCATTTTCTTTAACTAATTTATCCTTTATCTCTGTTACTTTTACATACCAACTCTTAATTGGTTTGTAAATTAATGGGGTATGAGTTCTCCAACACATAGGCATTTGATGCTCGTATGGTTCTTGATGAAAAAGCAAATTTCTTTTTTCCAAATCCTCTATAATGTACTTATTGGCTTTTTTATAGAACATCCCTTCAAATTGTTTTACCTCTTCTGTCATATTGCCCTGGTCATCCAAATAATCAAACATACTTATACCCATTCCTTTCATAAGAATAAAGTCTTCTTCACCGTATGGTGCCTGATGTACTACTCCAGTACCATCTTCAAAAGTGACGTGGTCTGCATGAACAACTCTAAAAGCTCCCTCTTTTTCTCTATCCAGGTAATAAGGATAAAAAGGCTCATACTCTAAACCTATTAAGTCCTCTCCTTTATGCTCATTAATTATCAAGTACTCTCCTTCAAAAATATTGTCTGCCAAATCTTTTGCTACAATATATTTTTCGCCCCTATATTCCACCTCTAAGTAATTAAAATCCTTACCAACAGCAGCAAGTAGATTCCCTGGTAAAGTCCAAGGTGTTGTTGTCCAGATTAACAAATATGTGTCTCTATTTTTAAGTTTTAATTTAACAGTAACAGCTGTATCTGTAATAGTTTCGTAACCTCCCAAAGCAACTTCCGAGTTAGAAAGTGTTGTTCCTGCCCTTGTTGAGTATGGGACTACTTTATAGCCCTGATACAGTAAGCCTTTTTCGTAGAGCTCTTTTAACGACCACCAAACACTTTCGATATATTTTGAGTCCATTGTTGCATATTCTTCATCAGAATTAACCCATCTTCCCATACGTTTGGTTACAGCTAATATATCAGACTGGTATTTCAGAACAGATTCTCTACATTTTTGATTGAATTTTTCGATACCAAACTCCTCAATGTCGCTCTTCTCTTTAAATCCTAAAGCTTTCTCAACCTCATACTCGACAGGTATCCCTTGGCAATCCCAACCAAGACTTCTATCAACATGAAATCCTTTCATTGTCTTATACCTGGGCATAATATCTTTAATAATCATAGTTAAGACATGACCATAGTGAGGTTTATTGTTTGAGGTTATCGGGCCATCGTAAAAGGTAAACGTCTCCCCTTTTCCTCTGTCCTTTTTTAGTGATTTCTCAAAGATTCTCTCTCTATCCCAGAATCCTAGTATCTCTTTTTCAGTTGTTGGAAAATCTGCTTTAAAATCTGTTGATTTTATTATAAATTCCTCTGGTTTGTCCTTTCCCATATAAACAGTATTCAAATTATTAAAACAAAAGCCCCTCATTAGAAACTAATATACTTTAACATATTAATCTCTAACAAGGGGCGTATATACATATATCGCGGTACCACCCTTTTTTAAAATTACACCTTCGTAATTTACTCATCTTGGTCTATGATCTCGGAGACCTACCGTCGGATTCTACTTGCTTCCTAGCTTTCTTTCCGCCACTTGCTAGTGATATCTAGCTCAATGTGTTAACGTCATTATATCAAAACCATGTCCTCCCTGTCTAACTGTAAAGAGGACTGTGATATACTATCTCCATGAATTGGAACCTAGAACTTCTTTACAAAAGCCTTCAAGATACCCAGATTGAAAAAGATGTAAAACTCTCAGAGAGCGCTGTAAAGGGATTTGTTGAAAAGTGGCAAAAAGATAGCGGGTACCTTAAAGATTCTAAAATCTTAAGAATCGCTTTATATGAGTATGAGAAATTAAATAGCGAATATGGAATTTTAACAAAGCCTTACTACTACACGTTACTTCGTAAAGAGATTGATCTTAACAACAAAGAGCTTAAAGCAAGATTAAACAAGTTAAATCACAAAGCTACCAAGCTCGCAAACGAGATACAGTTTTTTGAAATAAATCTCTCGAAGATTCCCAAAGCGAAGCAGAAGGAGTTTATCAACTCTTCAGACTTAAAAGATTACAAGCACTATCTAGAAATGCTTTTTGCTAATGCAAAATACATTCTTACTGATAAGGAGGAAAGGATATTTAATCTAACCTCTAAGACCTCTTTTGGCAATTGGGTAAATATGATTGAGGAATTGCTTTCTAAGCAAAGTGCAACCATTATAGATGAGGATTCAAAAGAGAAGACAGTTTCATATAATGAAATCTCAAAATACCTTAACTCAACAAATAAGAAGGTTAGAGACTCTGCCGCGAAGAAGTTTAATGAGATAAACAAGAAATATATTGAGATCGCCGAGTATGAAATTAATTCCATACTTGAAAGCAAGCAGGTTAGCGATGACTACAGAGGTATTAAGAGGGTTGATCTCCCAAGACATCTTGGGGATGATATGGATAGCGAAGTTGTTGATTCTTTGGTTGATGTCGTTAGCAAAAATTTTAATATATCAAAAGAATATTACAAAAAGAAGGCTAAAATGCTTGGGCAAGAGACATTAGGTTACCACGAGAGAAATGTACCTGTTGGGGAGATTGATAATAAGTATGATTTTAGAAAAGGGTTAGATTTAGTAAAAAGAGTTTTTTCTAATTTAGATAATGAGTTCGGTGATATCGTAGAAAAATTTGACAGGAATGGTCAATACGATGTCTTTCCTAAGGCTAACAAAACAGGAGGGGCATACTGTATCAGTGTTAACAGGAACCTTCCTACATATATACTGCTAAATCATAATGATAAATTAAACGATGTACTTACCATTGCTCATGAGTCCGGTCATGGTATTCATTCTGAATTAGTTAAGTGTCAGAATTCTCTTAACGATAGCTACTCTACAGCTATTGCAGAGGTAGCTAGTACATTTTTCGAAGATTTCGTATTAGAAGAGGTTCTTAAAGATGTTAAGGACAAAAAATTAAGAGAAGTAATCTTAATGGAGAAAAGAGATGAAGGAATTAGTACTATTTTTAGACAGATTGCCTTTTACAATTTTGAGATGGAATTACATACAACATTTAGAAAGGAGGGTTATCTTTCACATAGCGAAATTTCCGACATCTTTATCAAACATATGCGTGCATATTTGGGCGATAGTGTAGATGTTGATGATGGGATGAGATATGGTTGGTTGTATGTTTCTCATTTTAGAAGACCTTTTTATGTTTATACCTATGCTAGTGGATTATTAATATCTAAGTATTTGCAAAAGAAGGTAAGAGAAGACAAGGAATTCATAAAGATGATAAAGGGGCTGTTAAGGGCTGGTAGCTCTAAATCAGTTAAGAGCATATTTATGGATATGGGTATAGATATCTCTAAGAAGGATTTTTGGGTAGAAGGGATTCAAGGATTAAGGTAAATGCTACCCATTGATTAAACTAGGAAGTTCTGGATAAGAGGAATTCTGATGTCTCCTATCCATCAATTCAAGTAAGTCAAGCTGGGGGGGCGTTGGTTCATTTGTGAGAAGAGTGCTCGTATAGTTCCAATTCACCTTTCTTTTTATCGCTAGCCTCTGTCTTGGTTTAGCTTGAGACCAGTCCTTAATTAATCTTAAGACATTTACCCTATTTCGTCCCCTCCTATACAACTCTTTGGAGACTATATACGTTGGGACATACTGCGTTTCTCCATTATCGCCGACTTTTTCATCTATCCTATAAAGTCCAATTCCATCTGTATTTTTTGATTTTGATACTGAGACATCGATTAAGAAATATTTCTGACCAACTCTTGCGATTATCCTCATACCTGTGTCTCCTTTTCCAACCCAAGTTGTAAATTCAGCCTTCCTAACATTTCCTTTCGTTAGAAAAGGGTCTTCCCAGATTATATTAGGTGTTAATTGCTCCCAATCCGTTGGAGCATATTCAAGTTTTTCGTATAACCTCACTCCACCCCCTGGTCTATCATATCGTTTGTTCACAGTGTCTATAAATGATTCCCCACAGAGATCTAATATCTCTCTATGTAACCTTAGCTCTTCTTCTGAGAAGGGATGCTGTTGTTCTCCAACTAGCTGTTGGTCAACAAACACTAAAGTCTTTCTATTCCCATCACCAACCTCGACAGGACCATTAAGTCTCTCGGTATATCCTAGGCCTCCTCGGACTGATAGAGGGGTCTCTGCATTCTCTTCATCGCTATGATCAGGGTAGGACTCTCCCATTTATAACTTGACTTTATAATTTAGATCTTTCAAACCCGACATCAATCCTTTAAGCCTCTTGACAATATCAGGCTCCTCCTCGTTT
>Ga0265294_10004335_pt1 | contig 17804 bp, 18 predicted proteins | sample MunlanPumphouse3_FD_192504 | JGI IMG/M metagenome (GOLD analysis project Ga0265294, IMG submission 192504) | Groundwater microbial communities from a municipal landfill in Southern Ontario, Canada - Pumphouse #3 | ecosystem: Environmental > Aquatic > Deep subsurface > Groundwater | place...
CTTCTGGTAAACTTACTTGACTACAAAAGAGGCTTTGCGTGAAATCATAAATACCCTTCTTTCCATGTCTTTACTTAATCATGATGATGTTAACAGAGTTAAAATAAAAGTCGCAGGTAAATATCAACTTGAAAAAGTACCTTCAAACGCTGACATAATAAGCCAACTAACATCATCAGAAATTAAACAGCTCTTGCCAATTTTAAGAAGAAAAACAACTAGAACAATAAGTGGAGTTACCGTAGTTGCAGTAATGACTCAACCTTATCCTTGTCCTCAACCTGAACCATGTGCTTACTGTCCTGGAGGACCAACAGTCGGTTCACCCCAAAGCTATACAGGTTATGAACCAGCGGCAATGCGTGGATCACAGAATAACTTCGACCCATACCTGCAAGTTAAAAGTCGAATTAATCAACTTACTGCAATCGGGCATAAAGTAGATAAAATTGAACTTATCGTGATGGGCGGTACTTTTCCCGCTACTCCAAGTGAATATCAAACTTGGTTCATCCAACGTAGTTTAGACGCTATAACAGATAAGACTTCAGCTAGTCTGACAGAGGCAAAAGCTAACGCTGAAGTAAGTCCAATCCGTAATGTGGGCATAACAGTTGAAACACGTCCAGACTGGGCAAAACAACCTCATATCGACGGGATGTTAAATATGGGTGTAACCAGAATCGAATTAGGCGTGCAAAATCCTGATGACGAAATTTATCGTTTGGTTGGTAGGTCTCATACTGTTGCAGATGTCATCGAAGCAACCCGTATCGCAAAAGATGCAGGATTAAAAATTGTGTATCACCTGATGCCTGGAATGCCTGGCTCAAACCCACAAAAAGATAAGGAAGCTTTCAAACGGATATTTACAGATTCAGATTTTAAACCTGATATGATAAAAATTTATCCATGTTTAGCCATAGCAGGAACAAAAGCATACGAATGGTATAAACAAGGTACTTATTTTCCATATTCAACTGACCAGGCTGCACAAGTGATAGCTAACGTCAAACAAGTGCTTCCAAAATGGGTGCGTGTTATGCGTGTACAACGAGATATTCCTGCTCATCTAATATTGGCGGGTGTAAAAAAGAGTGACCTGCGAGAATTAGCTCAGAAAAAACTCAAAGAACAACTTGGCCACTGTAACTGTATTCGTTGCCGCGAAGTAGGTCATAGATTACAGGTTGATAGAATTACACCGGACTTAGAGAAAATTAAAATCTTAACAGAAAAGTATGAGTCTTCAGCTGGCACCGAAATATTCATTTCAGCTGAAGACCCAGAAAACGATGTATTATTAGGCTATCTTCGTCTGCGCATACCTTCAACTAAAGCTCATAGACCCGAAATTATCACAGATGCATCTGCGATTGTACGTGAACTTCACGTTTATGGTCCGCTTGTACCAGTAGGAAAGTATTCTTCAACTGCATGGCAACATAAAGGCTACGGTAAAGAACTCTTGACAAAAGCAGAACAAATAACGCATTTAGATTTTGGGCTGAAAAAGCTTTTAGTCATCAGTGCATTAGGAACAAGAAGATATTACATGCGTCTTGGTTACGAACGTGATGGAGTCTATGTTTCAAAGAGGTTAACGTGAAATGGGCGAACTTGAAAATTCAGGTTATAGGGGCGAAGCATTACAGCTTTTAAAGCAAGCTGACTGCAACGTCGGTGACATTCTCAAAGTTAGCAACAAAGGTCACGTTTATGAGGGAATTTTAATTCCCCGTTTTGGAGATGGCGGAGCCATAATTATCAAAATGAAAAGTGGATATAACATCGGTATTCGACCTACTGCAGACATTAAAATCGAAAAAATAGGAAAAGGCTCCAAACCCACATTCGCTGCTCCTCCACTTCCAAAGCAGAACACTTCTCTTCCACATGTAGTTATCATGAGCACTGGAGGTACAATTGCCAGTCGCGTGGATTACCGTACTGGAGCAGTTCGTTCAGCACTCTCAGCAAGTGACTTATATGGTGTTGTCCCTGAACTCTCAGAATTAGCTCAAGTAGACACTGAAATCGTGTTTAGTCTCTACAGCGAAAACATTACTCCTCAACATTGGACAGAACTCACACAAGTAATAGCTAAACGGATAGAACAAGGTGTTGAAGGATTAGTAATTGCACATGGTACTGATACTATGGCTTACACTTCAGCGGCATTAAGTTTTTCATTACAAAATTTGCCTGTGCCCGTGATTTTAGTCGGTGCACAACGTTCCTCTGACCGTCCAAGTAGCGACGCTGCAACTGACTTAATTGGTGCAGTAAAGTTTGCCGGGGAAGCTCCATTTGCAGGGGTTGGTTTGGCGATGCATGAAACTGTTTCTGATAACAGTATAGTTGTACATAGAGGAACAAAAGTGCGTAAATGTCACACAAGTCGAAGAGACACCTTCAAGTCAATCAATGGCTTCCCATTAGCCAACGTAAAAAATAACATAGTGACCATGATTGCAGACGATTACCTTCAGAGAGACCCAAATAGAAAACTTTTAGTTAAACCAAATTTCAGCGATAAAGTAGCTCTTGTTAAATTTCATCCAGGTCTTAATCCTTCGGTCATTGACTTTTATGTTGAGAATGGTATGAAAGGAATCTTGCTTGAGGGTTCAGGATTGGGGCATGTAAGCAAAAACTGTTTTGAGGCAATAAAAAATGCTATTGAAAAAGGTGTAGTAGTAGCTTTGGCTTCACAGTGTATCTGGGGACGCGTAAACATGAATGTTTATGACACAGGTAGAGACTTGTTGTCATTCGGAGTTATTCCACTTAAAGATATGTTCCCCGAAACAGGTTTAGTCAAACTTATGTGGGTCTTGGGACAAACAAGCGAACTTGATGCAGCTACTAAACTTTTGAAAACTAATATTGCAGGAGAGTATTCCCCCCGTACTTTAATGCAGGAAGAAAAACTTCAATTCGAGGGAGGTCAATAATTTGATTATTGATTACGCTAAAGTAGGGCTAAAGGTTGGATTAGAAATCCACCAGCAACTAAATGTGAACAGTAAACTATTCTGCAGTTGCCCACCAGAGCTTTTCAAAGAAGAACCTGAAATAACTTTTCTGCGTAGATTAAGACCAACCCAAAGTGAACTTGGCCAAATTGATCCAGCTGCCTTTTTTGAGTTTCAAAAGGGAGTTAAAATATTATATGAAGCTAACCAAAGAAGTTCATGCCTTGTTGAAATGGACGAAGAACCTCCTCATCCAATAAACATCGATGCAGTAGAAGTGGTGCTGACAGCTTCTCTAATGATGAACATGCAGCCTGTAGATGAAGTTCATGTTATGCGTAAAACAGTAATCGATGGCTCAAATACCACTGGATTTCAACGTACAACAATTATTGCACTTGATGGTTGGATAAACGTAAAAGACAAAAAAATACCTATTCAAGCTGCAAGCCTAGAAGAAGATGCTGCTCGAAAAACTGGAACCCAAGATGAAGGAAAAACTATACGTTATCGTATTGACCGTTTAGGTATACCCCTAATAGAGGTTGCAACTGCACCAGTAATTTATTCTCCCAAAGAAGCTCAAGAAGTAGCTTTTGCAATTGGCAGAATACTTAGAGATACCGGAAAAGTGATGCGGGGTTTAGGGACCATCCGTCAAGACCTCAATGTCTCAATACCTGATGGTGCATTGATTGAGATTAAAGGAGTACAGGCGCTTGATTTAATTTCCACGGTTGTGGAGTATGAGGTTCAACGTCAACTTGGGTTACTTGCTGTTAAAGAAGAGCTTGCTAAACGTGGTGTAACCGCTGAAAAAATTACGTCTGATTTCACTGATGTAACAAGCATCTTTAAAGAAACTAAATCTAAAGTCATCCGGAAAGCAATAGATAAAAAACAGAAAGCGTTAGCAGTTAAACTTCCTGGATTTGCTGGTTTATTAGGTCGCGAATTAATGCCTAATTTCCGTGTTGGGTCTGAATTGTCTGATCGTGCCAAATTTTGGGGACGTGTTGGAGGAATATTCCATACTGATGAAATGCCAAACTATGGTATTACAGCTGAAGAAGTAAACGCTTTACGTGATGCTGTAGGCGCCGGTGATGGTGATTCAGTGGTTTTTGTTGCTGACACTGAAGAAAACGCTTTGGATGCATTAAAAGCAGTTGTAGAACGTTCACAGGAAGCATGTGTAGGTGTTCCAGCAGAGACACGTACCGCTAAGGATGATGGTACAACAAGATATATGCGTCCACGTCCAGGTGCAGCTAGAATGTATCCTGAAACAGATATTCCTCCATATGAAATAACTGAAGAGTCAATTGCTAAGGTCCAAGCGAACCTTCCTGAACCTGCAGATAAAAAATTAGTCCGTCTTATAGGACAATATGGGTTAAACGATAAATTGGCAAAACAATTAATTGACTCTGAATATAACCAGCTGTTCGAAGAAGTAGTCAAAAATACTGGCGTTGTAGCTTCAACAGTTGCAGCCTTTTTAACTGAGACTATAAAAGCAATTAAACGTGATGGAGTAGAAACTGAAAACATTCAACATAATCAAATCTATGATATTTTCAAAGCTGTTGGTTCGGGAAGCCTAACCAAAGAAGCGATTATAGATGTGTTTATTTGGTTATCCAAAAACGAAGCTAAAACTGTGCAAGATGCAGTTGAAGCTTTAGACTTGAAGCTTTTTAGTGAATCAGATTTAGCTTTAATTATAGATGAAATTCTCCATGAAAACAAACTGCAAATCGAGAAAATGGGCAAGAACGCTTTCGGCATGCTTATGGGTGTTGTTATGAAAAAAGTTAGAGGAAAAGCTAATCCTGAATTAGTTAGTAAACTAATACATGAAAGAATAACCTAGCCATTTTCTCATTTTGCTCTGTTACTTTGCCGCAAATCCTAATAGGCATTAGCATAGCTTATACCATAATGAGGCAATGTTAATGAAGCGTATCGAAGCTCGAATTAAAACCTCTTTTGGTGAAGTAGTAATCGAAGGTGAAAATCCAAAAGAAATCCTAGATGTTCTTAACGAGATACCTGAAAACTTTACTGAACGCCTCTCAGATTTTGTTTCTAATCGTTTAACTCCCTCTATGGCTCAACTAAAAGGTATAGTTGAAACTACAACTGAAGGACCCGTAATCGTAACTAGGGAAAATCTCACTCACTATGAGGCTGTTGGTCTAGTGCTATATGCTTCAGATGATAGGAAAAATACTGCAGCGCAAGTACAGAAACTCTTGGAGTCTAGTGGTATCAAAAGTATGGTTCCAGCCCGTTTAAACGAGATGACTAAGCGTGGGCAAGTCTTCAAACCTGACCCTAGTAAACCTGAATTTAAGCTTACAATTCAAGGAGAGAAATGGATTGAACGAGAAGTTCTTACAAAAATCCGTGGTAAAATGGGTTAAAGTGGTGCTTCTTAAAAGTCTTCAATTAATCTACTTTTTTACTATAATCTTTTTTTATACACAAGTGCTTATGTTTAAAAAATTTAAGTTTAAGGGATATTTTTCTCAAATTACCCCTTTTCTGATTAGTTTATCCCCTTTTGTTTATTTTATTGCCACTCGTCTTTCATAAGCCTTTTATATCTGGTAGCCAGTTCATGGATAATACAATAATGGACAGTGACATCGAATATGATGATGGAACCAAGTAAAAAACCGTTAAACGTACTCATAAAACAGTTGCATGGCAACATTGAAGTCGTTCTCAAAAATGGCTACGAATACAAGGGAAAAATGATAAAATGCGATGGGCATATGAACCTTCTTCTGGAAGGCGCAACCGAATGCAAAGAAGAACAATTAATGACGAATTATGGTAATGTTTTGCTTCGTGGAAACAACATACTCTACATAGTTCTAGACGCCAATAAACACTAAATTGGCAAGCTTTCCGCCTCATTAATTACGTATTCGTAGGCTTCTTTAATAGCCAGCTTTATCTTAAATTTACGTCTAAAAAAAGTCAGAATATTCCTTAAATCACGCTCAAGTAATTCTGTTGCGTTAGTATGGTCTTTTTTTACTGCCTGTGGCCAGTCAATCATTAAAATGTCTCCTTCAGGCTTTAAAATGATGTTATATTCACTAAGATCAGCGTGTATTATGTGAGCTTCAACGTAAGCCTTTTTAACGTTCAACAGAATTTCTTCTAAAACCTTTTCAGCTTTACCTATATCTTTGTATTTTATTAGTTGGGCACCATCAATTATCCCCATGGCTATTACATGACGATTTTGGCAAATAGGTTCAGGTACAGCGACACCTTTTTCGTAAGCAAGTTTCATTGCATTGAATTCTCTTTCTGCAGCTAAATGAGATTGATAAAGCCAGCTTGAATGTTCTTTTATGTATCCTCTTTTGCGTCTGGTTTGGCGGAAACTTATTCGACCTAGTCTGTGAAACTTCACGGCTAACCGTTTACCAGAAGGGTTTAATGCATCGTAGACGTCCGCCTCTTTACCTACACCCAAAGGTTGACCAAAAGAAGCTAATACATCAGATTTAACTAAGGCATTAATAGCTAGACTATCATATCCCGCATAGTTTAAGGTGTACCCTACATATCCGCCTTTGTTTCTATAAATCAATCCCAGTTTGTGAAGTTTAGCTAGTGAAAAATTAATTCTGTCAGGAGGAACTTTTGCAAATTTGTAAATTTGCTCAGTTGGAACAAATTCATGTTTAGCCATTGCAGCTTCAATTATGCTGAGTGTCCTGAAGTCTTCATTTTCTATTTCACGAAATACTTCCACAGCCATATTAGATGTTGACATAAGTGATTATGAGGTTGTTTTTTCATCGATTAAAACACTGTGGTGAATTATATTTTTGGTCATATGTAAATGGCTTTAATTATATCATTGATTTTTAAGTAAAATTTTATTTGTCACTATGCATAGCCTTAAGTGGATATTATATGAGCGATAAGGAACTGCGTGTTTCCAAAATCAAGGACGGTACAGTAATTGACCACATACGCGGTGGTTACGCACTTGATGTAGTAAACATTTTGGGTATAACCGGTAAAGAAAAACGAGTTATGACTATAGCAATCAATGTTTCTAGTAAGCGTCTTGGAGTAAAAGACATAGTTAAAATCGAAGGAAAAGCTCTTAGTATGCAGGAAGTAAACCGTATAGCTCTTGTTGCTCCACATGCATCAATTAACATCATTCATAATTATATTGTAAATGAAAAATTTGAAGTAAAACTTCCCAAAACAATTGAAGGAATAATAAAATGCAACAATCCCAACTGTGTAAGCAATAGTGGGGAACCAGTTGTGCCTAAATTTTATGTTAAACAGCATGAACCTTTGTTGTTAAAATGCTACTACTGTGGCATTACACTTGAACAATTGGATGTTATGGGTCAGCTTTAAAGCAGTCTCTGTTTAGCCAACGAGAATAGCTTTTCAAAATATTTTTTAGTTAACATCTGCCCTGTTTTATTCATTGTTGGGCACTCTAATGTGTAACTGAAATAATGTATTTCTTTGTCGTTGTCATAGTTCAACTCAAAAGGGTAAAACCTGCATATTAACGGTCTATCTTGATAAATTAGGCATAAGTTATCTTTTAGAAAAATGCATTTACCTTCATCGGACTTTTTCATTTCGTAAACATAAGGTTCTTTGCTGTGGTTTTCTTGTGTAAACTTTTCAATTGATAAATTCGTATGGGCTGAAATGTTTTTGGCTTCACTATCTAAAAGCAAAATGTGCCTTGTTTTATGTTCTGTGTCACCACAGCATAAACCACAACCATTACATTCAAAGCAAACATTTAGTGGATAAATATACTCCAATTGTCTTCAACAGCACATTTTCGTATTAACAATAAAAACATTACAGCTGTTTATCTGTGAATTCAATTTATTTATGTCGGTGTCCTTCTCCATACTGGTAGGGTCTACTGAAATTTTTTTCGAGTTTTTTCTTGAATACTTCATCCATATTCATATCTGGGCAAGCTAAACGGCTAGTGTCAAGTATATAGAAAACTACATCTATTAATTCTTCAGCAATTTTTTCTTGGGGGAGCCCTTTTTTCCAGGCGTCACTAGCTTCACCTAACTCTATGAAAGCGAACAATAGTTTCTTTGGTATATCTTCAAGTTTGTTGTAGAATCCTTTAGTGATGACTAAATTTTCAATTTCTTTTTTCATCTCTTCCAAATGCACTTTTAATATTCTCCTGTGCCTTTGAATTTGTAATCGATTATTTAAAGAGACTACTGCAACCAGTTTACAGGCTTAACCCTTTTTCTTTTTTAAAACTTACTGATTTTGTTTATTTTAGACTTGAATAAACATTATACAAACAGTTCAAAGGTTCACCATATTTGACTTTTTATTGGTGGCTGTGCTCTTTATCTTTGTTATCTGTATTTTTTTGGGCAGTAAGCTGTTTGTTTTTTTCTTTGTTCATTTGTTTAGCTAAAGCTTCGATAAAGTGGTCTATCCTGTCTCTTGTTCTGCCAAAATCTGCCATTGCTGTTATAGTTGTTACTGGTGTTTCAGCATACACTGTCATGTGTGTTTTGTTTTCATCAACAGAATTTACTTCAATGTGAAAAATTGAACTATACGCTAAAAAACCTGGTTTAGTTTTAATTTTCAATTTGTAGTCAGAGTTATTTTGCTCTTGAATAGTCCACTCCAGCTCTTTTACAGCTTTGGATATCGCTGCCCAAACTTTACCTAACGAGAAATCAATTTCCAATTTTTCTTTTTCATCACGTAAGTAAGCCATGTGTCTTCAGAAATATTTTGTTTAAGCCATACTTAACTTTATAGTGAAAAAGTTACTTGTTTACCTTTTAGTTAACTTTTAGTTTCTGAAAAATGAGATAACCCCTAAAGAGAAATTAAAATGGTAGTTTCTGGACTCTTTGCAGTTAAAACTATTTCTTCATCTGTTTTACTCGTTTCATTTCAAGTTACTACAAAAATTCTTATAAAACTGTCTGTGATGTTTTTTTGAGTAAAAATTATAGGTTGTTTTTTTTTGCAACTTTCGCTTTAATGATATTTTATTTCCTTAAGTATTATTTGGTCAACGAATCTTTCAATGCCGAAAAGTAGGCAATTACTTGTTCAATCTGATTCTTTGACATAGATAAAATAACTCTCACCGCATCCCTTTGTTTAGTGGAAGCTGAAACCGATAAAGTTGCTAACGCATAATCTAAATTAGTAAAAAGGGATTCCCATGGAATATTCACTCTTCTACCTTTCAGGTTGTATAATGCTAAAACAAAGGCGCTAGATCGACTAAGGCTATCCTTAAAGGTTTGAATACTGTTGCCGATAGTCGCAGGGTCATAATCGCTTCCAGAAATAAACCCTGACATCACTCTATAATTATGCTCCAAGGTCTGTATTTCTGTTAAGAGGTCTTGTTTAATCTGTTTTTCAGTGTCAGTTTGCATTGTGCATCCATTTCTTTAAGTAGAAAACAAATAGATAAGACTTTGTAAACAACCTTCTAATCTTAAATCTACCCATCATCAAAACTATTTTAGTAAAAACCAGTGAAAGTACCATTTAGATTTAAAACACAAAAATAATTAACCCTATATTTTCAATATTAACCATGCTCATTTCTATGGGTTTCTTTAGCTTTTAACAGAAAACGTCGTATTATTCCCCTGTTAAACCATAGAATCCCAGAAAGAGCAAAAATGAATCCTATGTTTTGCACTGTCATCTGTAAACTGCCAACGCTAATTGGCACCGAATTAAAAAGTGAATAACCCCAGTTTACGTTAGGTTCCACTCTAAAAATAATGTAGTCCCAGGTCGAGAATAAATTTGTAAAATACAGATTGTATAATAAGGCCGCTATTACTAAAACACTGCCAACAGACGCTAAAATAAGCATTATTGTTTTGTATAGCTTTTTTCTAGTTTTAGCTAAACTAAACAATGCGAAGCTTTTACTCATCAGTGAAGCAGCCAACAAAGCAAAGAAAGGTAGAGCCTGATAACAATATTTAATTGCGTTTAGGTAAGGCGCTTTAAGATTTAATGTCACCCCCAAATAAGCATCAATTCCCAAAACAACCATTATTGTAGTAATGCAGACCATATCAAAAAGGATAAACTTGCCCAATAACCACCTATCAACCAAGCCTATTATTAGTGATAACAAAATTGCATCTACAAAAAACCATCCCAAACCATAATTAATCACGAAGTTCGCTATAAAAAAATAAGAAGACTCAACACAAAGTGGACTCTGTATATAGAAATCAGTATGCATAATTATTGATTTAATTCCCTGTTCAGTTATTGCAATATACCAAATTAACGACGTAAGAATTACTGGTAGCGCAAAAGCGACCCACCATTTCAGTGTTGACCAAATTCTTCTAATGCGATAATAGAAGAAAAATGCTGCAAGAGGAATTAAAACAAAGATTGCATACAATTTTGTTGTGAAAGCAACAGCAAAAATAATTCCTGAGAGTACGAACAGTCTGAATGAGCTACGACGAATAGCCATTATCCCAAACATTAGGCTAAGTAGACTAAAAAATAGGCACTGTGTGTCTATCAGAAAACTTCTAGAAAGAATAAGGTGCCATGGGCTGAAAGCAAAAAGTAATGCAGCAAAATACCCGGTTACCTTGTTGTAAATGAGTCTGCCAATTTCGTGTACTAAAACTATACATCCTAATCCAAAAAACATAACCAATAATGTTCCTTTTTCGAATGAAAGTCCAAAAATTTTGAAGAATAAAGCTTGGATATAAAAACCAATAGGAGGTTGATCTATTAGATAGGCTCCGTTTGCATATGGTAAACCATATTCAAGTACTCCTGTGGCTGCCTCATATTCCCAAGCTGTATCTCCATTGTTATATGGACCCAAAAAAATTGCGACTATTACAAAACCAATTAAAATACTTAATAGAGGATAATACTCACTGAAAGTTTTTTTAAAGTTACTTTTAGTAAATCTCTGCTTTATTGGGTGTTCTGGGAAAATTTGGGTTGACATTTTGAATTGACTTTCAATTTCGCTTTGTCAATTATATTTCAAGTACTTCTGCAAATAAATTTTTATGTATCAAAATTTGTTGATGGATATTTTTATCTGATTTAAGAATCATTTATAAAATTGTGGAACTTATTTGCTGCTAGTTTTTCCCTCACGAGCGTCATTTATGGCATTGTAGATGGTGGAAGCAATAATTGTTGAGCCATTATCATTTGGGTGAACTCCATCAGAAAAGCAATCAACACGGTTTTCCAAGGCGCCATAGAGGTCGATTGTAGTTAGATTCATTTGTTCTGCAAAATACTCGATTTGTGGAATCACATCAGTGACCAGTCTTGTATTATTGTATGAACAGTTATCAGTGAATATAGGGGGAGATTTTATCAATATGATTTGCGGCTTACTAGGTAACTGTTGAAATGCATTGACTATTATGCTATAGTCATCATCAAGGTCTTCTACGTCATAGGCAATTTCTGGGTTAGCATCATTAGTCCCTAACAATATGAAAACAAGGTTTGGTTCATATTCAACAGCCCATTTGAATTGAGGTTGATTAACATATGGTATTTTGGATTCAACTGAAACAGTGGAACCTGAAACACCAAAATTCTTCACTTCATAGTTGGTCCCTAATAATTTCTGAAGTTTACTTGGATACTCGCTTTCCTGAGTTATGCTGTCACCGACACACGCAACCCTTGTTATATTAGATAAGTAATTTGTAACACTTGCGTTTATTAGAGCTGTACACGACAAGGCAATTAACATTACTGTTAGAAGAGTAACTGCTGTTTTCTTTGTTTTTGTATCTTTTTTCAAGGAAATCTTTGCGTTTTAATACATAGCTAATAATGTACTTTACGGTCAAATGAAGCAGTTTAGCTTGAATCTGTTAGAAGTTTCTAGTTATTGTAAACCAAGACAATTAATTAAAAATGTTATACGGTCTTAAACTAACTTCAGTTTGTAATTATATAATTGATTTATACACTTCTTGGGCGATTACTCTTGCTCCTTCTATGCTAGGGTGAACACCATCAAAAAAATACTCTTGCTTATTCATGGCTGAATGCACATCTATCACTGGTAAACATGTTTTTATTGATGTTTCTGTTATAGCGGGAATTATAATTTTTTCTAAAAGTTCAGGGTCTAACCCAAGAATTTCGCTGAAAATTGGTGGCGGATTAGCTATGAAGACTTCTGGTTTGCTTGGGAGGTTTTTAAATTCTTGAAGCAATAGTACATAATCATTAACAAAAAACCCTAAATTGTGTTCAAAACTTGGACTGGCATCGTTTGTGCCTAAAATGCTAATAATAATATCTGGTTGAAATTTAGCTATTTCTTTATGTGCTTCTGTAAACCTGTAGGGGCTTCCAGAATCATTTAAAACAGTAGTTCCACATGCGCCAAAATTTCCAACTATGTACTGGTCACCCAAAATGTTAGCAAGCTGATTTGGGTAGTTACTTAACTCAGTTATACTGTCTCCAATACATGCAACACGAATTGACGCAGTTGAATCCTTTGCTTTAGTTCTTTGGATATAGACTTTCGCTTTAGATTGCAATGACATAATTTTTTCCCTCCACGTCTTGATAGCATCTTTTTTAGCTATAATCTTTTAATTTTTAATTTGGTGTATTTCCTGTTATTACCCTTTTATGCTGAACCACATATAATCTTCGGTTCAACCAACGATGCTGTTCTTTTGAGTCAACTTCTTTTTGTTGTTAATTGTGCAATTAATAATCAATTAGGAAAGTTTACAAATGGTCTTAGAGAATCCGTTGCGGTTTAAGAGTATAGGCGAGAGTAGTGAACAGTGGATTTTTCTTTCAAATAATAAAGGCACATCTGTTTACTTCGGAAGTATATTTCCATACTCGATATATTGGATGTTTTAGAACTATCTTTTTTATTCCAAATTCTATATGGCGTATTATTAAACCAGAATCACAAAAAGGTAACGTCAGTTAATGAAAACAAAAATTGTAACCTTACTCATAATTTCGATTTTTGTTCTTGGGTCTTTCTCATTATTGGTTCCCCAAGTAGACGCTACAGTAACCTCTGGGAAGAAAGTTAATGTTACATTTATGATTGATGGTGTAGGCAATTATAACAAAGACATAATTACAATTAATGGGCAAACGTATACTAAAAATAATCTTCAAACTAAATCGTATATGCCAGGTTCAACTATACAAGTAAGCGTAGTTGAGGAGGTTACTGAGGCAGAGTGGTATCCGGATAAATTTCGTTTTTCTAGTTGGACAAACGGCAACGGCTTAGTAGGTGTTTCTGGCACTTTTGTTGTTCCAAACTATGATGTCACTGTTACCGCCAACTATGAAGTGGTTCCTAAAGTTTTTGTAGAATTCGAGATAGCTGGCTTAGGCAATTACAATGCAGACATAATTACAATAGACGGAGAGTATTATACAAAAAATTACATCCCCAAGTTCTACTGGTTTACTGGTTCAACTCATTCAGTAAGTGTAGAAACACCCGTTGCACTTGTGTTTTGGCCTTATACTACATACTATTTTTCAGGATGGACAAACGGCAACGGCTTAACTGGGGCATCAGGAACATTCACTGTGCCGTCTTCAGATACAACTGTAATAGCAAATTACGGTTTAAGTCCTGTTTTAGAAACAGCCATGACAATATCCTGTACCCTCGGCTCTGTTAGTGGTTCCACTACAACCATCATCTCGGGGATTTTGTCAAGCGGTGGTTCAGGTATAGCCGGTAAAAATGTTGCTCTTACATATTATGATGGTGCAAATTGGAATTCAATAGGTTCAACTACAACTTCATCTGATGGGACTTACAACTATAATTGGATTGTACCTGAAGACTTGGAAAATGGGGGGTATCCGGTGAAAGCAGAATTCCAGGGTGATACTGAATATCTTTCAAGTTCTGCTGTAACTGGAAATGCGGGTAGTTTGATGGTTGTTCCTGAATTCCCTCTGGGCGGATTAGTCGCGTTATTAACTTGTTTTTCTTCAGCTTTAATTTTCATTAAATTACGCTCAAAAGGTATTGATAGTTTTAATTCTGTTTAATTATATCCCTAATATATGAGGGGAAATAGCTATTTAAGAAAATCACTCATATTATCTATCAGTGATAACTGTATGAGTCAAAATCAAATGTTTTGTTATCAATGTGAACAAACAGCAAAAGGACAAGGTTGCACTATAGCTGGCGTCTGCGGCAAAACAGCTGAAGTCTCAAATCTCCAAGACCTCCTCGTTTACAAGCTAAGAGAACTAAGTCGGGTCGCTCTTCAAGCTAAAAAAACCGGCTTTGTTGATGAAAAAGTAGATGTATTCACTGCAGAAGCATTATTCGCTACATTAACAAACGTAAACTTTGACACACAAGACATCATCGAATACATAAAGAAAGCTGAAACCTATAGAAATGACCTGCAACAAAAAGTACAAATCAAAAACACTTTACTGCAATTAGAATCTACCACTGAAGGTATGGTTAAACAGGGAAAAAGTGTTGGAATAAACTCTGATTCCACAATGGATCCTGATGTTCATTCACTTCAATGGCTTCTAACTTTTGGGTTGAAAGGAGTCGCAGCTTACGCATACCATGCCTATCTATTGAATAAGAAAGACCTGAAAGTCTTCGATTTTATCTATGAAGGTCTCGCTGCACCACTTAACAAAAAACTTGGCGTAAACGAATTTACAGCTTTAGTTTTCAAATGCGGTGAAATTAACATCCGCGCAATGGAACTCCTTGATGCAGGTAACACTGAAAAATATGGCCACCCAGTTCCAACAAAAGTTCCGCTAGGACACAAAAAAGGAAAAGCTCTACTTGTTTCAGGACATGACCTTATTGATTTAGAAGAAATATTGGAACAGACTAAAGACACTGGCATTTACGTTTACACTCACGGAGAAATGTTGCCAACCCATGGATACCCAAAACTTAAAGCTTACCCTCACTTCTACGGCCACTTTGGCACTGCATGGTTTAATCAACAAAAAGAATTCGCCCAATTCCCTGGATCAATACTCATGACTACTAACTGCATACAAAAACCCGCTGAAAGTTACAAAGAAAATATCTTTACTACCGGACCAGTTGGCTACCCAGGCGTGACACACATAAGTGGCAAAGATTTTTCACTTGTAATAAAAAGAGCTTTAGAACTGCCAGGTTTTCAAGAAGATGCAGAAGGAAAAACTGTACTAGTTGGATTCGCCAGAAATGCAGTATTAAATGTTGCAGGAAAAGTAATTGAAGCAGTTAAAGCTGGTCACATCAAACGTTTTATACTTGTAGGGGGATGTGACGGCGCTAAGGTCTCCCGAAGTTACTATGCAGAAATGGTTGAGAAAGCACCTAAAGATACAATAATCTTAACTTTAGCTTGTGGTAAATTCCGTTTCTTTGACAAAGACCTTGGATCAATTGATGGCATTCCGCGGCTACTTGACATTGGACAATGTAATGATGCATATTCTGCAGTAAAAATTGCTCAGGCATTAGCTGAAGCCTTCAAAGTAGAAATCAACGATTTACCTCTCTCGATGGTTATATCTTGGTATGAACAAAAAGCTGTTGCAATCTTGTTGTCACTACTGCACTTAGGCGTTAAAAACATTCGTCTCGGTCCAAGCTTACCTGCATTTATAACACCTAACATCCTCAAAGTGCTTGTAGAAAAATTCAACATAATGCCGATAAAAACTGCTGACGAAGATCTTAAAGCCATTATGGGTTAAACTTTTTTAACCCTATTTTTTATTTTTACCTATAAAAAAAGTAGTATGTTTTATTGGTAGAAATATGTGCTGATATAGCCTCAAATTAGTTTTTCAATTTTTTAATTAACCAAGCCATATTTTTCCCAAGGGTTTCCATAATAACAAGCCCTTCTTTATCTTCTAATACAGTTCCTTTTTCTCTACCAATACCGATATTCCAGTATGATGAACCGGGAACTATCATTTGGCTTATCAAGAAGAAGTGGTTGATGGCGTCAAAGGTGGGTATAGCTCCTGCTCTACGTACAGCAACAACTGCAGCACCAACTTTATTTTTAAACAATCCTCCGTTTGACATTGAAACGTATCCTGCCCGATCGATTAACGCTTTAATCTCAGGGGTCATCATTGAAAAGTAAGTGGGTGAACCAAGAATTACTCCGTCAGCTTCAATAATTTTTTGGATATATTGATTAACATTATCATCTTCAATTATGCACTTTTTGTTTTTTAATTTTCTGCATGTTCCACATGCCATACAACCATGAATTTGGTCTCCGCCAATTTGTATAAACTCAGTTTCTATACCTTCTTTCTCTATTTCTTGAAGTACTTTTTTAATTAATAATGCTGTATTTCCATCTTTTCTTGGGCTTCCATTGAATGCTACAACTTTCATTTCTTTCACCAGACACTTTAAAGATGATAAAAAATAAAAAATAAAGTTAACTAATTTTTCTTTAACTTAATAAAAGGATTAAGAAATAGGTTTGTTAGCAGCTACAGTTATTTTCTGGAAGGATTTTCATTGTTCGCAATATTTTCTTAAATTCTTCATCTTTAAGAGATGCTCTGCGTCCGTTTGCATATATTTCTTTTACCCGTTCAACTACCATAGCCACTATCTGATCATCCGGCAAGATACCTGTTGCCTCAGTTATTTTATGTTTGATTACACCTTTACCGGATTGTTTACCAATAGTCAATCTTCTTATGTTGCCTACTAATTCTGGTGGATAAGGCTCATATGTAAATGGATCATTTAATACCCCGTGAGTATGTATGCCTGATTCATGAGCAAAACCATAGTCACCTACAATTGCCTTGTTAGGTGGAACCACATATCCTGTGGCTTTGCCAATGTAGTCAGCTGTCATTTTTAGTTTTTCAGTTTTTCCCTCAAACTTTTTCATGCCATAATGCAGATATAAATTCAGGATTACTTTTTCTGTTTCAGCGTTACCTGCGCGTTCACCTATACCTAAGAAGGTTGTACTCGCATAGATTTTATCCCAAACTCCTGAGGCTGCTTTAATTGCTGAAATTGTATTTTCTACTGCGTTACCAAAATCGTCGTGTGCATGTACTTCAATTGCTTTAATACGTGTCTCTTTTTTTGCAGCTACAACTTTTGCTGGTATACCATTTGGTAAAGGTGCGTTAGAATCAGATAGACCAATACCTACTGTGTCGCATATACGATAACATTCTGCTCCAGCGTCTGCAACAGTGTTAATGATTCTTTTCTCTAACTCCCAATCTGCTCGTGTGCTGTCTTCTCCATGAACAAATGTTCTCAATCCACATGTTTTTGCAGCATACTCTGTAACGTCAGCTAAGTTTGCGATGATTTGTTCATGAGTTTTTTCTGGCCATTTAGCTTTGAAATGTATTTCTGATACAGGATGTGAAATTCCGACTTCTTTAAACCCACACTCTACTGCACTGTCAATGTCTTCTTTGACTGCTCGGCACCAACCTGCAACACGTAAATCAAGTTTTAGTTCGGCAATCAGTTTAGCTGCTTTTTTATCTGGTTCCTGATAATGAAATAGTTCAATACGTTCGACACCTATTTCGTTAAGTAATTGAGCAATTTTCGTGGCTTCTTTTGGTCCAGTAGCTAAACCAGGCATTTGTATGCCGTCTCTGAGGGTGGTGTCGTCTATTATTACGTCAGTTTTTAGAGGTTCCATTTTAAAAAAGAAATCTTTTATGTCCATTTTTGGGTCTTCTCTGTACAGATTTTACGATTAA
>Ga0265294_10004336_pt1 | contig 17795 bp, 19 predicted proteins | sample MunlanPumphouse3_FD_192504 | JGI IMG/M metagenome (GOLD analysis project Ga0265294, IMG submission 192504) | Groundwater microbial communities from a municipal landfill in Southern Ontario, Canada - Pumphouse #3 | ecosystem: Environmental > Aquatic > Deep subsurface > Groundwater | place...
ATCAGGTATTTTATTTGACGCAATTTCTTATATAGGAAAATCTTTTAACAGAGTTTCTGTTGCTTGGACTATTTCAAGAGCAGAAAAAAGTTTCTCTAATGAAAGATTTTCTGATGCTGTTTTATTGTACGAAAAGGCTTTGCCAAAAATTAATCCGGATAATAAATTGTTATATGCAAAAACTAAAAATAATTTGGCTTTAAGTATTTTTAAAAATGCAGAACTTTTAAAAAATATCAAAGATATTGAAAAATCAATAGAACTATTTCAGGAAGCATCAAAAATTTATCTTGGAATTGATGACAAAGAACTGGCCGGACAAACCTCTAAAAATATTCAAATAGCTCAAAATACAAAAGAAACAATACAATAATAATATTTATTATTTATATATTAAAATGATAAAATGAGGTATATGAATAATTCAATTGAATTACTTGCTCCGGCAGGTAGTAAAGAGTCTTTTTTGTCAGCGATAGAAGCCGGATGTGATGCTGTTTATGTTGGGCTAAAGGATTTTAGTGCAAGATCAAAAGCTAAAAATTTTTCTTATTCGCAATTACATATGTTATGTGACTATGCTAAAAATAAAAATGTAAAAGTTTTTGTTGCTTTTAATACTTTACTTAAACAATCTGATATACAAGAAGCTTTGCAGTGTTTAGAACAAATAAATTCTACAACTGCTGATGCTATTATAATACAAGATTTAGCTTTAGCAAATATAGCAAAAAAATATTTTCCAAAAATAAAATTGCATGCAAGTACACAGTTAGCTGTCCATAATTCTTTAGGGATAAAACAAGCTAAGCAAATGGGTTTTTCAAGAGCTGTTTTAGCCAGAGAACTTTCGCTTAAACAAATAAAATCAATTAAACAAAATAGTGGTATTGAATTAGAAGTATTTTGCCATGGTGCATTGTGCTTTGCTGTGTCAGGCTTATGTTTGTTTTCAAGTTTTATTGGAGGTTACAGCGGAAATAGAGGCCAATGCACACAACCTTGCAGAAGATTGTGGAATGTTGAAAAAAAAGAAGGGTTCTTCTTATCTCCTAAAGATTTAGAATTGGCTGATTATATACAACAATTGAAAGAAATAGGAATAACATCTATTAAAATTGAAGGAAGAATGAAAAGTGCAGACTATGTATATAAAACAGTTAAAGCATACAGATTATTAATAGATTCTGACAGAAATAATTTTGCAGATGCTGTTAAACAAGCAAAAGAGATATTATCTTTTGATTATGCCAGACAAAAAACGACATTTAATTTCATAGAAAACAGTAAAGATATTTTTGAACCGGGAAAAACAAAAAATATCGGACTATATTTAGGTATTGTTGAAGATAAAAAAGATGATAGTTTTTTAGTAAAAACAGAAAATAATATTGAAGTTGGCGACAGCTTAAGAATTGTTGATAAAACAAAAGATAGAAGTACAATTTTAATTGTGCATGAAATAAATAAATGCAACGATATTTATAGTATTTGTTATGAAAATTTATATATTGAAAATGGTTTTGAGATATATAAATTTGCAGATAAACAAAAAAAACAATTTGAAGATATATTCGATAATTTAATAGAAGTTCCTAAAATAAAATCTAAAACAATACATTCTCCAACTTTTAAACACAGTGTCGTATTACCACAGCTTTTTATAAGAATTGATGATTTTAAATGGATTTCTTTACTCAAAAATATAATGGCAACTACTGTTATTAAACTTACAAAAAACAATTTGTTAAATATAAAAACAATATTAAATATAAACGATTATTATATAGAAATACCGGCATATATAGATGAGCAAGATGTAGAAATGTTTTCTCAAAATATCGAATTTATAATTAAAAAAGGATGTAAAAATTTCTTTATAAATAATATTTCACATTTTAATTTTTTAAAAAATAAAGAAATAAACATTTATGCAGGACAGTTTTTGTATACATTAAATCTCTATAGTGCGGAATTGCTGTCAAAATTTAATGTTAAAGCCTTCGCTGTTTCTTGGGAAGATGATTTATCAAATATAACTCTCTTATCAAAAGCATTGAAGAATAAGCTTATTGTTTATCTTTCAGGGTTTCCGGAAATTCTAGTGTCTAAAATGTCAGTTGCTAATGAGATAGAAAATAAAAATATTAAATCAAATAAAGATGAGTTTAAGATAATAACAAATAAAGATGATAATATTTTGATACCAAGATTTCCTGTTTCAATTTTTAATTTTAAAAATAATTTAACAAAACTAAAAATTAATTCTTTCGGCATAGATTTATCTTATATAACTCCTAATCAAAATTATTTAGTTCAAGTATTAAAAGCTTTTAATGAACAAATCTATATAAGTTCAAATTATAAATTTAATATTGAAAGACAATTGAAATAATGCAATACAGAAGAAAAATATTATTTATATTTTTTTATATATTTCTGATTATCCCACAAATAAAAGCTGATGAAGTTAAATACATTATCTTATTTGTTGGTGACGGTATGTCTGTTGCAAGTGAATCAGCTGCCAGCAGATTTTTATATGGGCAAGATAATAAATTAATTTGGAATTTATTCCCTGTGAAGACTTTTGTCACAACTTGGAGTTTATCCACATACAAAAGTGAATATAAAATAGATAGTTTTGATAAAAATAATGGTTATGATATCTCTGTAGCCGGAGATAAACCTTATCCATATTTTTTTTCACAGCAGGCTGAAAAATATTTTGAAAAAGCAGAAGCAACAGACTCATCTGCATCTGCAACTGCAATATCAACAGGCAATAAAACTTTCAATGGCAGTGTTTCTTGGTGTAATAATCAACCTGTAAAAAACATTGTAGATATTTTAAATAAAAACAATAATTTTAATATTGGAATATTAACTACAGCATTATTTTATGATGCAACTCCTGCGGCATTTTCCAGTCATAATAAATCAAGAAATAATTATAAACAAATTGCAGAAGAAATACTTTCTAAAACACAGCCGGAAATTATTTTTGGATGTAATGACTATTATTATCTAAGAGATTTTGCAACAGATAATAGTTATTATCTTGTTGATTCTTCTGATATAAACAGACCTCAAATTTTTGATAATGCAAAGAATAAAAAAATGTTTATTAATTTAAATAATTATTCTGTTCCCAAATCACAGAATAGCTGGAATGTTCCTGATTTTTTATATGAGGAAAACAGTATTAAATTTAAAGATATTGTTAATTTGTCAATTAAATTATTGTTAGATAAAAAGAAAAAATTTTTTGTAATGGCAGAACAGTCACAGATAGATTCTGCAAATCATGAAAATAATTATTTGAAGATGTTAGCAAGTGTATATGAGTTACAAGAAGGTGTGAAATCTTTAGTTGATTTAGTCAATTCAAAGAAAACGGATATGACTTGGACAAATACATTAATTATTGTTACTGCTGATCATGCAACCGGTTTTTTAAGGTTTGATAAAAATTTATATAAAGGACAATTGCCAAAGAAAAATATAATTTTAGGTAAAGAAATTTTAAAACGCAATGACAGTGTTAATTATAAAAGTACAAGGCATACTAATGAACTTGTCGGATGTTATGCTATTGGAGCAAAATCTAATATTTTTAATAAATATATAGGAAGCCAATACAAAAATAAAAGTATTATTGATAATACGGATATTTTTAAAATATTAAATGAAATTGTATCCGGTAATTAAAATAAAAACATTCATCTAATTAAATATTTATTAGATGAATGTTTTTATTGATATCATTGAAAGTTAGAACAAATATCCGATTGATAAAGCGCATGAAGCGCTTGCAGGTACTTTTGTACCGTCTAATGTAGTTATCTGGCTGCTCATTGCGCCTGCCAGTTCCAAAGAAAAACCAAAAGTATATAAACCGATTCCGGCTGTGTATGCTAAATGTGAATTTACATTTGCTATATTTTTATTTATTCCTAATCTGATAGGGAGTGAAAAAGCTCTTTTGTTTATTAAAGGATATTCTAGTCCTACAGCTAAATCTTGTGATTCAAAATTTTTAACAAAAGTTTCATTTGCAAGAACATCAATATCGCATGCAACTATTAAATCATCTATTGGGTTAATAGCAAGACCTGCTCTTACTTGTCTTCCCATATCATATTTTTCTGTATTCCATTGCAAATCTTCATATCCGGTATCTAATGGCTTATCAGGTCTGTCGAATTGAGGACTGTTAATATTTCTTGCAGTAATACCGACTTTTGGGCTTAATATAATTTCATGATTAAAAAATCTTTCAAAATCAACCATAACACCTAAGTCAACACCGAATTGTGTACTTTTAGTTGTATCTTTTAAAGCTTTATCAATAGCGTCTCCAATATTTTGTTTATCATCTAAAATCATTATACCTGTTTGAGCCATTTGTCCTTGTATTGCTTTAAGGTTTGCTCCAACTTGAAGTCCTTTAAGGACTTCATATCCATAACCGATACTGAGTTCTGTAAATAGTCCTGCATCAATCAATACTTGGGTTTTGTTATCTTCATAACTTCCGGTTCCGGCTAATTTTATAAGGTTTTCAGCTTTTGGTAATTCTGTTTCTATTATTTCTGCCATTTTTGTAATTTGTTCTTCTGTAACACCGGAAATGCTTGCAGCCATATTGACTAAAGAATTTCCTATTTCTGTTGCTGTTGTTCCGGATGGCAAACCTAAAAGTGACGCAAGAGAATCTGTAACTCCTGTATTTTGAATTGTGGCGGCTATTAAGTCTGCTGAATCTTGATATTCAGGGGCAGTTGGTCCGGTACTTCCAAGTTGTATTCCAAGACCGGGATTTGATGGGTCAGAACCAATACCTAATCCAATATTTTGAGTATCAACAATAGGGGTTATTCCTGAATTAACAAAAGTTCTTACTGAAATTGCTAATTTTTTAATTTTAGTACCAAGACCGGCATTTGCATCAACAATTGCTCCAATATTTTGGAAGTTTAAATCTGAAATTGCAGACAATCCTTCAAAAATGGTAGATACTTCTTCAGCATTAGCAGCAGATCCGCTGTTTATTTTATTGGTTAAATCTTTATATTTATCTGTCATTTGGGATAACTTATCTACAAGTGTTAAAACCTTTTCTGTTGCCTCAATTCCTGCGCCGATATTTAAAACAATATTGCTGTCATAATCTCTTATTTCTGCAAGACTTGCCGGATTCCAATATTGAGCATCACTGCCGTAAGCAGTTGCTACACCTGCACCGCCCATACCCATAGCTCTTGCGCCTACAATTTGCCATTTATCAGCATAGGACAACCCTGTAAAAGTAAAACAAATTATTGAAATAACAAAAATATTTTTTTTCATTTTTGCCTCTTTATTATATATTTAGCTTATATTATAAGTATATATTCAAAAAATATTATTTTCAATATTAATTAGTTGTTGATTTGTTTTTGACTACTTCCATCTTGAGATTTTTTAGTGACCTTAATTTACTTACTTTTTCATCAAATTCTAAATGGATTTCATAATCTTTCATTTCATCACTGCCGAAAACAATGATACCTTGTTTATCTTTGTTAAATTGATATGTTGAAAAAACTGAGAAGTATGGATTAGTTCTTGCATCTAACGGAAAATCTTCAACATAAGAAACTTTATTTAAAGTTAAATATTTTTTATGTTCAGAATAATATGACTGATGCGCATTCATTATCTGGCTACATAAAATTTTTCCGTCTGTTAACATGGTATCTGTGAGATATTTTTTATATGTGAAATGAAGTGCAAAAATAATTATGATAATTATTACAATGAATAAAATGATAGTCTTGAGATTATCAATTCGTTTAAATGTCATGAGCTTTATTATATCACATTTTGCATTTTTTTATTATATTATTTTTATTATTATATAAAATTGCTGTAATGTAAATAAATTTGTAGAATAATAAAATGACTGCGAATATTAAACAATTTAAACTATATATTATTTGTTTTATAAATTTATCGTTATTTCTTTTATTAAGTTCAACTTCCGATGCGTTTCTGTCTAAAGAAAATATCGGGACAACAAGTGCCCAATTTTTGAAATTAGGAATTGGAGCTAAGAGCGCCGGTCTAGGGAATGCAGTTTCCAGTGTTTGTAACGGAAGTGAATCAATTTATTGGAACCCTTCTAATTTAGCCTATCTAAACCAAAAAGAATTTTCATTCTCGCATACAATGTGGTTTGAAGATATAAATTATGAATGGTTAGCTTTTGCAATGCCTACTGATAAATACGGAGTATTTGCTGTTGCAGTCCAGTATGTTTCTTACGGCAATTTAGATAAAATTGACAATGTCGGTGTTAACAACGGGTCTTTTTCTCCTATTGATATGGCAGTATATTTGTCTTATGCAAACAGGTATAAACAATTTAATTTTGGCGGTAATTTAAAATATATTTATTCTAAAATTGAAAATTCTGCCTCAGCAGTTGCAATAGATTTAGGAACTAATTATGATTTTAATAACAAGACATCAATAGCTGCTGTAATTTCAAATTTTGGTACAGATATGAAATTTAATAATGAAGCCGAACCTTTGCCGTTTTTATTTAAGTTGGGCGGCTCTCATTTTATAACGAATGACTGGCTTGTTGCTTTAGACTTAAATTTCCCGAAAGATAATGAATTGTATATTAATTTAGGAACAGAATATATGATTGTTGCAGGCGACAATACTGATTTTTCCATTAGAGCAGGATATGACGGAAGAAATAAAGATATACCCGGATTGAATTGGATTAATTTAGGTTTTGGAATCAGATATTTAGATTATGTTGTTGATTATGCTTTTGTCCCTTATGGAGAGATTGGCATGACTCACAGACTTTCTTTTAGTATAAAATTTGGAGAAAAAACAGAGGTAAAATAAAGTGATAATAGGGTTAACAGGTTCTTATTGTTCCGGAAAAGATACAGTTGCAGACTATATCGTCGAAAATAGCGGGTTTTGCCATTTTTCTTTATCTGATGAAATAAGATTATTAATGAAAGAAAAAAACATAGAGCCAACGAGAGAAAATTTAATAGCTTTTGGTACAAAATTAAGGCAGGAGCAAGGCAATGATGTGTTGGCAAAATCAGTTATAAGTAAATTTGAAGCCAATAAAAATTATTGTATAACATCAATAAGACATACGCAGGAAGTGATAAGATTAAAAACCGTTAAGAATTTTGTTTTGATAAATGTTGATGCACCGCAGGCAATAAGATTTGCCAGAATGCAATATAGAAAAAGACAAGGTGATCCGACAACATTAGAAAAGTTTATAGAACTTGAACAAAAAGAATGTCAGTCTTCCGGTTCAGGACAACAAGTTTCTTTATGCTCAAAAATGGCAGATATAACATTTGTTAATGATACAGATAATATAAAGCAGTTACATAATCAAATAGAGAACCTGTTGAAAAATCTGCAAGCAAAATACCATGAATAAATTTGATGTTATTGTTATAGGCGCAGGTGCATCCGGTCTGATAGCCGCAGGAAAGGCATCTGAATATGGACTTAATGTCTGTTTATTAGAGAAGAAATCAAGACCGGGAATAAAACTTTCAATAACAGGTAAAGGCAGATGCAATATTACTAACAGCGCTGATATGAAAGAATTTGTATCGGAATTTGGCGATAATGGAAAATTTTTGTTTGGAGCATTCAATAAGTTTTTTAATAATGATTTAATTGATTTTTTAAAAAATTTAGGAGTTGACAGCCGTTTAGAAAGAGGCGGAAGATATTTTCCTGAAAGTGATGATGCTCATCAGGTAGTAAATGCTCTTATAAAGTATGCAAAACAAAATAATGTTAGAATTCAGACGGCATCGGCTGTTGAAAATATTGTAAAAGAAAATAATCAGATAAAAGAAATAGTTTTAAGCGATGGAGAAGTTTTACAGGCAGATAAATATATTTTAGCAACAGGCGGTAAGTCTTATCCGTTAACAGGCTCTACCGGTGACGGATATAAATTTGCAAAATCATTAGGGCATACAATCATAGAACCGACACCTGCATTAGTTCCAATAGTAATAAATAGTCCATATTTAAAACAATTAAATGGTTTGAAATTAAAAAATATTGAAATAACACTTTTAGCGGATGATAAAAGTATAACTAAGCTTTTCGGAGAAATGGAATTTACAATTTTTGGTTTTACAGGACCTATTATTTTGACTGTAAGTTCACAAGTATATAAATTGATACATGAAAATAAAAAAATTGAAATATCTATTAATTTAAAGCCGTCACTTGATGAAAAACAATTAGATGACAGACTTGTCAGAGAACTTAATCATTTTGGTAATTTGCCTGTAAGAAATATGCTAAAAACTTTACTTCCTATCCAGCTTATAGATATTTTTATGAAAGAAAATAATATCAAACATACAGAAAAATGTTCAAATATAAATAAAGTTATGAGAAAGAAAATGTTTGACGGATTAACAAATATGAAATTTAAGGTTACATCAACAAGACCGATAGAAGAAGCTATAATAACTAAGGGTGGCGTATGCTTAGATGAAGTTGAACAAAATACAATGAAATCAAAAATTATAAATAATTTATATTTCTGTGGGGAAATTCTTAATATGGACGGTCCGACAGGCGGTTTTAATTTACAAGCTGCTTTTTCAACAGGATATCTTGCAGGAATCAGTACAGGAGAAAGTAAATGAGTATTTTTGAAATTACTATGTTATTATGTTTTGCCAGTGCATGGCCTTTTTCTATTAGAAAATCATATATGTCAAAACAAAATACAGGCAAAAGTGTAATTTTTTTGTATATAGTTCTTGTAGGTTATGTCGCAGGAATGTTGCATAAAGTTGTCTATAATATGGATGGAGTCTTTTATTTATATTTATTTAATTTCTGTTTAGTGTCTATTGATATGGTAATATATTACAGAAATGAAAGAATTGCCAAAAAAATAAGAGAAGCTCAATATAATGCTTAGTAATAACTAAGCATTTATTCACCGATAATTTTAATAAGAACTCTTTTTCTTCTCATCCCGTCAAATTCACCGTAAAAAATTTGTTCCCATGGACCGAAATCAAGTTGCCCGTTTGTAATAGCAACGGTAACATCTCTGCCCATAATTTGTCTTTTTATATGTGAATCGGCGTTATCTTCGCCTGTATCGTTATGACGATATGAATTGATTGGGGCATGTGGTACAAATTTTTCAAGCCATTTTTCAAAGTCGGTATGTAATCCGTTTTCATCATCATTTATAAAAACACTGGCAGTAATGTGTTTAGCATTAACCAAACATAACCCTTCTTTAATATTGCTTTCACCAATAGCTTCTTGTACATCGGATGTAATATTAATAAATTCTATTCTTTTTGAAGTATTAAAAACTAATTCTTTTTTATAGCTTTTCATTTTATAGTCCTCCAATGTTTATATTCTATTATTATACTTTTAAATTGTTTTTTAAATCAAAAAACAATTTAAAGCAATAAATGACTTTTGAAATTGGAATGTCTCAAACAAAAAATATGTTTTATAAATTATTTTTTCTTTTTTTTGGAATGTTTCAAATCTTTTATTAATGGAACTTCACCACAATCCGGAAATAAATGACAATTAATACATTCACTCCAAATTTTTTGAGGTAAAACTTCTTTAGATATAATATCATAACCAATTTTTTGGAAAAATTCAGGTTTAAAACTTAATGCAAATGTAGTAAATATATCAAGTTTTACAGCATTTTTTTCTAATTCTGTAACAAGTTTTCTGCCAATACCTTTACCCATATGTGTTTTAGCAACAGCTAAAGCTTTAATCTCTGCTAAATCATCCCAAGAAACATGCAAAGCACCACAACCAACAATAGTCCCATTTTCTTCTGCAACCATATATTCTTGAATATTTTCATATATAGCATTAAGCGATCTATGTAACATTTCTTTATTATCTGCATAAAATTCAACAAGTTTGTGCATTTTTTTTACATCAGTAACTTTTGCATGTCTAATTTTCATATATCAACCTATTTATAATTATATCCGGCATTTACAGCTTTTATATTTACTTCTATTAATGTAGGTTTTTTTGCGAAAGCTATTTGTAGAGCTTTTAAAACATTATCCAAGCTTGGAACTTGCAGAATTTTTATTAATGCTCCAATAGCAACCATGTTAGCTGCTTTAATATTACCAATTTCTTTATCTGCTATTTCAGATATAGGAATAAAATTTATATTTTTATCAGATTTAAATTCATTAGGATTTATAAGAGATGAATTAGCTACAATCGATGAACCTTCAATCATTCTTGGTAAAAATTTATTTAGTGATAAAGCATTTAATGCTATAAGTCCTGAAGGGGAAAAAGCAATAGGAGAACCTATTTCTTCATCAGAAATAATAACAGTAGAATTTGCTGTTCCGCCTCTCATTTCTGCTCCGTATGAAGGAAACCATGTCGTTTTTAAATTTTGCTCTAAAGCAGATTGCGCAAGTATTGTTCCTGCAAGCAAAACACCTTGTCCGCCAAGACCGGCAATAATTATTTCATTATAAGTATTCATTTATTTTGTTGTATCCTTTATAACACCTAATGGAAAAGTTTTTAAAAAGACATCTTCTACCCATTTAACAGATTCTAATGGAGTTTTTCCCCAGTCTACAGGACAATGGGAAATAACTTCAATAAATGAATATCCTTTTCCTTCAACTTGGTTTTGAAAAGCTTTCTTTATAGCTTTCTTTGCTTGAATTATGTGAGGAGCATCAAAAACAGTAACTCTTTCTATATATTTTGTGGCTTCTAAATTTGCAAGTAATTCTGCAACTTTAATAGGATAACCCTCTCTTAAAGGGTCTCTTCCAAAAGGAGTTGTTTCTGTAACTTGTCCAATTAAAGTTGTAGGTGCCATTTGACCGCCGGTCATACCATAATTAGCATTGTTAACAAAAATAACAGTTATATTTTCGCCTCTGTTTGCACAGTGAATAGTTTCTGCTGTGCCGATAGCTGCTAAATCTCCGTCACCTTGATATGTAAAAACTATTTTATCAGGATTTGTTCTTTTTATACCGGTTGCTACAGCAGGAGGTCTTCCGTGAGGAGCTTCTGTTGTATCAAAATTAAAGTAATCATAAGCAAAAACTGCACATCCAACAGGAGCAACAGCAATAGTCCTTTCTCTTATTCCAAGTTCATCTATAGCTTCTGCAACTAATCTATGAATGATACCATGTCCGCAACCCGGACAATAAGACAAAGGATTATCTTTAAGTGCTTTTGGTCTTGAAAATATTTTTTCCATTATTTTTTTAATTCCATAATTTTATTTAAAACATCTTTATCTGAAACAATTCCACCGCCGGCTTTGCCAAGAAAATCAACGGATGAAACACCATTTACTGCAAGTCTGACATCTTCAATCATTTGTCCCAACGAAAGTTCAACAGTTAAAAACTTAACAGGCGGTTTTGAATATTTTTTTATTATTTCTGTTGGGAATGGCCATAAAGTTATAGGTCTGATCATTCCTGCTTTTATACCTTTAGTTCTTGCAGATTTTATTGCATTTTTTGATATTCTTGAAGATATACCATAAGCAACTATAATAATTTCTGCATCTTCAACTTGATATAATTCAGCTTTTACTTCATTAGCTTTTATTACTTCATATTTTTTTTGTAAATCTAAGTTATGTTGTTCTAATGCACCATCGCCCATAAGTAAAGATTTTATTGATCTTGGTTCTCTGTCTTTACAACCGTCCAAACACCAATCTTTTTTGCTGAATGAAGTTTTCTGCTCTTTATTAAAATCTACCGGTTCCATCATCTGACCAACAATACCATCAGAAAGAATCATAACAGGGTTTTTATATTTTTCTGCTATGTCAAAAGCTTCATATGTTACTTCGTACATTTCTTGGGCACAGTTAGGAGCAAAAACTATTAAATGATAATCTCCATGTCCTCCGCCTTTAACTGCTTGAAAATAATCTGCCTGAGAACCTGCAATGTTACCAAGACCAGGACCACCTCTTTGAACATTAACAATAATACTAGGTATTTCCATACCTGCCATATATGATATTGCTTCTTGTTTTAAAGATATTCCGGGAGATGAAGAAGAAGTCATGGCTCTTTTACCGGTTGCACAAGCTCCGAGAACCATATTTGCTGCTGCAAGTTCAGATTCTGCTTGGACAAAAACTTTTCCAAGTGTAACCATTTTATTAGACATATATGCAGGAACTTCATTCTGAGGAGTAATTGGATAACCAAAATATGCATCCAATCCTGCAGCTAAAGCACCTTCACATAAAGCAATATTGCCTTTGACTAGTTTTTTTACCATAATTTTTACCTAAACACTTCTATACAGACATCCGGGCATATTTGATAACAAAAGCCACACCCTATGCAATCTTTTTCATTTTTTAAAACAGCGTAATGATAACCTATTTTATTTAATTCGTCTGAAAAAGCAATGCATTTCTTAGGGCAAGCATTTATACAAAGTCCACAACCCTTACATCTATTGTTATTAACAGTTATTTTTGCCATAATTAATCTTATATTTTTTTAAATGTTAAAGTCAAGTCTGTTTTAGAAGATAATTTTTTAAAACGCATTGATTTTTTAGTATAATATATTAAAATAAATTTGAGGAAAATTTTGTGAATTCTTTTAAAACTTTTATTTTGTTGTTATTAATTACAGTACTATTTCTATTAATTGGTAATATGATAGGTGGTACTAAAGGTATGATAATTGCCTTTTTGTTTGCGGTAATTACAAATTTTGTTTCTTACTGGTTTTCAGATAAAATAGTTCTTTCAATGTATGGAGCAAAAGAAATTACGCAGGAAGCAGAACCTAAACTTTATCAGATGGTATCTGAGTTAGCAGTATCTGCAAATATTCCTGTCCCAAAAATTTATTATATCAGAAATAATATGCCTAATGCTTTTGCTACTGGCAGAAATCCGGAACATGCAGTTGTTGCTTTAACAGAAGGAATTCTGCAACTTTTAAATGAGAGAGAATTAAGAGGGGTTATTTCCCATGAACTTTCACATATAAAAAATAGAGATATATTGATAAGTTGTGTTGCCGCAGCTCTTGCAGGAGCAATTATGATGCTTGCCAGATTTGCTTTTTTCTTTGGCGGAAGCAGAGATAGTAACGGGAATTCAAATCCGATAGCATTACTTTTATTATTTATTCTTTCTCCAATAGCAGCAATGTTAATACAAATGGCAATTTCTCGTTCCAGAGAATATATAGCAGATTCAACAGGAGCAACTATTTCCAATGACCCGTTAGCATTGTCTTCGGCATTAAGGAAATTAACTCTAGGCAATGAAAAATTGAATAACAAAGAAGTTAGTTCTCAGACAGCACATATGTTTATAGTAACACCATTTTCATCTAAGTCTGCAATGCATCTTTTTTCCACACATCCTCCGATAGAAGAAAGAATTAAAAAATTAGAAAAAATGGCAGAGACAGCAGAAACAAAAAAATACAAAATCCCAAAAGTGATATATTAGGATAATTATGAAAACAATAAAAAAACCATTTATTTTAGATGTAGAAACAAAACAATTACCTTCAATTTTAAAACCCCTTGTGACTGAGGAATACAGAGTAAATCAAATTATAGAATGGCTTTATTTAAAAAAAGCATCTTCATTTGAACAGTTTACAAATATCCCAAAAGATATAAGAGGAAATTTAGAATCTTCATTTGTGCTAAGGACTTTTTCAAATGTTAAAAAAGATGAATCAATCTTAGATGGAACTATTCGGTATACATTTAAAACTTATGATTCACATTATATTTATGCAGTTTATTTACCAAGTGACAACAAAAAAACAGTTTGTATTTCTACACAGATAGGCTGTCCTATATCATGTAAATTTTGTTTATCAGGAAAGACTAAATTTTTTAGAAATTTATCCAGAGGCGAAATTCTTGAACAAATTATGCATATTGAAAATGATATAGGCGGAAGAATTTCAGGCGTTTTGTTTATGGGTATGGGTGAACCGATGTTAAATTATCAAAATGTAACATCAGTAATTAATACAATTATTTCTAAAAAAGAAATGAATATTGGGAAAAGACATATAACAGTTTCTTCAATGGGGATAATACCTGCAATTAAAAATTTAGCAAATGAAATGCACGGTGTCCGATTTGCATTGTCATTACATGCAACTGATGATAAACAAAGAAAAAAAATCATCCCAAATAATTTTGACAGCAAGATATCAGATTTATTGCAAGCCTGTAAATATTATTTAAAAAAGACAAATTCAAAACTAACAATAGAATATGTTTTGCTAAAAGATTTTAATGATACATCTTCAGATGCTCATAGATTAGCCAGACTATTAAAAACAGCTGATTTAATTCAACCAAGTGTACAAGTTAATTTAATACCATACAATGAAACAAAAAATAAAGAGTATAAAAATACAACTCAAATTGCTCTTTTAACATTTAAGAAAATATTAAAATTAAATGGAATTACAGTAAATATTAGGGAAGCAAAAGGTTTAGATATTGGTGCTGCTTGTGGACAATTAGGAACAAATAACTTAAGTTAAAATAAATTTAAGGAAAAATGAAAATTATGAAAAAAGCAATAGCATTGGGTGGCGGAGGAGCAAGAGGTCTTGCACATATTGGAGTTTTAAAAGTTCTTGAAGAAAACGGAATTAAGTTCGACTGTATTGCAGGTACATCTATGGGTGCTATTATCGGCGCTTTATATGCAATTGAACAAGATGCTGTAAAACTTGAAAAAATATTGAAAAAATATTTTTTCGATGTTATGTTTTCAAAACTTAATATGCAAAAAATGCAAGATGAAACACAGGCTTCATCTGCAAGAAGTCTTATAAGAAAGGCAAGAGAATTTGTTAAATACGGCTCAGCTGATAATGGGAATTCTTTTTTATCTCATTCTATGTTGGAAGAAATGGTTGATGCGTTATTACCCGATATAGATATTGCAGATACTAAAATTCCTTTTATTTGTGTTGCAACAGATATTACAAATGGCAAAGAAAAAATGTTTACAAAAGGCTCTCTAAGAAAGATTGTTTTGGCATCTGCTTCAATTCCAGGAGTATTTCCTCCGGTTAATATAGATAATGTTTGGTATACAGATGGGGCGCATGTGAATGTTACTCCTGTATCGGCAGCTAAATTATTAGGTGCCGATTTTATAATAGCTTCAGATGTTAAAAGTAAATTAAAAGTATTAGATGGATTGCCTACAAATTCAAAAGATATTATGAATAGATGTAATTTTATTGCGAATTATTTATTTTATGAAGTATTAATTAAAGAAGCAAATATTGTAATAGAACCGAATATAAAACAAATTTCATGGTCAGAATTTAATAAATTTAATTTAATGGTTTCTGAGGGAGAAAAATCTGCAAAGGCACAGTTAGAAACAATAAAAAAAGAAATTAATAAGTTTAATGCTCCGGCGGCTAAATGTAAAAGATTGCTTAAACACTTTTTAAAATTAACTAATTTAAAAGCTGCTATATATTAAAAATCGTTATATAAATAAATAAAAGAACACTTGCTAAAAACTTTAGGAGAGATAGCAAGTGTTCCCTCATTTTATAAATAAAATGAGTTATTTTTTTATTCTTTATTTGATTTCATTTTGCCCATCTTTCCCATTTTTCCTTTCATTTCTTTCTGCATTTTTATTCTGTCTTCTTCAATTTTTTTAAATTGTTCATATGTAAGGATGTTTCTGATTTGTATTTTCCCGTCAATTTGTATTTGAACAATATCTCCGGATAATTGCCTTATATCTTTTGTTAAATTTTCTACAACAGCTTTATCATAATCTGCTTTTAAAAGTTCATTATCCAAAGCTTGTCTTTTTTCATGGATTTGCTTTTTTAAAGATGCTCTTTTTTCTTTATCAGAATTCATTAACTCATCCATTTTTGTTTTTTGTGCATCAGTTATGTTTAATTTTTTTAACATTTTTTCAAATTTTTCTTTCATTTTACAATCTTTATCTTTCATTTTGTTTTCCAATCTAGGTGGCTGTTGTCCGTTATCTTCACTTGGGTCTGGACATTCGGAAAATTGATTGTCTCCATCTTCCGGAGGCATTGGTGGCATTGCAAAACTTGGAACTGAAAAAGCTAAAAATAATGCAAAACTTAAAACTGATTTAAAAACAACAGATGTTATATTCCTTTTCATCTTTTTTCTCCTTTTGATAATATTTATAATTAAGACACCTTTATGTATAAAAATGTTACACTAAATGCAATATTTATATAAAAATGCTAGAATTCAAAGCAGTAAACAAAGAGGGTTTTATATGTTAATAGAAAGTATACATAATAATATTATTAAGCAGATAATATCTTTACAAGATAAAAAAAACAGAGATGAACAAAAATTGTTTATTGTTGAAGGATATAAACAAGTTCAAGACATTCCTGAAAGTTGGGATATTGAATATATAATTTGTACAGAAAAGTATAAAGATATAAGTTTTCATACTGATAAAATATATATAACAACTGATACAATATTTAAAAAAATAGCAGATACAAAGACTCCTCAGGGAATTTTAGCCGTAGTAAAAAAACAAGAGATTGATTTAGAAAGTATTTCTAATAATAAAGGTTTTTTTGTTATTGTTGATAGTTTACAAGATCCAGGGAATTTGGGCAGTATTATAAGAACTGCAGAAGCATACAATTGTAAAGGAATATTCCTTTCAAAAAATACAGTAGATGCTTTTAGCAGTAAAGTTGTAAGATCTACTATGGGTACAATTTTTAATGTTCCGATATTTCAAGAATGTGATATAAATTTGTTGTTGGAAAATTTCAAAAAGAAAAATATTAAAACTTATGCTTTAGCTTTACAAACTGATAAGTTGATTACAAACACTAAATTTGAAGATAGCATTGCTATAATTGTAGGTAATGAAGCTAATGGAATTAGTAAAGATATTTTAGATAATGCAGATAATTTAATAAAAATAGAGATGTTAGGAAAAACTCAATCTTTAAATGCATCAATTGCTTGTTCAATCGCTATATATGAGATTTCCAAACAAATCAGTGTCATATAATTTAAAATTTTAATTGTCATCACAAAAATATTTACTCGTTTTCAATTCATAATAGCATTTAAAATTTACAACAAATAATAATAAAAAAGGATAAGGAATTTAAAATTTCTAATGAAAAGAATATGTTTTATACTTTTAACTATTATTTTATTTACAAAATTTTCAATTTCTGATGAGTTGAAGAATGTTATGTTTTTGTTTCCGTTTTATACTCCGGAAACAAGTTTGGGAATGGTTTTAAATGACATAATATATTTTAAAAAACCGGAACAAAAATATTATTCAACTGTAAATATGTTTTTAGTATATACCGCAAAGCAACAAATTGTGGTTGGGCTAAATCCTAAGTTGTATTTTGACGGGGATAATTATCTGCTTGAATCTAAATTAGTTTATTCTAATTTCAAACGAAAGTTTTATGGTATAGGGAATAAAACCACAGAAGATGCGGAAGAAGATTATATTAAACGATCTCATGGTGTTGATATCGGTTTTTCTAAAAAGATATTTGAAAATATCCGATTAGGAATTCAGTATGATTTTTCTGACACTACTATGCAGGATTTAGATCAAAATGGACAATTAAGATTTTATGATAATGATGGAATTTTATCAGGAATTGGTACAAAAATTACTTTTG